>PVMK01121650.1_pt1 | contig 13183 bp, 12 predicted proteins | sample 1853481 | NCBI WGS metagenome assembly PVMK01 (sample SAMN08533507, study PRJNA380276) | Marine sediment metagenome, whole genome shotgun sequencing project.
CATTGGCACACAGGAGGGTGGCGGAGGCGGTATTCAGTGGGGCGGTCGGTATCTGATGCTTGTCATTCCTCTGGCCGTGCCCGCGGCGATCGTCGCAACGAGTCGTCAACTGGTTCGTACTCCTTCTTGCAGGACGATCATGGTGGCAGTTGTAGTTCTGATGTCAGTCGGTATGTCTGTAAACGGACTCTTGGTGTTGAACCGACAGCATGAGCTCGCGGTCGGGTTCCAGACCAATGTCAACGCCCTCGCCGAGATTGTGGCAGATGGGACCGCGCAGCATCCAACAATCGTTTCGAGGAACACGCATCTCGGGCGACATATGTGGAGAGAGGTCGAGCGTATTGACTTCCTCCTGCCTCCGCTCAACGAATTCACTACGTATATGGAGCGGTTCGCGGCAACTGGCGCTGTACGGTTCGGATTCGTCGGGGATATCGAGGCTCACGAGGCCCTCTTTGCCTCGATCGGGTTCCGAGTCGTGACTCGTATTGATGCCGGATACACGGTTCTCGAGCGAGTTGAAACTCCCTGACAAGCATGGATTCGGGCATTCCGTCAATGCGCTGGTGATGCAGCGCGTTGCATAGACTCCGCGCCATGTTCGATTCCCTTTCATCCAGTCTTGGCCAAGTCTTTGGCAGACTCCGCAGCAAAGGGCGTCTGAGCGAGGACGACGTCAACGTTGCGCTTCGAGAGGTTCGTATGGCGCTTCTCGAGGCAGATGTGAACCTTGCGGTCGTCAAGTCACTCACGGAGCGCGTAAGGGTGCGTTCCGTCGGGACAGAAGTCACCAAGAGCCTTACGCCTGGCCAGCAGGTCATCAAGATCGTCCACGAGGAGCTCATCGTCACCCTCGGCGAGGAGGCTTCACCACTGAATCGCGCTGCGGCACCCCCACAGGTGATCCTCATGGTCGGCTTGCAGGGGTCGGGTAAGACCACAACCGCCGCCAAGCTCGCCAAGCACCTCAAGGACAGAGGCAAGCGTCCACTGCTCGTCGCGGCAGATCTGCAACGGCCAGCGGCGATTGACCAGCTCGAGACGCTCGGCAGAAGCATCGGCGTGCCTGTGTTCGCCGACAGGAACGGTAAGCCGGCGAAGGTTGTCAAGGCAGGCCTCAAGGCGGCACGGGACGAGAGCGCCAATGTGGTGATCGTCGATACAGCAGGTCGACTTCAGATCGACACCGATCTGATGAAGGAGCTTGCCGCCATCAAGAAGACCGCCGACCCGGACGAGACGTTGCTCGTCGTGGACGCTATGACCGGACAGGAAGCCGTCAACGTTGCCAAGGGGTTCTCCGAATACACCAACATCACGGGACTCGTACTCACGAAGATCGATGGCGATGCACGTGGCGGTGCGGCGATCTCTGCGCGTGAGGTCACCGGTGTCCCTATCAAGTTCGTGGGTACGGGCGAGACTATTGGCGACATCGATGTCTTCTATCCGGAGCGCATGGCGGATCGGATTCTCGGAATGGGTGATGTCATGTCTCTCATAGAGAAGGCGGAGGAAGCGTTCGATCAGGATGAGGCTGAGAGGGCGGCGGAGAAGATGCTCAACGCCACGTTTGACCTCGAAGACTTCCTCGAACAGTTCCAGCAGATCAAGAAGATGGGGCCATTGCAGCAGCTCGTTGGTATGCTCCCAGGCGCAGGGTCGGCCCTGCAGGATGTTCAGGTGGATGACAAACAACTCGCCCGCGTGGAGGCCATCATCAGATCGATGACCCCATTGGAGCGACGGAATCCCAAGACGATCAACGGCAGCCGAAAGCGCCGCATCGCCGCAGGATCAGGCACCCGCCCCCAGGATGTCAACGGAGTCCTCAAGCAGTTCTCTCAAGCGCAAAAGATGATGAAAGCCATGGCTGGCGGCAAGAATCCCTTCCCCGGGATCGAGATGCCAGGCATGCAACGCACCTACAAGAAGAGGTAAATAGATGGCAACCAAGATCCGCCTGACGCGGCTTGGCAAGAAGAAGCAACCGACGTACCGCGTCGTTGTCACGGATTCGCGTAAGCCCCGTGACGGCAAGTACATCGAACAGCTCGGCATATACGATCCCCGCCAGGAGCCCTCGCTTGTCCGCATCGACAACGAACGTGCTCTCTATTGGTTGCGCACCGGTGCCCAACCGACCGAGCGAGCCCAGAAGCTGCTCGAGATTTCTGGCGCGTGGACGCAATTCAAGGTCGCAAAGGGTGACATCCACACCGTTGGTGACGATGCACCCGAGGAGCCGGTCAAGGCTGAGACGCCCGCAGCGGTCGTCGAGGAAGTAGCCGTTGAGGAAGTTTCCGAGGAAACTGTTGAGGACGAGGTTGTTGAAGAGGCAGCCGCTGAAGCATCGGATAAGTCATGAGTCAAGGCGAGATCGTCGAAAAGGTCGTTACGTACGTAGTTTCAGAGATCGTCGATGACACCGACGCCGTTGAGGTGAACATCGTCTCTGATGGTGATGACGCCGTTGTTGCTGAGGTTCGTGCGGCAAAGAGCGACATGGGTCGAGTCATCGGGAAGCGTGGCCGCGTTGCTCGCGCCATCCGCAACGTCGCAGGCGCTGCCGGTGATGAAGAAGGCCTTTCGGTCGACGTCGACTTCCTTGACTGACAGATTTCAACCCATATGACCGACCAAGGTCACCAACGCATCCCCGCAGGGTACGTGCGCAGAGCGCACGGCATCGGCGGGGATGTCGTTGTTCGGGGGACGCTCAAAGACGCTGCTGAGCGGTTCGTTGTCGGCGCAGTGTTTGCCACCAACGAGGACCTACCCAGAGAGTTCACGATCGAGGGTGTCCGACCGCACCAAGGCGACTACATCGTCGGATTTGCAGAGGTCAGCGACCGGAACGGGGCCGACGGGCTTCGTGGTACCCAGTTCATGATCGACATCGCTGATCGCCGTCAACTCGAAGATCGGGAATGGTGGCCGGAGGATCTCAAGGGTTGTGAGGTGGTATCGGCCGAAGGTGATGTTATTGGGTCTGTTATCGACGTCATCACAGGTACGTCACAGGACCGGCTCGTCGTCAAGACCGTCGACGGCGTTACTGGCGAGGTGCCCTTTGTTGCGGACCTCGTGCCCGATGTCGACGTGGAACGCCAGACGATCATCGTGGATCTACCCTCTGGGCTGTTCGATAGTTGAGCAGTCAGCGGATCATGCTCTGGGTGACTAGTCATCTGGAAGGACATGGAACCATGCTTCAGTTGGTCGGGTACATACCGATGAACATTGTATGAACACGCAACACCAACCCCGAGAGAGTTCCCGTACGAAGCTCTGCTCCATCTGTCCCAAACCTGCCGTCACCGTTGAGCGGTGCGGGAAGTCCCTGTGCGCAGAACACGCGACACTCCTGCGGACCCTCACCAGTCGGGCCCTCGACGCAAACCTTGAACTCGCGTCGTAGCAGGGCACCACGGCAGATTCGTCAGGTGAGGGGTGCACGATCTGGGTTCGTCTCAGAATCCCTCGCATCCTATTCTTGGTCTCACAAGGACTTCACGTCGATGCGGAGATTTCGGATTTGAAGAACCTCAATGTCTCGGAGGATGATCGTGTGGACGTGCTGCGCGAATCCATGACGATGGTTCTCTATCTATCGATCGTATTGCTTGCGACGCTCGCTGCGCTCCCTTCAGGCACCGAAGCCTCGGGGGATTCGCATGGAGGCGGCGGAATCCACGGGCTCGAACTCGTGGGGTTGATCTGGGGAACCACGATCGGCCTTGCTCTAGCCCACTGGTTTGCGTTTCGACTCACTGCAAAGGCCTTCAGCGGCGGGAAGCCTACAGAAGGCGATTTCCAGGTCGGTCTGGCCCAGGTTGCTGCTGCGGCCGGCGTCGCAGCCCTCTGCACCCTTCCCGTTGTCATGTTCGGTGACTCGAGCGAAGTGCAAGCCGCCACTGTGGTACCCGGTGTGATCGTGGGCATCGCCGGCTACTTCACGGCACGAGCGGGAGGTCGATCGAAGACCCAAGCTCTCATTCTCGGAGGCATCGTGATGGTGCTTGGCCTGACAGTCGCTGCCGTGAAGAATTTCCTCGGTGGCCATTGAGCAAGGTTGAACTCCCTATCCTCACCGCATGACCTCCCCGCGCCAGGTTCGGCTTGTCACAGCGACATCGCTCTTTGATGGACACGACGCTGCGATCAACATCATGCGCCGGATTCTCCAGGCCTCCGGTGCGGAGGTGATTCACCTGGGCCACGATCGCTCTGCGGCAGAGATCGCGGAAGCTGCGATTGAGGAGGATGCGCATGCTGTTGCGGTCACGTCCTATCAGGGCGGACACATGGAATTTTTCCGGTACCTTCGTCAGCTCCTCGATGAGGCGGGTGGTGCCGATATCCGTATCTTCGGAGGCGGGGGAGGCACGATCCTTCCTGAGGAGGGTGACCAGCTCGACTCTGACGGCATCGCACGCATCTACTCACCCGATGACGGACGAAAGCTCGGTCTCCAGGGCATGATCGACGATCTGACGGCCGCGGCCTACCACGAGCAACCGCCCCTCGATGACATGGCCAATCGCGTCGCACAGGGGGATAGCCGAGCGATCGCGCGTGCAATCACCGTTGCAGAGAACGATGGAACCGACCGTGCGACCCTGCTCGAAGGAATCGGTGGCCTAGCTGAAACGAATGTTCCGGTTGTCGGTTTCACGGGCACCGGCGGATCAGGTAAGTCCTCCATACTCGACGAGCTCGTCCTGCGGTTCCGCAGGGACTTCCCCGATCGCAAGATCGCGGTCATCTCCGTCGATCCGACCAAACGCCGAAGCGGGGGAGCGCTTCTCGGAGATCGGATCCGGATGAATGCCGTTGAGGGCGATACGGTCTACATGCGTTCCCTCGCGACGCGGCAGGCGAATCTCTCGATGTCCCCCCACGTCGCGGCTGCAGTCGACATCGTCAAGGCTGCCGGATACGACCTGATACTCCTCGAGACGTCTGGGATCGGCCAGTCCGATACTCAGATTGTTGACGCCTCGGACGTTGCGGTATACGTGATGACGCCCGAATACGGTGCGGCGACGCAGCTCGAGAAGATCGACATGCTCGATTTCGCAGACGTCATTGCAGTGAACAAGTCTGACCGCCGCGGCGCAGACGATGCTCTGCGTGATGTGCGAAAACAGGTAAGGCGCAACCGTCAAGCCTTCGATGTGGACGACGTTGAACTACCTGTTATCGCAACGATCGCGTCTCGGTTCAACGACGATGGCACCCAGCGGCTCTATGAGTGGATAATGCGCATCGTCGCAGACCGCTTCCCTGATGCCCTCGGCACCGTCCGTCACCGCGACGGCCGGAGTGGCGGTGACCCGATCATTCCGCGCAGTCGTGTCCGCTACCTGTCGGAGATCGCGGACACGATCCGTTCATACGACGATGTCACTGCCAAGTCCGCTGCGACAGCCAGTGATCTCCAGGCCGTGATCCGGACGAGCGAGATTTCATCCGGCACCGATCTTGCGGAACTCGCAAATCAGCTTCGCTCGGATGTGCCAGAGAGCTTGCTCGCCGCTCTCGAATCGTGGGATGACGAGGCAGCCGACCATGCTGGTGGCGCGGTGTCCTACGAGGTGCGTGGCAAGGTGATCACGGTCGACAACGAGGTCGAGACCATGTCCGGCACGGTGTTCCCAAAGGTGATCCACCCGTCCATCGACGGATGGGCGGACCGGGTCAAGTGGTTGAGGCAGGAGAATCTCCCCGGTCGATTCCCATTCACCGCTGGCGTATTCCCGTTCAAACGTGAACAGGAGGACCCGACACGCATGTTCGCGGGCGAGGGTGGCCCTGAGCAGACGAATAGGCGATTCCACTATCTCGCGTCCGGCATGCCGGCGGCTCGGTTGTCGACTGCCTTTGATTCGGTGACGCTATACGGCCAGGATCCTGACAGGCGTCCTGACATCTACGGCAAGGTCGGCAACTCCGGCGTGTCGGTTTCAACGCTCGACGATGCCAAGAAGCTCTACTCAGGTTTCAATCTCCTCGACCCGACCACTTCTGTGTCCATGACGATCAATGGTCCTGCCCCGATGATGCTTGCCTTCTTCTTCAACACCGCTGTGGATCAGGCATGTGAGCAGTACATCACGGAGCACGACCTTGCCGAGGCAGTAATCGCGAAGCTCGATCGTCTCGCCGCTGAAGCTGGTACCGAACGACCGAAATACCACGGAGATCTGCCGCCGGGCCACGACGGAACAGGCCTTCTTCTTCTCGGTTCATCGGGTTCCGAAGTGCTCCCAGACGATGTATACCAGCGCATCAGGACAGACGCGCTCGCGCATGTTCGTGGAACGATCCAGGCAGACATCCTCAAAGAGGATCAAGCACAGAACACTTGCATCTTCTCAACGGAGTTCGCCCTTTCGATGCAGGGCGACATGCAGCAGTATTTCGTTGATAACGCCATCGGCAACTTCTACTCGGTGTCTGTCAGCGGGTATCACATGGCTGAGGCCGGCGCGAACCCCATCAGTCAGCTCGCGTTCACACTCGCGAACGGCTTCACCTTCGTTGAATACTTCCTGTCGCGAGGCATGGATATCGACGACTTTGCCCCCTCACTGAGCTTCTTCTTCTCCAACGGTGTCGACCCTGAGTACGCCGTAATCGGGCGCGTTGCCAGGCGCATCTGGGCCAAGGCCATGCGTGACCTCTACGGGGCCACCGAACGCTCCCAGAAGCTGAAGTACCACATCCAGACATCGGGTCGGTCCCTTCACGCGCAGGACATTGAGTTCAATGACATCCGCACGACGCTCCAGGCGCTCTATGCGATCTACGACAACTGCAACTCACTGCATACGAACGCATTTGACGAGGCAATCACTACGCCGACCGAGGGGTCCGTACGGAGGGCCTTGGCGGTTCAGCTGATCATCAACAAAGAGCTCGGACTCAGCCGCAACGAGAATCCGCTTCAAGGTTCATTCATCATCGAGGAGCTCACGAATCTTGTCGAGGAGGCCGTCCTCACCGAGTTCGACCGCCTGACCGACAGGGGCGGAGTCCTCGGAGCCATGGAGACCATGTACCAGCGTTCCAAGATCCAGGAAGAGTCGATGAAATATGAGCACATGAAGGACTCAGGTGCGCTCCCGATCGTCGGTGTCAACACGTTCCTATCGGCTGAAGGATCACCGTTCGTCAAGCCGACCGAGGTGATTCGGTCGACGGACGACGACAAGTCACGACTGCTTGCTGATCTCGAATCGCTCCACGAACGCTCAGGGAAGGGTGCCGCTGCGGCGCTCACTGAGTTGCAGCGAGTCGCTCTCGCAGGTGAGAATGTATTTGAGGCACTGATTGACGCCTCACGGGTGTGCTCGCTCGGCCAGATGTCCGGAGCGCTGCACCAGGTCGGCGGTCGGTACCGCCGCAACATGTAGCTAGTGCCCTGTCCACAAACCTTTGCGCTGTTCTGTCGTCCAGGGAACACCGCTCGCGGCGTCCTCGTCCTTGATGCAGTCCAGACTGCGCCTGCGTCCTGCGTCCTTGCGACCGGCGCCCCTGAATCGACATCGACACCCCGAACGTTTGTGGACAGGGCACTAGCCAGCTCGATGGGGGAATCAATGCCCGCGGCCGACAGACTTGTTGATGTTCAACTGCACGTCGGTGAGGTGCTCCAAGGCATCGGCATACAGGGGCATCCGGGCCGGTGCGCAGCACTCGATTTGTAGCCTGCCGAGCTCTCCACCGACATCGACGAGCGTCGCGATAGCACGATCCAACGCTGCGGGATCTGACGGGCCGGCGTCGATGTCCTTCGTCGCCGATGCGATCGACGCCTTGAGTGCGAGCATGCGCGGGCTGCGGTCCGGCTCGCAGCACATCTTGTGCAGACGATCGATGACGCCATCGGTGTGCGCCAACGCCGTACGAGCGTCTTGGATTGGAACATCCGTCATGGTGTGGGAGCGTACGGTTCGCAGTCCCTCTATCTGACGACGAGGCCGTCCATCAGCCGCTGGGTTGAGCCGGCGATCTCCGCAACGGCTTTGTCAAAGACGTCCTGATTGTGTTCTGCAGGTTTCGAGAAGCCCGAGACCTTTCGTACGTACTGACGTGCGGCCTCGATCATTGCGTCGTGATCATCGACCGCCCTGCCGTCGCGGAGCCGGTGTATTGATCTGCACATGTGTCAATCCTATCGAGAGAGGAACGAATCGCGAGTCAGTATTGGAGCCTTGAGCTTCGAATCTCCAAGAGTCCGGGGCCAGTGTGGTTGAATAGGTCGGCCATGCCAGCTTCGAGTTCTTGTGGCGTGGTTACCCGTCTTCCGAAGATGTCGAGTGACGTCGCCATTCCCGCCCATGATGGGTTCTTCAACGAGGTCGCCCACACGTGGGTGTCGGCGAGCTGTTGTTCGGCGGTGATTTTTCCGAGTTCATCGTTTGAGAGCAGCACCACCTTGATGTTGAGTCCGTACTTGGCAACCGTTGCCAGTTCCATCGCATACTGTGCAAACCCACCGTCACCGGCGATCGCGACAACGGTGAGGTCGGGGAAGGCCGCTGCCGCGCCAATCGCGCCCGGCAGCGCATAGCCGATCGAACCGAGCCAGCCGCTCATGACGACTCTCTGACCGTCTGCCTCGAAGTACCGACCGAACGAATAGGTGGTATTGCCGACATCGAGCGCGACGATGGCATCGCTGGGAATCTCCCTGCCGAGGTCGTCGAACACGGCTGCGCTCGTGAGTCGTCCGTCGGTGTCGACCTCGCGTCTCGACTCCTTCCGCGCACGCCACCACTCCCACCGCGCGGCTAACCACGCTCGAAGCTCGGGTCGGTCCACGGCGGGCACAGCCGTTCGCGATCGTCTGGGCAGCGGACCCTGCATCTGCGAGAGCAAACACCTCGACGTTGTGTGTGTTCCGTCGTGATGCAAGCGGATCCGTATCAATTCGCACGACCGTGCGCTTCTCCGTGATCCCCGTATGTGGCGCCATTCCGCCGCCGAAGACGACGATGAGATCCGACCGTGTCTGCATTGCTGCTGAAACTGGCGTACCGGACCGCCCGAGAACTCCGGTGGCCAGCGGGTGGGTTTCGGGCACGCATCCCTTTGCTGGGAATGTTGTCGCAACTGCAGCGTCGATACGTTCAGCGAGAGCAAGGATCGCTCCTGCTGAACGTGCGCCACCTCTGCCGATGACAAAGAGCGGGTTGACAGCAGCGTCGAGCAGGCCAGAGACGCGAGCGGCGTCACTCGCAGCGAGGGGAAGTGCGTTGGCAGCAGCAGGCGGCCCCTGCCGCTGCGCGGGTCGCGCGGGCAGAGTTGAACATCATCAGGGATCACGAGGTGGGCAACATCGTGCTGTGTCGTCGCATAGTTCACCATGGCAGTGGCGACTTCGGGTCCGTCGCTTGCCGAGAGGCGCTTCGACCATCCGGCAGCTGGACCGAGTGCCTGTTCAAGCGGCACCTCCTGAAATGCTCGCGTTCCAAGCTGCGGCGTCGGTATCTGACCGGTAATGGCAAGGAGGGGAGTGGTTGAGAGCTTCGCGTCCCACATGCCTGTGTACAGATTCGTCGCTCCGGGCCCTGCAATGGCGAAACACACAGCGGGTCGCCCAGTGAGTTTTCCGTACGCAGAGGCAGCGAACGCGGCTGCACCTTCATGTCTGATGCCGATATATCGAAGGCTCCCGTCAAGCTCAGCTGCCCTCAGGGCGTCGGCGAATCCGAGATTTGAATGTCCGACCATGCCAAATACGGTGTCGACGCCTTCTTCGACGAGTCGATCGACGAGCTGGGTCATCAGCGTAGATCCATGCTCTGCGGGCTCGCGGACCGCAACGTAGACACCATCACCGCGTTCTTCCACCTGGTACGCGGTGACCCTGTCGTCGAACGGCCCAGGTGTTTCGCCGCTCTGTGGGTCGTACTCCCATCCGTGCCAAGGGCACACGAGCCAGCAGTCCTCGATGAGGCCCTCTCCGAGGGGCCCTCCCTGATGGGGGCACCGGTTTGCAATGGCACCCCAACCGTCGGCGGTCTTCGACAACGCGATGACGTGATGCCCCGCCTGGACGACTGTGACTTCATTCAAGGCAACGACGTCGGCGTCACCGACCCTGAACCATGTCAACTCACTCATCGTTTCTTCCTGTAGTTCGTTACCCATCATCCCTGACCGACCTACTCCATTGCTACAGACACGACAGCACCGGCATCTGCTCGACCGTTCCCGTCGACAGTACCCACGAATACAACGGCCGCACCGATTGGGCCATCGTCGATTGTGGATGTGAAGTGCTGCCACGTATCCGTGTCCCCGTCGAGTGCCATCGATGTGTTCGCCACGGGTTCTCCCGATTCCAGAAGCTGTATGTGAATCGACTTGAAGCCGGGGGCAATGTACCCCTCAACAACGATTGGGTATTCGCTCGGGCCCGGGGTTGGGCTGACCACCACTGCTGCGCTCGTCGCCGTGACACCGACAGGAGCGGCATCGGTAGCCGAGCGAGCGACGTCGATGATGAGTGACGCGGGAGACGTCGTGGTGAACGCCCGTGCCGTGATCGGGATGCCATCAACGCCGTGGATATCGATGGACAGCATGTCTTGCTCTCGAACAACGTAGGCGGAATGGATGAGGCTCCCCTCCAACAGGGTGTCGGCGATTCCGGTTCCGACGATCTCGGTCGGCAGGGCGATCCGTACCACCCCCGCGTACGAGATCACCGATACGCCCGTTGGCCCAAGGGTTGCTGCGGGAGCGCCAGACCCGGCTCCGAACGTCACCGTGAGCCGCTCGCATGTCGCCGATGGGTCCCACCGGATCTTTGTGATTGTCGATGCGTCACCCACGTCGTCGCCGAGCGCCGCAATGAGTCCGTTATCAGAGAATGGGAGATCGCCAGCGAGACAGATCTCGTTGCTCGGTGCTCGCGTTGTCGTCGACGGGGGCGTTGTTGTAGTAATTGCAACGGAGTCAGGCGTGCCGGATGTGCATGAGGCCAGAATGAGGCTGATCCCGGTTATTGCAGTCCTCCAACGCATGGCGCGACCTTACCGGGAGCCCGGGGTCTTCTCTGCGCTTGACAAATGGTCGGGAAAACCCGACAATAGCTCGATGCCGTATTCGATCGCTTCCGGACCGCCGAACGAATACGATGTCCGAAGGGGCTACCGAACCTTCTTGATCGTCTGGATCGGCCAGGTGGTCTCCCTTGTCGGAAGTGGCCTGACCTGGTTCGGGATCAGCATCTGGGTCTTCCTCGAATCCGGGTCGGTCACCCAACTCGCGATCATTCTGCTCGCCAGCCAGCTACCGAGGATCCTTCTCTCGCCGATTGCGGGGACGTTCGTCGACCGATGGGATCGACGATGGGCGATGATTCTGTCAGACGCAGGAGCAGGGGCGGCAACGCTTGTGATGGTTGCGCTCTATGTCTCTGGCCATCTCACCATTCCTGCCCTCGCCGTCGTCGGGGCGTTTTCTGGCGCGTTCCAGGCGTTCCAGTTCCCCGCGTATCAGGCAGCAACCACCCTGCTGGTACCGAAGGAGCGTTATTCGCAGGCATCGGGATTGGTGCAGATGGCTGAGGCGATTTCGAATCTTGTAGCTCCGGCTCTTGGCGGGATCATGATTGCAGTGGGCGGCCTCGGATTGCTCGTGGCCATAGACATGGTCACATTCCTGTTCGCCGTCACAACTCTGTTCCTCGTTCGGTTCCCGAAGCCACCGACCAGCGCTGCAGGCGCCGAGGGTTCCGGAACGGTATGGCACGAGACGAAGTTCGGCTTTGTATACCTGCTGCAACGCAAACGCAAAGGTCTCTTCGGCCTTCTGATCTACTTCGCTGTGATCAATCTCGCTTTTGGCGCGATCGGACCGCTCATCACTGCGTACATCCTCTCGTTCACCAGTGCCGCAGCGATGGGAACCATGTTCTCGCTTGGAGCGACGGGGATGCTCGTCGGGTCGGTACTCGCCTCAACCTGGCGCGGAGTCGAGCACAAGGTGGCGGGAATCCTCGTCGCTGGATCCGTGCTCGGTGTTGCGATCGGTGCCGTCGGCCTTGTCACGAGTCCCCCGTTCGTCGTAACCGGCATATGGGCTGCGATGTTCACGGTGCCGCTCGCCAGTGCATTCAGCCAAGCGATCTGGATGGCGAAGGTCGACCCTGACGTTCAGGGACGCGTTTTCGCGGTCCGATCGGCGGTCTCCGGTGCTGCCGTTCCGATCAGCCTTCTTCTCGTCGGCCCACTCGCTGACAGGGTGTTCGTGCCCCTGATGACCGGAACGTCTACCTTCGGACTCTGGCTTCAAGGCATCTTCGGTTCGGGAGTTACGGTTGCGTACGGCCTGATGTTCGTGGCGATCGGTATTTTGGTTGTCGTGGCGTCAGGTATCACATGGCTCGTCGGATCGGTGCGACATCTCGAGCGAGACGTGCCCGACGCGGTCGGTCTTCCGACCGAGGCGGCAGCCGTAACGGACGCCACCCCAGCGTGATAGCTTTCCTTGATGCGGTTTCCAGCCCTAGATCCTGATCTCTCCCTCAGGTACCTCTCAGACGATGAACCGGCTGACGCGCTGCTCACCGAGGCATCCCGTCTTCGGGACGAAGGCCATGGTCGGACGGTGACATTCTCACGGAAGGTGTTCGTGCCCGTTACAACGTTGTGTCGGGACACTTGCACGTACTCGCCATCGTACGCGCTGGCGATGAGCTCGGCTGCACGGAGGCGCTGCTCACGCTTGGCGACCGGCCCGAAGACAAGTGGCCCCAGGCCAGGGAGTTCCTCGATATCCGCGGCGCCGAGACAACGATCGACTACGTCGTCCAGATGTCGGAACTCATCCGAACGAGACCGGCCTATTCCCGCATGCGAATCCGGGGATCATGTCCGAGGACGACATGGCGAAACTCAGACCGACGAACGTCTCGATGGGACTCATGCTCGAGAACATCTCGGATCGACTCACCGAACCGGGAACGCCGCACCACAACTGTCCAGACAAGATTCCATCGGTTCGAGTTGGCACGATCCGTGCGGCCGGCAGGCTGAAAATCCCGTTCACATCCGGGATCCTCGTCGGCATCGGGGAGACCTCGCGCGAGGTCGTCGACAGTCTCTTCGCCCTCAGAGATCTCCAAGCGGAGCACGGCCACATCCAGGAATTCATCATC
>PVMK01127627.1_pt1 | contig 13180 bp, 15 predicted proteins | sample 1853481 | NCBI WGS metagenome assembly PVMK01 (sample SAMN08533507, study PRJNA380276) | Marine sediment metagenome, whole genome shotgun sequencing project.
TAATGAAACCGGCAGTGGCCGTGCTGGTGCCGCACATCGAGGAAGAAAAGCGACTCAGCGGCGATTCAAGCAGCAGCCAGGGGCATATCCTGATGGCGACGGTCAAAGGCGACGTGCACGACATCGGCAAGAACATCGTCGGTGTTGTGTTGAGTTGCAACAACTTTGAAGTCACCGACCTGGGAGTCATGGTCCCGGGCGAGACCATCATCTCCACCGCGCTGAAGGAAAAGGCTGACATCATCGGCTTGTCCGGCCTGATTACCCCGTCGCTGGAGGAAATGCGGGTAGTGGCTGCCGAAATGAAGCGGCAAGGCCTTGAATTGCCTTTGATGATCGGAGGCGCCACGACCTCCCCGATACACACCGCCCTGAGGATTGAGCCGGAATACGACAATGGCGTTTTTTGGGTCAAGGACGCTTCACGCGCGGTCGGCGTTGCCCGCCAGTTAATCAGCGCCCAAAGCCGCAAGGCGCTGCAGGATAAAACCACCGAAGAATACCGGGTCATGCGCGAACGGCGCGCCAAGGGCAGCCGCCGGAAACCACCGGTCGCGATCGATTTGGCCCGTTCCAACCGGCTGCAGATTGATTGGAATAATTCAGCGCTGAAACGTCCAAATCAGCCCGGACTGCATGTACTGGAAGACTACCCGCTGGAACGCCTGGTCGACTACATCGACTGGACACCTTTCTTCCAGACCTGGGAACTGGCTGGCCGCTTTCCGGCAATTCTGGACGACCCTGTGGTGGGAGAAGCAGCTACCAGCCTTTATACCGATGCCCGCGAGATGCTCGAATTGATTATCAGGGAAAAATGGCTGCGTGCGCGGGCCGTATTCGGCTTCTACCCCGCCGCATCGGATGGGGACGACATACTGCTGTATAAAGATGAGTCCCGCGATGACGTCAAAGAAAAACTGCTGTTCCTGAGGCAGCAAAGGCCCAAGGCGCAAGGCCGCTTCAACCGCTGCCTGTCTGACTATATAGCCCCTGCTGACAGCAGCCAGCAAGATTACGCCGGCCTGTTCGCAGTCACTGCCGGGCTTGGCATAGAAAAGAAACTGGCGGAATTCGAAGCAACGCATGATGACTACCAGTCAATCTTGCTCAAAGCACTGGCCGACCGCCTGGCCGAGGCCTTCACCGAACACTTACACCAACGCGTGCGCAAAGAATTCTGGGGCTATGCAGCAGATGAATCACTGGCCAACGAGGAACTGATCCGGGAAACTTACCGCGGCATCCGCCCGGCGCCGGGTTATCCAGCCTGCCCCGACCACAGCGAGAAGGAAAAAATCTTCCGCCTGCTGGACGTCCCCGCTAATGCCGAAATGGAACTGACTAGCGGTTTCGCCATGCTTCCCGCAGCATCAGTCTGCGGCTATTACTTTGCGCATCCGCAGGCAGAATATTTCGTGCTCGGCCCGGTGCTGGCAGACCAACTGGAGGACTATTCCAGGCGCAAGGACTGCAGCATGCAGGAGGTACGAATTCTGCTGCCCGCCAATCTGCACGAATAGACATCATCAAATAGGGCGTCATTTGACGCATATCATTCGGTTTTACGCATTTATGTGCTTGAATGCATATGTGTTAGTGGAGGATCAAAAGTGAACAGGAAAGCCTTATTACTCGCACTCGCAGGCGTATTGGCTGCAAGCGCGGGATCAGCGATTGCCTGCGAATACAAAGCCGGTGAAACGATATTCCTGGAGTATGCCAACTGCCGCTACGGTGAAGAAAGCATCGTGGCTGTCGACCTGCCCGAAAACTCCAACTGGGAAACTTGCGTATACCTGATGGAGGCGTTCAGACCGGATAAACTCCTGGCAGTGACCAAGCAGAAGGATGGCAAAGAAATCCACAGCATCAATGCCCGTGGAAATATTGGCAATCCCTGTTACCTGTCAAAACAGAGTTGCGACGCTGCGATGAAAACGTACAAGGCAGCGCAGTAATCATTACCAGATAATATCGTCCGGCACCGGGTGAGCGCCGTCGTCTCCGTCTCCGGCTTCGGTGCTGAGATCGGCAACATGTTCCGCGCAAAGCTGGCGCACAGACTCTGCGTGCTCATTGACGAGCAAATGATAACCACCCGAAAGGTATGCGATACCCAGTTCGCCTGCATTCAGCGCCTTTAGTTGTTCAGACGTGACACGAATTTTGCGAATCCGGCCCCGGAACATGAAGTTTCTGCCAATTTCCGCATCGTCCCGGTTCAAGCGGTGCGCCTGGACGATTTTTCGGATTTCATTATTCAGCTGCCGGCGTTGCCGATCTTCTGCCAGTTTTTTCTTGCGCGCGTGGTCAGCCTGCTTCTGCTCATCCTGTTGTTTTAGCGCATACGCTTTTCCCAGCGAAAACTCCTGCTTCCCTTTTCTCGGTTTGGGCTTGGGTTTGGGCTTCGACCTGGGCCTGGCCAGGCCCAGGGCCTTCAACTGGTTTTGAAGCGAATCACTCACCAATTTCATCCCAGTGCTCAACCATCCAGCCACAGGTCTGGCGGACACCCTGCTCCAGCGTAATCTGAGCCCGCCAGCCGAGTGCTTGCAGGCGGCCGACGTCCAGAAGTTTGCGTGGCGTGCCATCCGGCATTTCCGGGTCGTACACGATACTGCCTTTAAAACCTGTGACCCCGGCGATCAGTTCCGCCAGGCCGGCAATACTGACATCGGTCCGCAGCCCACGTTAACGTGCGAGCAATGGTCTGAGACGGCGGACCAATAGCTTTGCGCTGAAAGCCCCATCAAATGACAGCTCGCTGCCGCCATCTCGTCAACATGAAGAAACTCGCGCCGCGGCCTGCCGCTGCCCCATACCGATACCGTCTGGTCGCCACTGATGGCGGCCTGGTGAAATTTCCGCAATAAGGCTGGCAATACATGACCGGACTCAAGATCAAAGTTGTCATTGGGTCCATACAGGTTGGTCGGCATGGCGCTTCGGAAGTCGCAACCGTGTTGACGCCGGTAGGCTTCGCACATCCTGATGCCGGCAATCTTGGCCACGGCATATGCCTCGTTGGTGTTCTCGAGGGGACCGGTCATCAGGGCGTCTTCCCTGATGGGTTGGCTGGCAAGCCGGGGATAAATACATGAACTGCCAAGAAACAGCAGGCGCGACACCCCGGCCCGGTAGGCCGAGTGGATCACATTGGTCTGAATCTGGAGGTTTTCCCGGATAAAATCAGCCGGAAAGTCGTTGTTTGCCTTGATCCCGCCCACCCGCGCGGCGGCAAGGTACACCAGGTCAATCTTTTCGTCAGCAAAGAAGGATTCGACCTCCGACTGCCGGGTCAGGTCCAGCTCGGCGCGGCTGCGCGTGACCAGCCGATTATCCGGGTTGGCGCTCAGCTTGCGCAGCAGGGCTGATCCAACCATGCCCCGGTGACCCGCAATGAAAATATTACTTTGCACCGGCTGTTCCGTCAGTTTTGCGACCGGTCCTGGTCAATCAGTGATTCCTCGAGCGCGAGTCGCAAATCCGTTGCTACCATCTCGTCCACCAACTGGCTGAATGAGGTTTTCGGAACCCAGCCCAGCTTTTCCCGGGCCAGGCTTGCATCACCCAGCAGGGTTTCAACCTCGGTCGGACGATAGTAGCGGGGGTCGATCTGGACCACGACATCGCCGGCCCTGAACCCCAGTTCTTCATTTTCCGACCAGGCCACGACCGCTTTCTCGTCCGGTCCGCTCCCGGCCCACTCCAGTTGCAGGCCCATGCTTTCGGCCGCAGTGTTGACAAAATCCCGTACTGAATACTGTTTACCCGAGGCAATCACGAAATCTATCGGTTCCTCGTGCTGCAACATCAACCACTGGGCTTCGACATAATCGCGGGCATGTCCCCAGTCACGACGTGCGTCCATGTTTCCGAGGTAGATGCACTCATCCAGGCCCCACCCTATCCGCGCCAGGCCGCGGGTGATTTTGCGGGTGACGAAAGTCTCACCCCGCACCGGGGATTCGTGATTGAACAGGATGCCGTTGCAGGCAAACATTCCATATGATTCACGGTAATTTACGACGATCCAGTAAGCGTAGAGTTTCGCCACGCCATAAGGCGAACGTGGATAAAACGGCGTGCTTTCTGTCTGCGGAGTCTCCTGTACTTTGCCGAAAAGCTCAGAAGTAGATGCCTGGTAAAAGCGGCATTTTTCCTCGAGACCCAGGTTGCGCATCGCCTCCAGCATCCTCAGGGTTCCCACGGCATCGGATTCAGCGGTATATTCCGGTTCCTCGAAGGAGACCGCCACGTGACTCTGCGCAGCCAGGTTGTAGATTTCATCCGGCTGTACCCGCGCAATGGTCCGCTGCAAGCTGGAACTGTCCGTCATGTCGCCGTAATGCAGTGTCAATTTTGAATTTTCGACGTGCGGATCGCTGTACAGGTGATCGATGCGCGCGGTGTTGATCAAAGAAGCCCGGCGCTTGATACCGTGAACCTCATAGCCCTTGTTGAGCAGAAATTCCGCCAGGTAGGCGCCGTCCTGTCCGGTGATGCCGGTAATGAGTGCTGTATTGGTCATCTCTAAATATCGCGGGCATGGCCCGCTCCTACTGGTTAGGGGCGTCCTATTGCATAGTACGTGATGCCACGCTGGCGGACTACCTCGGGTGACCAGATATTCCGTCCGTCGACAATTACTGCTTGCTTCATGTCCTGTTTCAAGCGCTCAAAATCCGGGGCCCAATACAATTTCCACTCGGTGATCAGCACCAGCGCGTCGGCATCTTTTGCCGCCGCATAGGGGTCTGTGACGGTTTCAAAGTCTGCTCTGCCGGCAAAAATCTCGTTGGCCTCAGCCGCGGCTTCCGGATCATGCGCCCGTACCGAGGCGCCGGATGCTAGCAGCGACTCGATCAGGTTCAGGCTGGGCGCTTCGCGCATGTCATCGGTATTGGGCTTGAACGAAAGGCCCCATACAGCCACGGTCAGTCCATCCAGCTTGCCGCCAAAATGAGCGCTGAGCAATTCAAACGGCCGGTGTTTCTGCCGGTTATTCACGGATTCTACCGCTTTGAGCAATTCCGCCTCGTAACCGTTGGCGCTGGCTGTATGCTCAAGCGCCCGCACATCCTTTGGAAAACAGGAGCCACCGTAACCTGCGCCTGGATAAATGAAGGAATAACCAATGCGGGGATCTGATCCGATTCCATTCCGGACGTGCTCAATATCTGCCCCAACCTGGGCCGCAATGTTGGAAAGTTCATTCATCAGGCTGATCTTGGTTGCCAGCATTGCGTTGGCCGCATACTTGGTCAATTCAGACGATCGCACATCCATGCACAGCAGCTTTTGGTGATTGCGGTTGAACGGCGCATAAAGTTCGCGCAACAGGGATTCTGCTTTTTCATTATCCACGCCAACAACAATACGGTCGGGTTTCATGAAGTCCGAAATCGCCGCGCCTTCCTTGAGGAATTCCGGGTTGGAAGCCACTGAAAACTCCACCTCGACGCCACGTTCATTCAATTTTTCCATGATCGTGTCACGAACTCTTGCACAGGTTCCGACCGGAACCGTGGACTTGACGACGACCAACAGTGGCTTCTCCAGTTGTTCCCCGATCGCAGCTGCCACCGCCAGCACGTGGCTCAGGTCAGCAGAACCGTCTTCGTCCGGCGGTGTGCCCACTGCGATAAAGAGAACTTCCGCGTGTTCGACGGCACGCGCAATGGAAGAGGTAAATTCCAGCCGGCCCTGGCTGGAATTACTACGCAGTATCTTCTCGAGGCCCGGTTCAAAAATGGGCACCACGCCATTTTTCAGGCCTTCGACCCGCGCCTCATCAATGTCCATGCAGACTACATGGTGACCAACGTCGGACAGGCCAGCTCCGCTGACCAGTCCGACATAACCACTTCCAGCGATGGAAATACGCATTTGGTTTTAATCAATACTCAGAAGTTCTACTTCAAATATCAGCGTTGCATTGGGTCCGATGGGCCCACCGCCATTTGGGCCATATGCCAGGTCTGGCGGAATGTAAAACATGAACTTGCTGCCGACCGGCATCAGCGCGACACCCTCGGTCCAGCCGGGAATCACCTGGTCGAGATTGAAGCTGGTGGGCTGGTTACGTGAGTAGGAGCTATCGAATTCTTCCCCATTCAACAGGGTTCCGCGGTAATGCACGGTAACTTTGTCGCTGGCGGCTGGCTGCGCGCCATCACCCATCACGACAACCTTGTACTGAAGGCCGGAATCCGTCACCTGCACGCCTTCTTTCACGCCGTTCTCGAGCAGGAACTTGTCCCCTTCGGCAGCGTTGATCGATGCCATGGACTCGCGCTGCTGTTCCGCCTCGGCGCGCTTCTTGGAATGAACGTCTCGCGGATGGAGGCCGCCTCTTCCGGTGTCATCGCCAGCGTCTCGTTGTTGTACGTCGCCCTGACGGCTTCGATCAGGGTGTCGAGATCCAGGTCCGTGCCCTGCTGCTTCAGCGAAGAACCGATATCCATACCAATGATATAGCCCAGTTTTTGCTCATCCGTTTCAAGTTCTGTTGCAAGTACATTAGCGCTCAGAAAAACGGCAGCGATCACTGCGCCGCTGATGAAAAATTGTTTCATTGAGGTGTTGCTCCATAAAAGTAAGGAGCGAATTGTCCTCTAATCTCACAACCGTGGCAATGGCCACGTCGAACTTCCGGGGTGACGCTCGCCTGCGCGGGCTGTATCCTTCGGACAAATCGTGAACCGGGATAAATGCAGTGACTGGAGTGCTGACCACCCTGATTGCCTACCAGATACTGATGCTCGGTATCGGCTGGTGGGCCAGTAAGAAAAACACCGATAGCGAAGATTACTACCTCGGCGGCCGCAAGCTGGGTCCGCTGGTCGCCGCCCTCAGCGCTTCGGCCAGTTCATCTTCGGCCTGGAGTCTCCTGGGTGTCAGCGGAGCGGCCTTTGCCTGGGGGCTTCCAGCGGTGTGGTTGATTCCCGCTACGATCAGCGGTTTTTTGATTAACTGGTACCTGATTGCGCCGCGCCTGTACGCTCAGAGCAGGGAACGTGGCGCACTGACACTAACCGAATTTATTGCCGGCCCGCCTGGCGACCCGGCGAGAAAAACGATCATGCGGTTGGGGGCCGGAGTCATCCTGTTTTCTTTCACCTTTTACATTGCCGCCCAGTTCCAGGCCGCCGGCACGACGTTTGCCAGTGTTCTGGGTATCGAGCAAAGCACCGCCATCATAATCGGAGCAACCGTTGTTCTGGCCTATGTCTGGCTGGGCGGTTTCTGGGCGGCGAGTGTGACTGACAGCGTACAGGGAGTTTTGATGGCCCTGAGCGCTCTGCTCCTCCCGCTACTCGCGCTGCATGCGATAGGCGGTCCCGGGGAATTGATTAACGCCCTGACGGCTGACGGTGGAAGCACCTGGCAGTTGTGGACCGATCAGTCTTCCTGGCCGGCCGCCCTGGGCTTTATTTTCGGCTTGCTTGGAATCGGCCTCGGGTATCCCGGCCAGCCACATGTTGTCAATCGATTCATGGCGATTGAAAGTGAAAAAGCCATCGTACAGGGGCGCCGGATTGCGATTGCCTGGGCCTGCATCATCTATATCGGCATGGTATTGCTCGGTTGGTGTGGCCGCATTCTGGTGGAAAACCTTGGCGACGGGGAGCAATTGCTGTTTGCCATGGCCACCCTGCTGTTACCCGGCCCTGCTCGCAGGCGTTATGGTATCGGCGATTCTATCGGCCATCATGTCTACCGCAGATAGCCAGTTACTGGTCGCTGCCTCGAGTGTCAGTCACGATTTGAAAGACGAGCACGGCAAGGACGCAAACGGCCTCACCCGCGCGCGCTGGGTCGTGTTGCTGATCGGTATATTGGCGATCACCCTCGCTATTGGTTTTCCGGACCGGATCTTCAGCCGGGTTTTGTTCGCCTGGCAAGCCCTGGGCGCGGCATTTGGCCCCCTGCTCGTGGTCACCCTCTGGCGCGGACCGGTACGCCCAAAGTGGCGTATTGCCGCCCTGACGACCGGCTTCCTGCTGACTGTCATCCTGAGCTGGACCGTGGCATCACCCGGAGACTGGGTGGAACGGCTGGTACCACTGGCCCTGGCCCTTTGCCTGGCCTGGCTGGGCAGCCAGCCCGTGGGAGATGGTCACGCCCGCGAATAATTGCTTGCATTTTGCGGTAGTGGTGTTATACTTCACTACAACACTAACCGGAAAAGATCATGTTGCGAATAACCACACACCCAAAATCACGGATCTCAAACAGGCTGGCAATTTTTGCCGCGCTGCTACTCCTGGTCACCTCACTGTCAGGAATTGGCAATTCGGGCGTTTCCTCAAGCGAAGGGGATGCGCTGTTCGCCACAAATTCTGCTGCTGAAAGCGCTCCGCTCAGCTTGAAATCCAAGAACTTTAAAGTCAGCCTTTTTCTTTTCCGGAACCACTGATAGCAACCCCGCTCATGCCTACTCTTTGGAACGACAGCCAGCCCATTTACTGGCAACTGAAAGAGCGCACCATTGCGATGATTCTCGATGGAACGCTGGCTGAAGGAGAAGCGCTGCCATCCGTGCGCACCGTCGCTTCCGAATTTCAACTCAACCCGATCACCGTGTCCAAGTCATACCAGGCCCTGGTTGAAGAAGGGCTGGTGGAAAAGCGGCGGGGACTCGGCATGTTTGTCCGCGAAGGTGCGCACAAGAACCTGGTCACCTCGGAGCGGAATAAATTCCTTAATGACGAATGGCCTGCAATGCTCAACCGCATTGATCAACTGGGTTTGAGTATCGAAGAATTATTCAAGGCAGCATTGAAACAAGAGAGCGATAGCTGATGACCCCCATTATTTCTGCACGCGGACTCACCAAGCGGTACGGCCGTTTCGTTGCGGTAGACCACATCGACCTGGAGATTCCACCCGGCCGGATCGTTGGCCTGATCGGGCCCAACGGCGCCGGCAAGACGTCCGCCTTAAAAGCCATTCTTGGACTGTGCACTTTCGATGGAGAGTTGTCGGTACTGGGCAAAAACCCATCACGCGATCGTGCAGCCTTGATGGAAGACGTGTGTTTCATCGCTGATGTTGCGGTACTACCGCGCTGGATCAGGGTCTGGCAACTGATCGATGTGACCGAACAAATCCACAAAGGTTTCTCCCGCAAGACCTGCATGGAGTACCTGGCGCACACCAAGATCTCACTCGATCAAAAAGTGAAGCAGCTTTCCAAGGGCATGGTCGCGCAATTGCACCTGGCTCTGGTGATGGCCATCGATGTGCGATTGCTGGTGCTGGACGAACCCACCCTGGGGCTGGATATCCTCTACCGTAAACAGTTCTACACCAACCTGCTTAACGACTATTTCGACGAAGACCGCACCATCCTGATCACCACCCACCAGGTTGAAGAGATCGAGCATATCCTGACCGACCTGATTTTCATCCAGGACGGTAAAATTGTGTTGGAATCTTCGATGGAAGAAGTGGAGCGGCGCTACCTCGAATTGATGGTCCGTCCCGAATTTGCCGAACAGGCACGAAACCTCAAACCCATGTACGAACGCGAGCTTTTCGGCAGGCATATTTTCCTCTACGACAGCGTTGACCGGGAGCAGCTTGCAGCCCTCGGAGAGATCCATACACCGAGTGTAGCCGACCTGTTCGTTGCCACCATGAAGAGGGGTGAATCATGAAACGGCTCATCGCGTTGATCCGCCGCGAATACTGGGAAAACAAGGGCGCGTTCCGCACCACTCCCGTGGTCATTGGCGGCATTTACATCGCCTTTCTCCTGATGTCCATTTTCACAACCACCCATATCGACAGTGACTTGTACACATTCAGGGAAGCCGTAAGGGTTATGGGTGAGCAACCGGACGCCCTCCGTGGCACCATCATGTATCAAGGCATGCTGGGCAGTTCGGTGCTATTCACCGTGGTCATGTCTTTCGTGGTTTTTTTCTACCTGCTCGGGGCTCTTTATGACGACCGCAAGGATCGCAGTATCCTGTTCTGGAAATCGCTGCCGGCTAGCGATACCCTGACCATCGCGTCCAAGCTCATCACCGCCATGGTGTTGGCGCCACTGACGTTTCTGGTCGTGATGATCCTGACCCACATCATCATGGCCCTCATCGGCTCGCTGATGGTACTGAGCGCGGATGCCAATCCCTGGACTTTGTTCCTCAGTGTTGTCAATCCTTTCAAGGCCTGGGCGATGATCGCGGTTTCATGGTTTGCCCAATCCATCTGGGCTCTGCCGGTTTATGGCTGGTTATTACTGGTTTCCGCTTTCGCGCCGCGCGTACCCCTGTTGTTCGCTACTCTGCCACCACTGATTTTTGCCATCCTGCAGACCTGGATTGAATTCCTGCGAACGTTCACCCTGAAGAACAACATCGTGGGCGTCATCGGCAACTGGCTATTCAACAGCCCGGCAATCCTGACCGCCGAGGTTCATGACGGGCACGGGGAAATTGCGCTAGGCGTTCCCCTGACTGAAAATTTCGACCACGCGGTAACGCTGGCGAATATCCTGGACCGCCTGTTTTCGGTTCAGATGCTGGCAGGCCTGGTGATCGCTGTGGTATTCCTGGCCGGCGCACTATGGCTCCGGCACCGAGCCACAGACAATTAACAAACCCTAGTCCAAAATCATCCTTGCATTGTGAGGCTGGGTCGGGCGATTGGTGCTCGGCCCAACCCGTCCCTTGAACCTCTCGATTTGCTCTGCTGACGCGGTCAGCGGATCACGCAATACGATCCACTGGATGCCCTCTGTGCAGGGCGGCGTGGTCAATGAACCGTCATAGGAAAAATAATTCCGCGTCGGGGGCAGTACGCCTGCTTCGAAAACCGTCTGGGGCGACTCGGTTGTATCACCGACTTTTTCAGGCATGAAGGACCAGATTCGATTGAGCATCGCGTTCTCTTCGCCTTCCTCAACCATCACGCCCACCACCGCGATCTGCCCGTCCTCGCTCGCATGCACCAGGTGTATTTCCATCGGGAAAGACTCGCCGTTGATAGTGTGCTCACTGGGGCTGTGAAAGTGTCCTTGCAGCAGTTGGAAACGCCATGCTTTCTCAGGCACAACCAGGAAATTCTCCCCTGACACCTTGAGCATGATGGTGTGACCGTTGTTCGTTTCATTAATCGGTGTTCCGTGGTACTCGAACACGAGTTCCGGCAACCCCACGTGATAATCCGCGACCAGGTCGACCGGAGACTGGTTCTTGCCATCGCGGCACAAGGTGTACCTGGCGGACAACTCAGCCCAGTGCTCCGGACCCTCATCGCCTACATAACTCCAGTGTGGATCTGATCCTGCAGCGGAAATGGAACTGCTGGAAATCAACATTAATGCACTAATAAAAAGTATCTGTTTCATGGGAATCCTCAGACTTTTGGGGTCAGACTTTTGGGGTCAGAGTAAAAATTATAAGTCCAATTTTTACTCTGACCCCGGATTGTTTATACCACCTTTTGTAAGGCCCAGTGGATCGAGCAACAGATCCAGTTCTTTAGCGGAAAGCTCCGTATTCTTCAGGGCGACCTCCTTGATCGGCTTGCCCTTCTTGTATGCCTTTTTGGCAATTGCCGCCCCCGACTCGTAACCAATCACCGGATTCAACGCCGTGACCAGGATCGGATTGCGCTCCAGTGCGGACTGGATATTGGCTGCGCGCACGGTGAAACCCGCGATCGCCTTGTCAGCCAGCACATTACTTGCGGTGGAGAGAATCTCCAGGCTCTGCAGGAGATTCAGCGCCACTACCGGCAACATCACATTGAGCTGGAATAAGCCGGACTGGCCGGCCACCGTGATCGTGGAATCGTTGCCAATTACCTGGGCGCACACCATGCAGACTGCTTCGGGAATAACCGGATTGATCTTGCCCGGCATAATGGAAGAACCGGGCTGCAATGCCGGCAGTTCGATTTCCCCGATCCCCGCTAATGGACCGGAGTTCATCAGGCGCAGATCATTGGCAATCTTCATCAGGCTGCAGGCCAGCGTTTTTAACTGTCCTGAAAGCTCAACCGACGCATCCTGAGAACTGATGCCTTCGAAATAATTTTCGGCGGACCTGAATTTGACGCCGGTCAGTTTTTCCAGGGCTGAAACGACTCGCGGTCCGAATTCCGGGTGGGCGTTGATCCCGGTGCCCACGGCCGTGCCACCCTGGGGAAGTTTGCGTACGCGCTTCAAAGCGCTCTTGATCCGCTTGATGTTCGAGCGAACCTGCTGCGACCAGCAACCCAGTTCCTGGCCAAAGGTCACCGGCATGGCGTCCATCAGGTGGGTCCGGCCGGTTTTTACCACGACATCAAGTTCTTCGGCCTTGATGTCCAGGGTTTCAGCGAGGTGCAGCAAAGATGGAATAAGTTTCCCGGCAGTGACCAGGGTGGCGCTGACCTGGATCGCGGTGGGAATCACATCGTTGGAACTCTGCCCCATGTTCACGTCGTCGTTGGGATGCACACCGATTTCATTTCGCTGATTGGCCAGGTTGGAAATGACTTCATTGGCATTCATATTCGATGAAGTGCCAGAACCGGTCTGGAAAACGTCGATCGGGAAGTGCTTGTCGACCTCGCCCGAAGCGACGATACGGGCGGCGTTGATGATCGCTGCCGCCTTTTTTTCATCCAACAGACCCAACTCCAGGTTGGCCATCGCCGCCGCCTGCTTGATCAAGCCCAGTGCACGGATAAACTCACGCGGCATGGTCAGTCCACTGATCGGAAAATTCTGTATCGCTCGCTGGGTCTGTGCGCCCCACAGCGCATCGGCAGGAACCTGAAGTTCTCCCATGCTGTCATGCTCAGTCCTGTACAGGGTGATCATCGTTTGCTCCGATATCCATAAACGAAAAAAGAGGATTAGAATATACCGATGATAAACTATAAAAACATGAAACTCTCCAGCCTGACCGCCCTTTCATCCGTTGATGGACGTTACGCCGCCAAAACAGCCGCTCTGAGACCCATTTGCAGCGAATTTGGACTGATTCATCGTCGGCTGATCGTTGAAATCCGCTGGTTCCAGGCACTGGCGGAGCAGCCAGGAATCCCGGAATTACCTGCCCTGTCGGAACAAGCAGGTGTGTTTCTTGAGCGCCTGATCGTTGACTTCGACGAAGCCGGGGCCAATCGGGTCAAGGAAATCGAAGCGGTAACCAACCACGACGTCAAAGCCATC
>PVMK01143984.1_pt1 | contig 13180 bp, 13 predicted proteins | sample 1853481 | NCBI WGS metagenome assembly PVMK01 (sample SAMN08533507, study PRJNA380276) | Marine sediment metagenome, whole genome shotgun sequencing project.
CCGGTTTTATAGAGTTATATAATGAGTTGAAATAAAAAAGGGGTGCTCAGGCACCCCTTTTTTTGATTATTTGCAAATAAATACTAAATTCTGGTTGCTGACATCCCGGTTGATCCAGTACAAGTTTCCTGTCCATCACTTAATGTCCAGTTTGATGAACCGGATAATTTATTGTCTGATTTATTAAGGACCATTGAATTAATTGTGATAGTTCCGCTATCTGTTGCGTAACTGCCGCTCCATGAGACCGCACTTCCATTAATAATGCCTGAAAAAGAGTCTCTACCGATTGCAACAGTTAAGTTACAGTCACTTTGATCAATAGTCGCCTGATAAGAATCATATTGTGTATCTTCTCCACAATCACTTGCGTCAATTGTGTCGGTTATCCACCAAGTACCTTCAACATTTTCACAAATTGTGATACTGCTGTCATTACTGTTACTACTGTTATCAATTACTTCGCTGCTACTGCCGCATCCAATAATGATCATGATGAATATTAATAGCATGAAATTGACAATTGAATATTTACCTGAATGTTTCATTGTTTCCCCTCCAAAATAATTATTGTTAAAATTTAACTTCGATGAGAATATACACCTCCTGTTTTTTTATTATGATCATTAAGTGATCCAGTGGGGTAATTAAAAGCAATAAATATGCCAGTCTAATCTATTGATTTATAAAGAATCTTAGCTTGAGAAGGTGTCATGAATATGACGGTTGTATCAATTGGAAAGCTCTCTGTGAATTACAATGATATTGATAAGCGTTTTATAAGAGCGGTAATAATGGTGGAGCTGACCGGGGTCGAACCGGCGACCTCGTCGTTGCGAACGACGCGCTCTCCCAACTGAGCTACAGCCCCTGAAAAAATCAATATTTATAATAGTCCAAACAGGATTTTCTGTATTAAATAAAGCATGTATTATGGATAAATTGACGCCTGCAATTTTTGTTTAGTATTATAGCACTTAATGTTTCTACGTTATGAACTATATTTATATACGTTTATTTAATCCAGCCTGTCCTTTTTTTATGAAAATGTCATCAACGCATGTTTGAGTCTATAAGAAAACAAAAGAAAATCTGGAAATTTTTGGGCATAGCTCTTCTGATATATGGCGTTGTCTTCTTTCTGCTCAGGGGCCCCTACCTCTCTAATTATATTAAAAGGATTTTTGTACCTTTTCTGGAAAATGTAACAAGAGAAAGAGTAATTATTGACAGGGCCGCTATCAATCTATTCCCATTTTATTTGCAGGCAAAAGGAGTTAAGTTATTTGACAAGAACGGAAACAAGATTCTCTATATATCCAAGACCCGTGTATACATAGATGTTCTGGGTTTGTTCTCAAAAGATATAAGGATTAGAAAGTTTTATTTAAAGGAACCAAGGTTGACGGCAAATGAGGATGATGTAAAAAGGATAGTAGAAAATATTGATAAATCGTTAACAGAGGGAGGAGAAAAGCATTTTAATGTTTCTCTCAAGGGGATCAAACTTGTTAATGGTGAAATCGATTATACAGATGAAGATGGAAAAAGCGGTATATCGGCTAGGGGAATGTTTTTTGATCTGGTGCCCAAATGGAGAAGTTCAAGGGCCGAACTTGAACTGAATGATATCACAGTAAGATTTCCGGGCGGATCGGAATTAAAGGGTCAAGTTGCTGCAAAAATTAAATTCGCTAAAAAAGATATTGAAATTACCAGGTTAAATATTAGCACTCCAAAATCATCTCTAAAACTGAATGGCAAGATAAACAAGACACCTGATTGGGCACTGACCGGAGGTGGTCTGTCAGTAAATGCCAAGGTTGATATTGAGGAAATTAATAATGCCCTGCAACTGACAGTTGATAAAAATGGACAGCTTACATTTGAAGGATCTTTGAACTTTGTTGAAAAAAGCGGTTCCAGATGGCCTGACGTTCAATTAGACCTTAATACAGACAGTTGGTTTTATCTTGAATCATTAATGGAGATCATTCATGTTGATAAAGAGGTCACAGGTAAAATCCTGGCCCAGGGCCATATCGAAGGGGTTTTCCCTGACATCAAAGGCAAAGGTAAAGCTATCCTGTACAATGCTGTAATTGCAGGACTGCCGCTTGATGATGTCTCAGGTGACATATCATATAAAGAGAAGAAATTCGCCCTTAATAATTTTACCGCAAAATCATATGGAGGTAACCTGAAAGGTGATGCGTATATTTTAATCCCTCATGGTGATTATCATGTTGATGCAAATGCCTCTGGGTTGAGCAGTCCTGAATTCCTGAAATTTATTCAATGGGACCCTCCATTTCCAAAGGGTGAGGTGGGTGGTAAATTTCAGCTTGATCATGAGCATGGCAGATGGATAGATATTATTGCTGATATTGCCTACCAGAATACTTCTGAGCGAACAGGTAATGTTCTTGAAAGACTGATCACAATTACTACTGATCTCGTAATGAAGGACAAAGTGATTGATCTCACTAATACTGTTTTTACAACCTCCAGTTCAGAGCTTTATCTGGAAGGAGAGGTGGATATTAACACAGGCATGCTTGACCTTGAGGTGGAATTGCAAAGCAGTGATATATCTGATTGGACTTCTCCCTATTACAATAGGTTTATAGCACCTGCCAGCTTCTTTGGAAAAGCCCTTGGTCCAACAGGTGATGTTGAAATTACAGGCATCCTTGAAGCGCATTCAGGAGGCATTCATGGGATTCCCTTTGACAATGGGACTGCTGATTTTGTTTATAACACAAAATCTCTTTCTGTCAGCGCGTTGAGGATCATTCAGGGTGATGCTGTTTATGACGCTAAAGGATCTATCGACTTCAGAAAGGCTGAAGGACTTTTCTCTTTTCTGGACCCATTCTACAGCGGAGAGGCAACTATAAAAAACGCGAATATCAAACAATTTATAACAGCTTCATACAGAAAGCTCCCAATTTCAGGGCGTGCAAGCGGAATAATCTCTTTTGAAGGTGATGAAGTCAAATATAAAGGTGAAGCAGATCTGGTTGTTGAAAATTGTGATATTTACGATCAGAAACTGGATGAAGTAGGAGTAAAGACCACTTTTACTCCGAAGGGAATGGATTTCCCCTCTGTCACTGTTTTAAAAGAAAATGCAAGATTAAAAGCTGAGGGAAAACTGGATTTTGATAAGCAGTACCAGCTGTCCGCAAGGCTGGACAATACCAGAATAAGTGATATTAAACTTTTTGACTGGGCCCCTTTTGAACTTCTGTTTGGAGCGGATATTAAAGGGGCAGGTTTCATTGATGATCCTGCATTCAGGTTTGATATAGATGTAATAGAAAGTACATACAAAAAAATCCAGGGAGGCGTGGGCAGTGTAACTGGTAAGCTCAGGGGAAGAAACCTGGAAATGGAAGGTATCTTAAAAGGTGGACTGATACGTGGTGAATCAGAGGTGGAATTATCCGAATATTCCAAATGGTCCATGGATGTGGAATTTAATGAAGGGCGGTACGATTTTATTATTGATGATTTGTTTGATGATTCTGCGGGAGACATAGCACTTTCTCTTGAAGGAGACATAAAGATGCTAGGGAGGGGCCTGGATTATTTAGTACAGTCTGAGATCCGTTCTGCAGAGTTGAATGCATTTGGATATGATCTCAGAAACAGTGACAATATTGTGTGGGAGTATATAGATGAAGAATTGAGGATCATTTCTTTATCATTGTCCGGAAATGATGCAGAATTAAATGTCGGCGGTTCTGTAAGATTTGATGATAGCTACAGACTTTCTCTGGATGGAGACCTGAATGTTGCTCCTTTCTCGATGATAAGTGACAAAGTAGAGTCTTTGAGAGGACAGGCAGATTTTGCTGTTGATGTGAGCGGACCATGGAGTGCCCCTGAGTTTTCAGGGGTAATAAATGTAAAAGACATTACTGCCAATTATTCGGACTTCCAATATATTATAGGACCTGTAAATGGGACTTTATTTATAAAGAAAGACAGAATTACTTTTGATTCTCTTGAAACAAATTTTGCCGGCGGGACAGTTTTTATGTCAGGAGCAGGTTTTTTTAATAACCTTGATCTTGACAGGTTATATGTTTCTACTGACATTATGGGTGTTAAGATCAGACCTGCTGAAGGGGTAAGGGCGACCTTTGATGGGAAACTGTTTTATGGCATGTCCCCGAAGGGGTCTAATATAACTGGCAATATAGATATTGAGAAAGCCAAATATGAAAAAAGGGTAGTCTGGAGTGACTTGCTGCTTGGTCTGAAAGAAGCCAGGGGTGGGAGCAATGGGTATCCTGACGGATTTGAAGATGTAGATTTAAATATCAGTATTAAGGGAACTGAAAACATTTTCATTCAGAACAACATTGCACGAGGTCCTGTGAGTATGTCTCTTAACATAATGGGGACTGTATCAAAGCCGGCCATCATAGGAAGGTTTGAGTCAGACGAAGGCGTCATATATTTCAGGGGAAATGAATTCAGGATTCTTGAAGGCAGCAATATTGACTTTGTGGATCCGGAAGGAATAGTCCCTTTGTTTCATATTCTGGCCGATACATACAGAAATAATTATTACATAAGGCTGTCGCTGGACGGGACAACAGATAATTTCACACTATCGCTGTATTCTGATCCTCCTCTGCCTGAGGAAGACATTCTTTCACTTCTGACCTTCGGTCAGTTGAGCAAGGAAGCAAAAGGGCTTGAGGGAGGCATAGCAGCCAGTGAAGCAACAGCCCTGGTTACGGGTGGTATACAGCAGGAGGTCCAGTACCTAACGGGATTTGAGCGGTTTGAGATAGAACCTCACACTACAACTGAGGGCGCTTTCAGTCCTAAAATAACTCTGGGCAAGAGAATGCTCGAAGACAGGGTTTTTGTTATATATTCACGCGCTATAGGTACTGCTGAAGAACAGGTTATCAAGGTTGAATATAAATTGGACAAGAACCTGTTTCTTGTTGGATCAAGAGATGAAATTGGAAGTACAGGTCTGGACATTAAATACAGGTTTGAATTTAAGTAAATGTTTAATAGAAATAACAAAGAGCAGACAGTAGAGCGGTCAATTGCTAATTTCCATAACAGCATCTGTCTGAACAGATGTTATGGCATATTTATTACATTATTCATGCTCATGCTTAGCAGTTCCTTTTTTACACATTCAAGTGCATATGCAACGGAAGATGGATTAATAATTAAAGAAATAGAGATTTCCGGATTGAGCAGGGTAAACCGGGAAGAGCTGCTTTATCTTTTAGACTTGAAAACAGGACAGCTTCTTGATAAGGAAAAAATCAGTTCTGGTTTAAGAAGAACTTTTAAAAAAGGTGTGTTTCTTGATATTCAGGTAATTTCTGAACCGGTCAAAGAAGGGGTGAAATTAAAGTTTGTTATCAAAGAAGTGCCGCTTGTAAATAAAGTCTCCTTCGATGGAATCGAGAATTTATTAAAGGGTGATATTAAGAAGGAATTCATGTTTAAGAAAGGAGATGATTTTAGAGAAGAACTGCTCCATAAGGCAAGGTTGAAAATGATTAAATATTATCAGATAAGGGGTTACCCTGAAGCAGATGTTAAATTATTCAGATCCGGCGGAGATATGAAGGGTACAGTCGATTTAGATGTTTCAATAATTCAGGGACCGCCTATTATTATCAAAAGCGTGAACGTGCCTGGAGACGCTGAGATATTCATAAGAATGGTAAGGGGAGATGTCTTTGACAAGGCACGGCTTGAAAGAGACATGAAGAAACTGAGAGAACATTATAAAAAAGAAAATTATATTAATCCTGCCATAGGACCTTACAGATTTATTGACGGAAACCTTGATATACCTGTTGAGCCGGGCCCCAAACTGCATATTAATTTCAAAAGCAATAAGGTTTTTGGTTCAAAAAGACTGAAAAAGGAGGTCCCTTTTCTGGAAAATGAAGAGGTAACAGATGAGGCAGTGTCAGAGACCGTTAACAGGATCATAAAGCTTTATCTCGGCAAGGGGTATTACTATGCTCAGGTTGCAGCAGGAATAGAAAGGAGTGAAGATACTGTAAAGGTCTCCTTTGTTATTTTTGAAGGAGAAAAAGTGGTATTAAATAAAATCCATATTATTGGAGATCAGGTTGACTTCCAGACAGTGATGAAGATTATCCCTTTTAAAGAGGGGAAATTTTATAATGATAACCTTCTGGAAGCGGGGAAAAATGACCTGATAAGGTTTTATAATGCTCTTGGCTATCTTCAGTTTGAGGTAAAGGATGTTAAAAAGCATTTTAGTGATGACGGAAGTGAAATAAGTATCGAGTTTAACGTTAGTAAAGGTCTGCAGACCAGAGTGGATTCAATAACAATAGAGGGCAATAAAGAGCTGTCCCGGGCCAGGATTATGAGGGCAATCCAGGTCAAAGAAGGAGCCCCCTATAATATCATTGATATCGGTGATGCCAGATACAGGGTGCTGTCATTATACAGGGGTAATGGTTATATTGATGCTGATATTAAAGTGAACAATGTCATTAATGGGGATAAGGCCTATGTAACATTTATCATTATTGAAAACAGACCATCAAGTATAGGCAAGATGATTATAAGGGGCAACAAAATAACAAAGACATCTATTATAGAAAGGGAGTTTACTGTTAGAGAAGGAGATCCTTATGACCAGCGGGAAATTACACGGATCAGGCAGAGGTTATACAAGCTGGGGATATTCAGTGAAGTTACTATTAATATCATGGAAAGGGATGATGATAATAAAACTATCAGAGATGTTCTGGTGTCTCTTAAAGAAGGCAAGGCCGGAACAGTTGAGGTAGGTGTAGGTTATAGCGACTATGAGGAATTAAGAGGATCTTTTGATATAAGATACCGCAACATTGGTGGACTGAATAGACAGGTCGGTTTTCGCACTGAGCTCAGTTCTGTAGAAAAAAGATATGTATTGAATTTTGTCGAGCCATGGTTTTTTAAAATGAGAAACCTGCCTTTAAAAATGTTTCTCATGAGAGAAGAGTTAAGATCTGTGAATGTGGAAACAAGGGACATTTTATACAGGATAGACAAGTTCAGTTATATAGCCGGCTTTGAGAAAGAGTTGATTAACGGCTTAAGGGTAGGATTAAACTATGAATACTCATTCACAGATACCTACGATGTCCAGCCTGGGATTATATTAAGCAAAGAGGATACAGGCACCCTGGGTATTGGAAGTGTTTCTCCTTCGATTTTCTATGATAACAGGGACAATCCTTTTGATCCGACATCAGGGTCTCTTCATGGAATTGTCATGAAATTTGCATCACAGGCTTTTCTGTCCGAGACAGAGTTTGTGAAGGTGTCGTTTCAGAGTGCATGGTATTTTCAGTTGAGAAAAGGCACTGTATTTGCATTTTCTGTTAGAGGTGGTGTTGCCCACAGCTTTGAAGGGAGCACTGAGGTACCGCTTATTGAAAGATATTTTCTTGGAGGGAGAAGCACTGTCAGGGGATATAGTAATGATGCTCTGGGACCAAAAAGCGACGAAGGCAATCCAACAGGAGGAAATGTTTTTGCCCTTGTAAACAATGAATTAAGGGTTTCTCTTTGGAAAGGGCTTGGTGTTGTTGCCTTTATAGACAGCGGCAATGTCTGGAAAAATGCAGATAACATTGAACACGTGCTGAGGCATTCTGTTGGCGGAGGGCTGAGATATAGCACTCCTGTCGGCCCTGTAAGGGTAGATTATGGATATAAATTAAGCAGAGAATCAGACGAGACTGCTGGCGAGATCCATTTCAGCTTTGGACATGCTTTTTAAAAAAGGATTCAAGGAATCGAGGAGTCAGGGATTCAAGTGAATAAAATGATACGTTATATTATAAATGTTGGAGTATTTATTCTTGTTTTTAACATGAACGCATATTGTCATGCTGAATTACTGGAAAGGATAGTAGCGATTATAAATGATGATGTAATTTTACTCAGCGAGTTTTCTCAGGCATATAAAAGTGCGAGTGAATATGACCATGATGTGCTTGAGGCGGATGTTCTTGATGATATGATAGACAGGTTTCTTTTATTGAAAGAGGCACGGAAATTCAGGCTCACTTCCTCAGATAACGAACAGGGCAAAGCCAAGGATGATAATGTCATTATCAAAGAATATATAGACGTAAGGTTAAAGGGGTTTATCCATGTGCCTTATGAGGATGTAGAGTATTATTATTATCAGAACATGGATGGTTATTCAGGTAAGGACTTTTTTGATGTCAGGAATGAAATAGAAGAATATCTTATTGAGCAGGAATTAAATATAAAATTACTTGAGTATATAGAAGACCTGAAACGGAATGCTTACATAAGAATTCAGTTGGGAACAGAATAATAAGGGTTCCAGGGGCCCAGGGTTCAAGGGGTCGAAGGGGAAAAACAGTAACTAAAATAGAAATTGGACATAAGACGTTTTATTTCAGTTTCTTTATTACAGCTGATTCATCACAGTCAGGGAACTTGTGACACTTGAGGCATTCTCCCCAGATTTTATGGGGGAGGGAGTTTTTATCAATTGCTTTAAATTCTAATTCTTTAAAAAACCCCGGCCTGTAAGTGAGAGCAAAGACCTTGCTGACCCCAAGCTTTTTTGCTTCATTCAAACATTTTTTAATCAACTTTTTTCCAATGCCCTGCTGTTGATGTTTTTTTGAGACAGATACAGATCTGATCTCGGCAAGATCATCCCACAATATATGTAAAGCAGCTGTTCCCACTATGGAGTCATTGTTAAAGCAGACATAAAAATCCCGTATGTTTTCGTATATCTCATTTAAAGACCGGGGCAGCATGTCTTCCTTGCGGGCAAAGTTATTTACCAGCGAATGTATGGCCTTTGCATCTTTTAAAACGGCCTTTTTATATTGAATAGTGTCTTTTGTTGCCGGTTGCATTTATCTGTCTTTCCTTTCATAGGCTTTTAAATAATTCCAGAATGATACCTTCTCTCAGTCCATAGTCGCTGACTAGTAATTCGTCAGATCGGAAACGCTCCATAAGCTTTAAAAGTATAAGTGTTCCCGGCACTATAATGTCAAGCCTTTCAGGTTCGAAAGGTATGTATTGAGACCGTTCTTTAGATGATATCAAAGCAATCCTGGAAAAAATATCTTTGACTGTTTCTGCTGACATTTCGGCCTTGTGAATTTTATTGTGGTCATATGATGTCAAATTCAGAGACATGGCAGCCAAAGCTGTGATCGTACCTGCAGTGCCTATCAGACGGACTTTATTGTTTGTATTTTGATCAAACCCGGCAGTTTTTGAATCAATAACACCCTCGATCTCCTTTTCCATCTCATCAATAATATCAGCAGATGGAGGATCATCAGTCATATATTTGGAAGCGAGATAAACGACTCCGAGGGAAAGGCTTTGCAGGTGAGCAGGAACACCTTTTTTAGCATATATCAGCTCTGTACTGCCTCCTCCGATATCGATCAGTATGGCTTCATCTGGGATATCAATATCAAGCATCATGCCTGAGGCTGTTAATCGTGCTTCATCATCACCGCTGATCGTCCGGATATCAAGGCCTGAAATGGATTTTGCTTTTATAATAAAGTCCTCACTGTTTTTTGCTTCTCTAAGGGCACTGGTTGCAACAGCAGAAGTTTTAGTAACATTATTTTCTGAAATGCTGCTGCTGAATGACTTCAATGCATCAAGACCCTTTTGAATTGAACTGTCTGATATCATTTCATCTGCGGAAATTCCTTCTCCCAGTCTGGTAATAATTCTTTCAGAACATATTTCTTTTAGTGAATAGTTTTTAGTGGCAGGGTTGTGATGAATCTCAGCTATAAGAAGTCTGAAGGTATTGGTACCTATATCAATGGCTGCATAAGTATTATTTTGCACGTAAGATTATAGCTGAATATTGTGAAGTTGTCATGCCGGACCTGCCTACCGGCAGGCAGGCCTGATCCGGCATCCAGAGGGTACTCAAAAGACTGGATTCCGGCTTAAGGACTGCCGGAATGACAGACAGACGAACAAAGTATAAGGACAGCATCTAGTTAGAGTGTGGGAAGGAAAGTGTTCAGGGCGCTGTTATGAAATGAAAAGAGAATTAGTGATCTTTGGAATTACCCCTGCTTCTTCAGCTCTTGATAACAGTTCCCTGACAGCCTTTTCACCTTCATCTCCCAGATCAACAGAAAAGTCATTGACATAAAGATTGATATGCTGATTAATGACATCATCAGATAATTCCTGGGAATGCTGTTTAATGTAATCAACGGGACCATGTCTATTATCAAATGCATAAAGAATGCTCTGCTTGATACTTTCATCGATCTGTTTTATTAAACGGTCGCCCAAAGAACGTCGGGCTACTATTCCTCCAAGAGGGATGGGAAGACCTGTTTCCTTTTCCCACCAGTTTCCGAGATCGATTATTTCTTTCAATCCATAAGATTGATAGGTGAAGCGGCTCTCATGAATAATAACTCCTGCATCAACATCTCCTCTGGACACAGCCTGCATTATTTCATGAAATGCCATGGGAATAATAGTAGAAGATCTGAATGCATTGTCATAAAGCTGAAGAAGAAGATAGGCTGTTGTCAGATTGCCAGGTATGGCAATTTTTTTGTAGCGAAGGGCTGCCATATCATAATTGTGTTTGGAAATAACCAAAGGGCCGCATCCACGGCCAAGTGCCCCTCCAGATCTAAGCAGGCAATAGTCCTTGCGTAGATGCCCGAATGCAGCATAAGAAATCTTCGTGACATCCAGTTTAGTCTTAAGTGCCTTCTGGTTCAGTGTCTCAACATCAAGAAGGACTTCATTAAAACTCAGTTCACCGGTTTCGATTTTACTGTGTATTAATGCATAGAAGATGAATGTGTCGTTAGGGCAGGGGGAGTATCCAAGGGAAATGTTTTTCATGGGAAGTAGTATAGCAAAAAAGGGGGGCTAACTTGGGATACTTATAGTTACTGCTGATCTGATTTCAATGTGGCAGCTTGTTATGTGATTTAAGGTTTCTTTAATTAAGAAATCTTTCTATCAATATATCTTCAATGTTTCTTCTTGAATCAATTACGGCAAGAATAAAAACCTTTTGATCAGATATCCTGTATATGATTCGCCAAGGTGAAATGATTAGCTCGCGGTAATTAAATATTCCATTTTCTTTAAGTTCAGGAACAATTTTTCCTCGCTCGGGGGATTGGTTCAGCGTTTTGCACTTAGATTTTATCGTTTTAAAAATGCGAATAGCTGCATCAAGACTGTCCTGGGAAACATATTCTATGATGTTAAGTAAATCTTTACTCGCTGGTTGAGACCATTCAACCTTGAACCTTTTCATATGCTATTTTCTAGTCTTCTTTTTCAATAACTTATCTTCAATCTGCTTAAATAGTGTATCTTGCTTAACAGTGTTTCCCTCTTGAATTTCTTTTTCTGAGTGAGCTAATATTTTCATTAAATTCAGGGACTTCACCATTTTCTCGTAAGATTCTGCGTCTTGAATTACTGCCTTCGGTTCTCCATTTTGAGTAATAATAACGGGCCTGTGAGTTTCATTGATCTGAGCTAATAGTTCAGCGGATCGGGATTTTAAATAGGAAATAGGTTTGATGTCTTCTTTAATTTTCATGGTAGTTGCCTCCAGTCCATATATAGTACTAAATATAGACTGGTTGGTCAATCTTGATTATTAAACATAACGAACTGCATCACTAGCGTCGCAGCGCTTCTTCAAGTTTCCTGAATTGACTTGATATGTATGTTTTAATTTACTTGTTACTAGCGGCAAGTCCGATACCTGCTCCAATTAAAGTGCCACCGATTATTTTGTTGATATATTTTCCGATTGTGGCTTTCGAAAATAGAGTCACTATCTTCTGCCCGCCTATTGCGTATAACATGAAACAGCTGAATGCTATAAATCCTACAGTTACCATAAGCATACTGAATTGAGCGATGTAATCAGCTTTGGGATCAATAAACTGTGGAAAGACAGCGGTAAAAAAAACTATTGCTTTTGGATTTCCTGCAGTAACAAAAGCTGCCTGCATGAACATTTTCCGAAGAGGTGTTGTTGAGAAGGTATGGCTGTCTGGATATTCTGAAGCAGCCATACCGGGTGAACGCCATATGCTCAGCCCTATATAGATTAAATAGGCGGCGCCAATCCATTTAATAATATTGAATAAGTCTTCAGATGCCAGCAGGATTGCTCCCAGGCCTGCAATAGAGATTGCTGCCTGAATTAATGTGATTGATAAATTGCCCAATGCCGAAGCTATTGTTCTTTTGGCCCCATATTTCATGCCATGAGTTAAAGCCAACAACATACTGGGGCCCGGCACAATCGTAGCAACAAAGACCGTTATTAAATATATAAGAAAAAATTCGAAGGACATTTAATGTGAGTTTATTTGCTTAATTTAGCACCAACAAGGCGGTTTAAGCTAACCCCTACTTCAGCAGCCTGGATTGCAAGTTTTCTATGTGCCTCTGGTAGAACACGGACCATAAACTTTCCGCTATAGTTTTTATTAGCTATCGGTTCCGGTATTTCTTCCTTATTCTTTTTCATGTCCTTTACTACATCAGCAATAACTTTGCGAATTCCTCTTAATGCTCCTTCAGGAGTTTTTGAGAGCCAGCTTAAGCTTGGAAATTCTGCACACAACCCTGCATATTCGTTGTCATCAGCAGACCATGTTATGCGATAAGTATAATGATCATTTTTCAGTGTCATAATTTACCTCCAATCTTTCAATGGCCATAAGCACTTGTTTGACTTGATATGCTTTAGCCTTTCCTTTATTATTCTGAATATTGACCCGTGGGTCTCCAGGCCAGGGTGTTTTATATATTCGATGACTGCTCCCCTTTTGACGTGCTTCTCCAAAATAATAATCGCAAACCATACATAAGTCCTTAAATCTTGCATTTTCAGGACTTTGCTTCATCAATGCGAAAATATCATTGATCTTGCTCATGTATTATTATAGTATCATTATTGATATCATTGTCAAGACCATAAATTGAGGAATGTGGAAGAGATGCGTTGTTGTCATTCCAGCAGTCTCCCCGACTACTGACCTCGGGGACAAGCTTTGGGCGGGAATCCAGTCATCGTCCCCAATGATGATACTACTCACTTGCCTATTGGCATATATCA
>PVMK01123818.1_pt1 | contig 13179 bp, 14 predicted proteins | sample 1853481 | NCBI WGS metagenome assembly PVMK01 (sample SAMN08533507, study PRJNA380276) | Marine sediment metagenome, whole genome shotgun sequencing project.
TGGAACCCATTTCATAGTTTTACACTACACAAACTATCAAAAGGCCACAAGAGCCCAAAAGGGCAGCCAGCCCGTCGAGAACACTGCTCATGTTCGGAGGCTGCGACGCGCACCGAAACACGGCGCCCCACCAGCCAAGAGCATTGTTAGTCTCCGGCACACCCGCCCTCGTAGCTCAGGGGATAGAGCACCGGTTTCCTAAACCGGGTGCCGCTGGTTCGATTCCAGCCGAGGGCGCGTTACCTGGCACCTCGCACGAGCGGTGGCCTCAAAGTTCTGCGTACCACTTGGAAACCTCAGCGCCGATCGTGTGCGGATGGGTCTCCTGGACGAAGTGGATGGCGTCTCCCAGATCAACGGTGTCGAGGTTCGAGAGATTCTCTCGGCACCACTCGACCTCCGCTTCTTTGATCGCCACGCCGCCATTTCCATAGAACAGGAGCTTTGGCACTTCGGTGCGCGTCAGCCATTGGCGATATGCCTCGACCACCGCAGCGTTGCCAGCCGGGACACCGTCGAGGGGCAGCTCGATCGGCCACTGTCGTACGGCCTTGCGGCTCGCGATCGTCGGAAATGCCGACCGGTAGTACGCCAGCGCCTCGGGGCTTGTGTCGGCGTACGTCAGGTCTGGCAGCATCTTCTTGAGGAAGATGTTCGCAACGCTGATCATCAGCCAACCTGTACCTGGCCACCGCATCATGCGCATCGCCATACGAAGGCTCCCCGGCATGTCGTCGAGCGAGAGGCCTCGGATCATCGCCTCCATGAAGGCGATCGCCCTGACGTCGTCCTTATGGTCGTGGGCCCACCGGAAGCCAAGGCCGGAGCCCCAATCGTGGATCACGAGCGTGAGATTCGACCCGATTCCCAGGGCCTCGATGAAGCCGGACAGGTAGCGGTACTGGTCGTCGTAGGTGTAGGAGATGTCCGGGTGATCGGACTTGCCCATGCCGATGAGGTCCACAGCTACGCAGCGCGCCTGTCCGCTCACGTGAGGGATGACGTTTCGCCAGAGGTAGGACGAGGTCGGATTCCCATGCAGGAAAAGGATGGTGTCGCCCTCCCCGACATCGATGTAGTGCATCTTCGAACCATCGACATCGATGTACTTCGACTCGAACGGGAAGGCCGCCGAGATCTCCTGCGTGTCTGTCATCGTTCTCCTTGGAATGTGCACCGTCGGAACGGTTGCAGTTTGTGCGGTCCGACGAACACCGTAGTTCGCTCCTACACGAAATGCAACAGATGTTGTAGAATGGAGATCACTGAGATCTGCAACCAACGAGATCGGAAGGGACACGCTCATGGGTCGACCGCGATCCTTTGAAGAGTCAGAACTCCTCGAATCTGTCATGGTCGCGTTCTGGCATCACGGCTACGCAGCCACGACGTACCGCAGCATCGAAGCGCAGACAGGTGTTGGGATTCGGAGCCTGGCCAACACCTTCGGGGACAAGGACGACCTGTTCAGCAAAGCGCTCGCCTGCTACCGGGAACGAGTGACCGGGAACCTCGCCAAGATGTTCGATCCACCCTCGGTCAACGGCATCATCCTCGTCTTCGAGCGAGTCGGCTCACCTGCGGACGCTGACGACCCTCGAAAAGCCGGATGCCTCATGGTCAACACAGGGTTCGAGATCGAGGCACCTGCTGGGAACATCGCTGCCGAACTCGCCACGTATCAGGAACTCTGGCGACGCACGTTCCGACAGGCGCTCGAAGCGGACCAGATCCCGAAAGCCGAAGTGAGGGCAGAGTTCCTCGTCGGTTCACTGTGGGGCGCACTCAGCCAGATCCGCCTCGCTGGCGACACCACGGCGGCCCAGCCGATGACGTCGGTCGTCATCGAAACCGTCCGTAACTGGGCGCCCAGAGACTGACTGGACAGGGCCAGGCAGACGCCGAATCACCGTACAGCGGCACGCGGATGAACGGATCTTGTCGCGGACGCGATCCTGGGGCGTCACATTTCGCGGAACCTGATGGGTCTCTCGCACCGTCACACCACCGAGGGACATGAGAGAGACCTAAGAACAGGGGTTCGAATATGCGACGGACGATCATCACATTGGTGGCAGTTCTTGCGGTGCTAGCTGCTGCATGCACTGCTGAATCTACGGGGACAGCAATCACGAGAGTTCGTAGTGGGGTTCAGGGATCTACGGGCGTTCAAGCGTTCGCCGCGTCCGCGCTGCAGCCTTTCGATTCCTGCAACGAGTTCCTCGACTATGTCAAACAACATGCCATCGAACGGGTAGGCCCATACGGACTCGATGGCTATGGTTTCTACCCCATCTTCGCTGATGCCGAAGTGATGGCGGCCTCTCTCGATGGTGGTGCAGATCTCAGTCGCGCGTCTACCGGTGGGGTCAGAGGCATTGACTACTCGGGAACCAATGTCCAAACAGCGGGCGTCGACGAGCCGGACGTCGTCAAGACCGACGGCGAGCGAATATTCGTCGTCGCCCAGAGTCGACTCTTTTGGATCGATGCATCGGGAACGCCAGAGATCGTCGCATCTGTCCCCCTCGAAGGGTGGGGACAACAGATCTTCCTCTCAGGTGACAGCCTCCTGGTGATGACATCCGGTGGCGGATATGGCATAGAGCCGCTCGTCGGCGGCGTCGCACGAGATTCGATCGCTCCCGGGTACCAGACACAAAGGGTCGTGATCACTCAGGTAGACGTCTCAGACCCTGACTCCATGGAGGCGGTGAGCACGCTGACGCTCGATGGCACCATCCTGTCCTCCCGCATGGCAGATGGCACGGTCCGAGTCGTGGTGCGTTCCGGACCGACCGGGTTCGTATGGGAGTACCCGGAAGGCAGCGGCATCCGTGCCGAGCAGAAGGCCACCGAGGCGAACAAGAAGCTCATCGAAGACTCCACGCTTGAGAACTGGGTCCCTTGGTACATCCTGAGGGATCATGTCTCGGAGACCACCTCTGACGGCCCGGTCCTCGGCTGTGACCAGGTCGGACATCCAGACGAGTTCTCAGGACTATCGATGATGTCCATCCTTTCGATCGATCCGAGCGAGGGGCTCGAGCCTGGAAACAGCATCGGGTTATTGGCTGAGGGTCACACGATCTACGCATCGAACGACAACCTCTACGTAGCGACATCGCCGTGGATGGCGTGGCCGTCAACCCGATGGGAAGAAGGCCCCGATGAGAGCGACGAGCTGACGACCCAGATCCACATGTTCGATATCTCCGACCCGGCCACAGCGACATACGTCGCATCTGGCGATGTCCAAGGAGTTCTGCACTCGCAGTGGTCGATGGATGAGTACGAGGGCATCCTCCGTGTCGTGGTCACCGACGAGAACCCGTGGTGGGGCTCCTCCGACGTTCCCAATTCGGCGGTCGTGACGATGCAGCGTCGTGGTGACGAACTGGTACAAGTCGGCTTCGTTGACGGCATTGGGAAGAACGAACGGGTCTATGCCGTGCGATTCATCGAGGACAATGGATACGTCGTCACCTTCCGCCAGGTCGACCCCCTCTACGTCGTCGACCTCTCCGATCCGACCGACCCGATCGTGAAGGGCGAGTTGAAGATCAACGGCTACTCGTCGTACCTGCACCCGATCGGTGAGGATCTTCTCCTCGGTATCGGACAGGACGCAACCGATCAAGGCCGCACCCAGGGCACGCAGATCTCCGTGTTCGATGTCTCGGACCCTAAAGATCCGAGACGCCTGTCGAGGCTGACCTTCGACGATGCGTACTCGGAAGCCGAGTGGGACCACCACGCCTTCCTGTGGTGGGCGCCAGAGAAGATCGCGGTTCTGCCACTCCAGCGTTGGTCGTGGGACGACCGCAAGGGCGTGAACGACAATTTCTCAGGAGCGGTCGTCGTCTCGGTATATCCGAACCGGGTCAAGCAACTCGGCGAGATCAAACACCCGAATGTGAACCGGTCTGATTGCGAGGAGTGCGACGAGTGGACGGCTCCCATCACCCGGTCACTCGTGATCGGCGACACACTCTTCACGTTCTCGGAGATGGGTGTCCTCGCCAGCGATCTCGTCACGCTTGACGACATCGCCTGGATGGCCTTCCGGTAAGCGTCTTCTCCTCCTCCGAGCGCTACGGAATCAACCTGTCAGGAATGTTCCGTGCCGGGGACATATGGTGTGAGCCGCACGCGCCTCGGAGGAACGTTGTCCCAGACGACACAGTTCAATCGAATCTATGAGCGCCACCACCGTCTGGTGCTGGCGTACTGCCTGCGCCGCACATCCGAGCACGATGCGTACGACGCCACCTCAGAGGTTTTCAGCGTCGCATGGCGCCGGTTGGCTGACATCCCATCCGGAGACAAGGAACTGGCCTGGCTCTATGGCGTAGCCCGCAAGGTGATCTCTCGCCAATGGAGGAGCGCAGGCCGATTGCGCAAGCTCGTCGACAAGGTTGGCTCGCAACCCGGCCGAACCGCTCCGGACGTGGCAACCGTCGTCGTGCGCAAGGCCGAGTACGACCAGGTTCTCGAAGCTGCGACGACACTTCGGCTCCCGGATCAGGAGATCCTCAGACTCGCAGCGTGGGAGGGACTCCCCCACTCGGACATTGCAACCATCCTCGATATCTCGGTGACCGCTGTCGACCAGCGATTGCATCGAGCCAAGAAGCGGCTGGCGACGGCGTACGAGTCAGCAACTTCAGACCGACCATCCTCCGCAGACGAAGGGGACCTCGCATGAGCGACATCGAACAGATCTACGCGCTCTTCGTAGAAGCCAACCCAGTCGTTGACACGGATTCGTTGCCTGAAACCCTCGAAGAGGCCCGCCCGACCCTCCGCGCCGTTCCGTCAGATTCGGACGATCCCGAAAGTGCCTTCGAACGGTTCTCGGCGCGGCCGTCCCACGGGTCGAGACGTCGTAGAACCGTGCTCGTCGCGGCAGCGGTGGCGGTCATCGTCGTCGGCGCGGCGTCGATCCTCTTGCGTTCGACTTCAGACGATGCGGTACCACCGGCGACGGGACCCAGCACGCCCACCACCCAGGCGTTCGTCCCGGTCACGCCGCTCGCTCAAGCAGAGACCTTCATCGAGAGGCTCGACGCCGGGGACGTCGAGGGAGCGATTGCGTTGCTTGCGGATCCTCTCGGGAGCATCTGGTTCCTGCCAATCGGTCAAGTGACGAGCACCGAGGACGTACGCGACTACCTCGACTTCTATGGTGCGATCGGAACATCGACAGCGCTATCTGATTGCACCATCGAAGTGGGCGGACCGCGCACCGCCGTCATTTGCCGGGCGGACCAGCAGTCCGAGGCGCTCGTGCCGCTTGGCCTCGACTTCCCGATCTTCCAGATGCAGTTCCAGATCTGGAACGACGGCATCAGAACAATCGAGTTCGGCCCGGATGGCTCCGCGGAATTGAACGCTGCCTTCAACAGGAGCCGATTCTTCGAGTTCAGGCGCGAGTTGCTCATACCACGAGGGCTTCTACAGGAGTCGGGCGATCCGATCTGGTCGAAAGCCAACGGTGACCTGATGTGGGATCTGATTGCCGAGTTCCTGGCGAACAACCCCTAGCCGACCCCGCCGCCGACGCTCACGCTCAACTCCATCACGCCCGTTCTGTGGGCCGTATTGCACGAGTTCGTGCACTGGAACCCTGGGTACGCACATCTCTGCGCGTTGGCTCACGCTTCACCTGTCAGGTTTTCGGGCCGCCGGGGACATCACATGTGAAGACAGCGCAACGACGGGGAAAGGTCGCTCATGGACATCGGACGAAAGATCGCACTGCTCATATCCGTCGGACTCATTGCTACTTCATGCGGAAGCGCAACGGCCACAGACGATCCCGATGAGCCATCGCTGGAAGGGTCAACGGTCGAAGCCGTTGACATCGAGATCAGGACGAGAGGAGACATCCTCAGCACGGACCCTTCGAACGAACGGGCACAGATGGGAACCCTGCGTATCCCCTCTGATCTTGACGGTTCGAGTCCCCTCGTCGTGTTGCTTCACGGTGCCGGTGGACCCACCCTCTCCAGCCTCGAGGACATGGCCGTCGCTGTGGCCAATCGAGGTGTCCCCGTACTGAATGCGTCCTGGGTGGCGAGCATCGCTCATCCGCAGGAAGGCTCAGCCGATGCAGTGTGTGCGGTCGCTTTCGCCTACCAGCAGGCCGCGTCCTGGGGAGCGGACCCGGACAAGATCATCGTCATGGGACACTCGGGTGGTGGACATGTCGGAATGATCGCAGCGCTCGCCCCGGAAGCGGTCCCTGAGTGCCCTGCGGCGTCAGATGCACATGTGTGGGCGTACATCGGGCTCGCAGGTGACCCGGGAGCCGCGGCACTCGGGGGCAACGCCTACGGGTTCTGGAAGGATGATCCCGAAATACTCGCGGTCATGGACGCCAATAGGCACATCGGAGGAAACCCTGATCTCATCACACGATTCGTTCATGGAACCGCCGACACGACCGTCAAGATCGAACGGACGGTCGCGTTCAGCCAAGCGCTCATCGATGCCGGGTACGACTCGCTCCACATCCCCGTCGATGGTGGCAGCCACAGCGATCCGGCGATCCCGACGACCGACGCTGGCATAGAGGTCCTCCGGGTGCTTGAGGAACTCATTGAGCTATCGAGGTCGTGAACACTGCGGATCGCTGCAAGCCGTGAATTTCTCGATCTGGGATGCGGATGTGGTGACCCGTCCGATGAACATCCCACTGACCCCGCGATGATCTGGCAGATTGGCATCTGGTCGGTACCAGCCTTACCGTCCAAATGCGGATCGAAAAGGGGCAACGGACGTGAAGACAGCAACGAAGATCGGTGTTGCAGTCGCAGGAGCGACTGCCGCCGCTGCAGCGGCCCTCCGCATGTCAACGCGGGCGGACGAAGAGCCTCGCGAGGCAGGTCTGAGCGCCGAACCGGTCATTGAAAACGATGTGGACGGCGAGGCCGTCCTTGAGCACCTCGGTGCGGCCGTCCGTATCGACACGACGTCACATGACGACCGGTCGAAGACCGACACCGACCGCTTGCTTGCGTTCCACCGATTCTTGGGGGACACCTTCCCACTCGTGCACGAGAACTGCACTCGGGAAGTCGTCAGCGACTACTCACTGCTCTTCACCTGGGAGGGAACGGACTCCGACATCGATCCGATCGTTCTCATGGCCCACATGGATGTGGTTCCGGTGGAGGCTGGCACCGAGAGCGACTGGACAGAGCCACCGTTCTCAGGCGTGGTCGCCCACGACCATCTGTGGGGCCGAGGAGCACTCGATGACAAGGGCCCGTTGATCGCGACCATCGAAGCGGCTGAGCACCTCATGCGCTCCGGTTTCGAGCCCACCCGGACGATCCTGATGGCATTCGGCCACGACGAAGAAACCGGTGGCAGCCAAGGGGCGAGAGTGATCGCCGCGGCCCTTCGAGATCGAGAGATCGCACCTTGGTTCGTGATCGACGAGGGCGGATTCGTCATCGACGAACTCCCCCTCCTCAGTGCGGAGCCTGTCGCCTTGATCAAGGTCGCAGAGAAGGGCTTCGTCAATGTCGCTCTCGCTGCCCGGGGCGAAGGTGGTCACAGTTCCATGCCACCGGAGTCCACCGCGGTCGGTGCCATCGGCAGAGCGGTGCACCGGATCGAGCAGAACCCGATGCCGCCCCATGTCGGTGTACTCGCTGACATGTTCCGGGCACTCGGCCCTCGGATGAACCCCAAGACCCGCGCCATCATGACCAACTTGAAGGTGACCGCACCGGTGGTCGCAAGGTTGCTGTCATCGAAGCCAACCACGAATGCCCTCATCCGAACGACCTCAGCAGTCACGGTGATCTCGGGTGGCCACAAGGCAAACGTGTTGCCGCAGGAGGCGACGGCGATCGTGAACTTCAGGATCATCCCCGGCGACACCGTTGACGATGTACTCGCACATGTGCGCGATGTTGTCGGCCCCGACATCGAGGTCCAGATAGCTGATGGCCATGACGCCAGAGACCCAAGCCCGACCTCCTCAACCGAGTCTGCTGCCTGGCGCGCAGTGACAACGGCGGTAGAGGAGACGTTCCCCGAGGCGATCACCGCACCGTGGATCCTCATTGCTGCCACCGATTCGCGGTATTACGACAACTTCGCTGGCGACGTCTACGGCTTCGTACCGTTCACGATCCCGAGCGAAGGTTCGGGATACCACGACACGAATGAACGCATACGCACGGAGGATGCCGAACGCGCTGTGTCGTTCTACTGCCGCCTCATTCGCCTCGCACAACCAACCATCTGAGGGACGTCGGGAACTGGTTCTTCTGGTAGCGATGGTGCGATGTATCCGATTCCGGGACTATATTTCATCCCACAGTATCCCCACCCCGAATTTCTGAGACTGAGTCGTTTTCCGAGGCAGTTCCGAGACAGAGGCCGTGGGCTTCCACAACGAATGGAGCCGGAAGATGACAAGACTGTACGTAGGCAACCTCTCATGGAGTGCCACAGAAGACGAAGTACGCGAACTCTTTGAGGGCGTAGGTACCGTCGAAGAAGTTGCTCTCATCACCGACAGGGAGACGGGCCGTTCACGCGGTTTCGCTTTCGTCGAGATGGAGGCAGAGGGCGCAAAGAAGGCCATGGAAGAGCTCGATGGGCACGACATGGGCGGACGCAACCTCAGGGTGAATGAAGCACAAGAGCGCCAACAGCGCAGCCCTCGCTACTAGATCCACCAAGACACCGAACGGGGACGTGCATGCACGTCCCCGTTTGCGCGTCCGAAATCATTGGAGCACACACCGAGCGCATGAGTGTCGTCATGCGGCGCCTCGTGGTGGTTGTGCCGGCCGCACGCCTACCCGAGTCCGAGAATGTACACGCCGATGATGAGGCCACCCCAGAGTGCTGCGATCGCCGCTCCCTTGGTGACTGCTACAGCGGCAGCCGTCGAGGCGGTTGCGCGGGGCTTGGCCTGCGCTCGCTGAGGAGATGGCCCTCTGGATGAACGTACCGTGTGGACGAACCCGGCGAACTGGGCCACAATCACCAGCCCGGTGAACGCAAGAACCACGGTATGAAAGTTGGCGAGTGGGGGTAGCTGAAGAGCAGCCATCCTGCGGTGTGCAGCCAGGACAGAACGAACAACGTATACGCCTGACGTTGCAGAAACTTCCAACCCCGGCCCAGCCGCCGTTGCGAAAAGTCATTCGAAGTGGCAGCCAAGACCACTGCATATCCCAGCGCCACCAGACCCACCCAGTTGGCAGCCTTCCAGAACGATTCGTCAGAGAAGAATCCATCGACGCCGAAACTGAGGCCGACGAGATCCCAACTACCATCGAAGAGGATCACAACATGGAGACCGGCAGTCACGAACATCGCTATCCCAAGTTCGCGGCCCCACGGAACGAGCCTTCTCATGCGAGGTACGAAACGTTCAACCGGTCCCAGCACGAGGATGAGGCACAGCAAGATCAGTGAGGTGTCTGCCAGTACCTGGTTCCACGAGTCCGCTCCGACAAGATCACCTCTATCTCCCGGAACCCACCAGACCAGCGGCATCAACACCAACGTGACCGCAACAGCTGCCACATGGCGACCAAGCGGCGGCCCTCGACGTCCTTCCCTGTTCCATCGGTGAACCTCTCTTGCCGCGGGTTGACCCTCAAGCTTGGCCAATCTCCCACGCCACCTACCCATCGCTAGCAGGCATTATGCACACGGCTAGCGATGAGATGCCTACAGATGCGAACTAGCGAAAGAAGTTCGGCGCACACCGACTCCGCCCTCTGTATCTTCACGTCAGGACGAGAAGGTGAGGGCGCTATGACAGACATCCCGATCGAAGACAACCCGGACGTCGAATTCCTTGAGGAAGTTCAGGCTGAGACGGTTGAGATCACTCAGGGCGGAGCTGGCATCGTCCAGGCGACAACCGTCAACGTGACCCAAGGCGGCATCCAGACGGCATCGACTGAAACGCTGACGATCAATCAGGGCGGCGTTCTCATGCTTGAGGCCAAAGAGGCATCTTTCGAGATGTCGGGAGTCGGGCTCGCGAATGCCGATACCGTGGTTCTCAACTCAGCTGCTGCAGCGATCGCCATAGCCGACACGGTCAAAGCAACGAACAGCACCATCGGTCTGCTCTTTGCCGGAACCGTCGAGGGCAACCCCGACATCAAGGTCGACGCTCGGCGGGCGCTGATCTTCGGAGCCGTGCTCATCGCCACGTCCGTCATCCTCAAGCGGGTCTTCGGAAGCCGCTAGACAGCGAGGTCGCCTCGGCGCATCGCGACGAGTAGCGGATCACGCGAGCGACGGCAGCACGGCTGAGAGATCGGAGAGGATCTGTTGCCTATCCACGACCTTCCACACCCCGCGTGCACGGAGCGCTGTCTGTTGGATGTCATCGATCGCAGACCCGTACACGATCGTGCGTCCAGCAGACTGCATCGCCACAGCCAGATCATCTTCGAACACATCGGTGTCGACATCGACGATCGCCAAGGATGCCTGACCATGCCCGTCGCTCACTATGTATCCGGCGGCAACCACTTGCTCTTCGATCGTCCGACGATCCTGCGCCGAACACCAAACGGCGATAGATGGCCGTTGTGGCGGCGATGGGGGCGCGCCCATCGCTCTCGCTTTGGACACGCCCCAACGCAGGTGCGCCTCGTGTGCCTCCGGCCCAAGCTCTGCCGACGACGACGGTGACAGCCCATACGTGTCCCATGCAGTGAAAGCGGATCCAGTGGGCACCTCAGGGGCCTGCACGCCCACGGTGTCAAGCGCACGGCCAACGGGCCTAAGTGCCGCCCTGAACAATTCGAGCGGGCTCTGGCGCTGCATCTGGAAGGGGGTCGCCTCCAGGGTCATCAGAAGCCCATCAAGCACGGAGGTGCCCTCTACGATCGCATCGGCAACGACTTCGACCATCTCGACGCCGCGACCCGTGAGGAGTTGCGCAACGTACCTCGGATAGGCCTCGACGAACGCGCCCCTCAATGTTCGTGGTTCATTGTCCATGTCCCAACGTTATCCCATGCTCGCAGTTGGCCCGGTCACCCCTAATCTTCGAGGGTCCAAGAGAGGAACCATGCGCAAGTACCTACTGATCTTCGCAATGCTGGCCATCGTGCTCACGGCATGCCGCATCGAAACGAACGTGAACCTCGACATCGAGGAAGATGGATCTGCCGTTGTGCTCGTCGAGGTCGGTATGGACGACGAGTTCAGAGAGGCGATGACCGGTCAGACCGGTGCGACCGAGGAGGACTTCATCAACGAGATCCTCTCCATCGGCGACACGTCTCTCGTTCAGCGCAGCGAGGGCGACATGTCGTACTTCGGCGCAGCCCAGGAGATCGACGACCTCTCGCAAGGTCTCCCGGTTGAGGCCGCAAACGAGATGTTCACGGCTTTCGACTATACGTTCGACGAGAACGGGGCCAGCCTCAAGGCCAGCATCCAATCGGCCGACACGGGCGACTTCGGTGACTTCCAGGGCCTCGGCGGTATCGGTGAAGGATTGATCGGAGACATCTTCTCCGCAAACGTCATCGTGCAGATGCCTGGCAACGTCACGAGCCACAACGCAGACGAAGTACGCAATGGCGCCCTGGTGTGGAACATCCCGCTCAGCGGCTCTCTCGACATCCAGGCAGAGTCATCCTTCGGCAGCTCATCAACGAACTGGATCTGGTTCGCTCTCGCCGCCGTGGTGATCGTCGGAGCGGTCTCAGCGACCATCGCCGTGATCGTCACCCGGAAAGAGTCTGAGAAAGCGGTTGCGGCCGCGATAGCAGCGCATGAAGCAGCGGAAGAAGACCTCAGACCTCAGACCTCAGACCTCAGACCAGAAGACGAAGAAGCGGACGACGGATCCGAAGCCGCTGAGGGATCAGGAGCTGCAGACAACGAACGTACGTCCGCGGTCACAGAGTCCGAGGACGGGTCCGATGAAGGCGCAGACGACGGCGACAGCGCAGAGGCCACTGACGAGGTGGCGGACTCGTCAGCCAACGAGGTCAGCGACGATGCTCCGAAGGTGGGAGCCGAGGAAGCTGAGTCGTCAGCCGACGAAGCAGAACCCGCCGAAGAAGTGCCAGACTCCTCAGACAGCGGTGACACCGACGAGACCTAGCCAGGACTTCTGGCCGGTCTGAGGTCTGAGGTCTGAGGTCTGTGGTCTGAGGTCTTATCCCGCCAGCACCACCACGGCGATCAGGCCGTAGGGGCCGACGATGACGCCGACGGCTGCCTTGCGATACGCCGAGTCTGTCAGCCGGTCCGAGTACGCCGAAGCTTCCAGCAGTGCTTCGGCGGCACCATCGCCGCTTGCGGCGATGACCACCATGTCCGTGTGGATCGTGCCTGGCACACCTGCCGCCAGCAACTCGGCGTCCAGGCGGTCGTCAAGCGACAAGACGCCGGATTGATACACCTTGAGAGCGCGAGCTTCAGCGACAGGCGCAAGGTCTGCAGAGAAGTCCAGCGGCACCAGGCCCTGTTCGATGCGGTAAACGTTCAGTGCATCGAACACATCGTCGGCGGTCGAAGGCTCCGACGAGAGTTCCGAGCGATCGGCTGACGGGAACGGAACGGGGATCGTGCCTGCCGCAAGACGGTCCCCTACGGCCTGCCGGACTGCGATCACGGATCCGAAGATCGACTCACCGCTGAACGATGCGACGATCTGCTGTGTCTCGCCCTCGGGGTCGAGGAGCTCAGAGCCAACGCGCGATTCAAGAATCCGCTCTTCGATCGACGCCCGTACATCGTCTGACACGGGTGCAACTGCCATAAGCGTCGTGGCAAGGATGATCAACACCGCTGAATAGGCGAAGCCGATCAACGAGCCGCCGAGCCGATTCAGGGTTGTAGCCCCAGGCACGATCTTGATCGCCCCGGCAATGACACGAGAGATGAGCGCACCGCCGATGATGAGAGCGAGAAAGAGAAGAATGCCTCCCGCCAATCTGGCAGCTTCGTACGGAACGTTGGCCATGCCGGCCAGGATCGTTCCGATGACGGGAGCGAATCGAAACACCACCGCCGCTCCGACCACCAGGACCGCGATCTCAACGGCCTCCCGCACCAACCCTCGCCGCCACCCGCGAACCACGAACGCAGCAGCGATCCCAAGAACGACCCAGTCATAGAGATACACGGTCAGCGATCGCCCGCTACAGGTCCGTCACCCAT
>PVMK01158221.1_pt1 | contig 13177 bp, 10 predicted proteins | sample 1853481 | NCBI WGS metagenome assembly PVMK01 (sample SAMN08533507, study PRJNA380276) | Marine sediment metagenome, whole genome shotgun sequencing project.
CAACCTTCCCTGCGATTATTATTGCGGCAAGCTTTGCCCGCTCAGTCGTACATAAACGTAACAGTAATTATCTAACGGGACCAGAGCGACCATGCTGTCTTCAATCATAACTTTCAGTATCCACTGGATAAGTTTCAGTGTTTTCCTGGCATTACCATGGAGAAACCCATAATCCCTGATCCGCCGAAATCCTTTGGGTAAAACATGCTGTAATACCAACCATAGAAATACCTCACCTTTTTCCCTTCGTGTTTTGAATTGACCCGACTTGCTTTCCTTGTACCGAAAGGTGATATACCTACCATCGTCACTGATGATGTTTTTGTCGCTAATGACACCCCGGTAGAGATATCGGGACAGGTATTTTAGCGCTGGCAGTCCTTTGCCTACATGCTGACAGCCCAGCATCGCATTGGTCTGGCTTCAGATCACCGGATATACGCTCCAAGCCTATAAGCACCCCTGCACCCCTGTCTTCCCCCCCATGAACAGAGCTGTGAAACTCGCATCTAGAGATTTAGGTGGCATGGAACACAAGCCGTTATTAAGTTTAAGTGGCGCGGCACTGTGAGCATGATTTATAAATCCATCAATCTGATCAATCCAAGTATCGCAGAGATTGCAATTGTATTCCTGAAGATTCAAGCCTCTGAGCAAGATCCTGTAGTATTGAAAATAACTTAAATGTAACTAGTCAGGTAATGTTTCTTAGAGAGAGGAATCAATGAAAATCAATTTTAGTAATCACTTCCAGGCATTGGCGGATACCTGTCGATTAAGTCATATAACACGCTTGAAGAGGTAGTGACCTATATTAATAGCCGCCCACGTCCACTTGGGCTTTATATAATGAGCCATGTACACCAAACACAGCTATTCTTACTTAACAATAAGCACTCTGGCGGAGTCGGTCAATCAGGGCTTGGGCATTATCACGGACACGAAGGATTTAAGGCGATGAGCAAAGCGAAAACCGTCCTAAAACGTGGCAAATTTTATCCAGGAAAATGGACTGCCCCCCCTTATAGCAAGAGCATTATTAAACCGGCGCTTAACTGGTTGTTACGTACCTAATGAAAAGCAATCTCACAACAGAAACAATCGAAAGAGGACTCAATATGCAAGACTATATCATCATTGGCGGCGGCTCAGCAGGTGGCGTGCTCGCCAACCGATTAACGGAAGACGCTAATATTAATGTATGTTTACTTGAGGCTGGCCCATCCGGTAATTCGCCTCTTATTTCCATCCCTATTGCTTTTGCAGCACTGATACAAGATGTAAAAGCCAACATTTATAATTGGCAATATAACACTCAGCCCGAGGATTCAATGAATCATCTCAGTCAATATCAGCCCAGAGGTAAAGCCCTTGGAGGATCAAGTAGTATCAACGGTATGATTTATATCCGTGGCGACAAGAGCGACTTTGATCACTGGGCAGGACTGGGCAATAGTGACTGGAACTATGACAATGTACTGCCTTATTTCAAAAAGGCGGAAAACAATGTCCGTGGGCAATGCGAATACCACGACACCAGTGGTCCACTAAACGTCAGTGATGCTGTAGTAAGTTTCGATTTTTATAACGGTTTCATGCGTAGCGCTCTGGATCTTGGTTATTCTTATAATTCCGATTTTAACGGGGCAACACAAGAAGGCGTTGGTCTTTATCAGTTCACGACAAAAAATGGAAAACGCTCCGGCGTAAGAGCAACCTACATCGTACCTGCGATGAAACGTCCTAATTTAACCGTACAGACCAAAGCACAGGTGTTACGTATACTATTTGACGGTAAGCGAGCAACCGGCGTTGAGTACCTTAAAGATGGGAAGAATATTATCGTTAATGCCCGCAAAGAAGTACTACTTTGTGGCGGGAGTTTCAACTCACCTCAGATGTTACTGCTCTCCGGCATTGGACCCAAAGCAGAATTGCAATCACACGGCATTGATGTGGTACATGATTTACCGGGAGTGGGTAAAAACCTACAAGAGCATCCCGATGTCATGTTGGTGTATAAAAGCAAGAAAAAAAACGGCATAGCATTAACCCCACTTGGCATCATCAAAGCGGTGGTAGAATTTGTAAGATACGCCATAAACAAACGTGGCTGGATAGGCAGCCCACCGACCGCTGTGGGTGGTTTTTTCAAAACCGATGAAAGTAAGGACTTGCCTGACTATCAAATCCACGCAACACCAATAGCATACCGTGATCATGCCCGAGACTTTAAACTCATGACCAATTGGGGCTTTAGTCTGTTAGTTAATTTATCTCGCCCAAAAAGCAGAGGCGAAGTCACGTTAAAAGATAACGACCCACTGTCTCATCCAAACATAAAACTTAATATGTTAGCACATAAAGACGATATGACTGACTTAAGAGAAGCGGTTAAAAAAACACAAGAGATGGTTAATAACAGGCCCATGGACGAGTACAGAGACCGCCAATTACACCCGCAAAAACCACTCACCAGTGATGCCGATATCGAAGAGCACTTGCGCAATTATGGTGCCGGCGCCTACCACCCTGTTGGCACCTGCAAGATGGGCGACGATGATATGGCGGTCGTAGACCAACGATTAATGATTCATGGATTACAGGGCATCAGGGTAATCGACGCATCAATAATGCCAACATTAGTCAGTGGCAATACTAATGCAGGAACGATCATGATCGCCGAAAAGGCGGCCGATATGATAAAGCAGGATAATGCTCACAACTAACATTGCCACCCTGAAACGTTACATAAACATCAATTGATTATTTTAAAAGGAAACAATATGACTGACCAGATTCAATCGTGCATACAAGGCTTTTATCATTGGGAAACTGAACTTGCCGACAAGGTTTATCTAAAAGAGCAAGGTAAAGACGGCTGGGACACCTACACATGGAAAGAGGCAGGCGCACAAGCTCGGTGCATCGGCGCTGCAATTCAGGAGCTCACTGCTGGCCCCCAATCAAAAGTTGCCATTTTGTCCAATAACAGTGCGCACTGGGTTATGAGTGATTTGGCTATTCAGATGGCTGACCGGATCAGTATTCCTATATTCACGACTATGACGGCAGATATAGCTAAATATGTTCTCGAGCTTACCGAAACTGAAGTTTTATTGCTGGGTCATTCAGTCAACTGGGAAGAAATAAAAGCGATCGTACCTGATAGTGTAAAAATCATTACCTTCCCTGGTGTTACCGAGTCACGCGCCCATTGCTCATGGGAAAGCGTAATAGAGAGCTATAAGCCAATCGAAGGTACACCCGCACCAGCCGAGGACCACATTGCCACCATCGGATTTACCTCCGGCACCACTGGCCAGCCCAAAGGAATCATGCACTCACATAAGTCAGCATATAATGTAATTGATGGTGTAAGAACCACCCTTGGGTTCGGCAACGATGAAGCGTTTTTCTCATACTTGCCACTAGCTCACTTGGCGGAACGTTTTCTAATAGCAATGGATTCAATGGTCATCGGTGCCCCGATTACATTCTGCGCATCCCAGGAAACCTTTGCACAAGACCTTAACGAAGCCTCGCCAACAATGTTCTTTGCTGTACCTCGTCTCTGGAAGAAATTCCAGCTTTCGATCCTTGAAAAGATGGGCGGCGAAGACAAACTGAATGAAATGCTTGCCAACCCTGAAATGGCTGATGCGGTAAGAGGTAAAATACGCGCTGCACTTGGATGGCAAAACACCAAAATCATGGTAACTGGGGCAGCTGCAACGTCCAAGGCTATGCATGAATGGTATGAAAGCCTTGGGCTACCACTGATGGACATTTATGGGCAATCAGAGGTCGTGCCACTGACAATGAACCGGGCTGGCGTCAGAAAAGTCGGTACTCTGGGCAAACCAATTGAAGGCGCAGATGTCAAAATATCGGAAGCGGGCGAAGTCCTTGGTCGCGGTAAAGGTCAAATGGTCGGCTATTTAAAACTAGAGGAGAAAACCTCGGAGACCGTAGTTGACGGATGGGTACACACGGGTGACAAAGGTTATCTGGACGACGACGGCTTTCTGGTTCTCACTGGTCGCGTGAAAGACATATTCAAAACAGCGAAGGGAAAATACGTAGCACCCGCCCCGATTGAAGACAAACTCTCTCAAGCTACCTTTATCGAACAGCTTTGTGTCACCGGTAATGGCCTGCCACAAACTGCATTGATTATCGTATTATCCGAAGATGGCGCTTCCCTATCGAAAGAAAATCTGGAAGAGCGAATCATCAAACTGGTAAATGACGTAAACCAAACCTTGCCTGGACATGAAAAAATGGGATCTGTCATCGTAGATAAAACCCCTTGGACCATCGAAAACAGCATTTTGACCCACACCATGAAAGTCAAGCGCGACAAAGTAGACGAAAACTACCAAGACGCATTAGCCAAGTGTGACGTTGAGTCGAAAGAGATATTGATACAGTACGTTTAATTGAATAGCGCCGATTTCGGCGTGCATGTAATGTCGTAAAAAAGGGAGCCCATCTGCTCCCTTTTTTAATTTTCCACTGCCTAACGTCCAGCCGAAACAGCCTGTACCAATAATAAATTTCGAGCACGTATAACAGCAAGCATCCGATGGCGGCGGATAAGCGATTGCCAGTAGCCCGCTTTCTAGAGTATGTCGGGAGCGAATGGGGCGTTTATTCCGCCTATACTCCATTTTTTATAGCGTAAAGATTGTAGTAACGGATACAGGCCGAGGAATGAGCGGAGAGCAAGCAACAAATATATTTAAACTGTTTACTGATAATTTGAATGACACAAGTTGCCTTGGTGAAGGGCTGATATTGTGCAAACGAACGGTGGATGCGTTAGGTGGGAATATCGCGCTTATATCCTGCAAAGAAAACATTGGCTCAGTTTTTGAAATTAATTCAAACCTAGAGCGGGAAAAATCGATACAACAAACGATAGCATGCGCCCCCGTTTCTTTATTAATGGTTGAGGATTCAAAAACGAGCCGCAGCGTATTCAGAAAATATTGTTTGGGGCATGATGTAAAGGTAGAAATGGCTGAAAACGGGCAAGAAGGATGGGCGAAATACTTGCAAGATTCCTATGACGCACTGATTATTGACTGTTATATGCCCAAAAAGGATGGCTTTGCATTGGTTAAAGACATCCGTGAGCACGAAGAAGAAAATAACTTGAAAAGGAAGATGATCTTTGCTTTAACTGGCGATCCGTCCGATAACAACCGTGCTAAATGCAAGGCTGCTGGGTTCGACGATTTCTTAACAAAGCCTTATAAAATGGATACAGTCCAGTACATTTTAGAGCGAGTATCAACGGCAAACCGAGCACAGGGAATAAAGGGGAACTCTTGCACGTATTTAAACCCTGTTGCGGCTTAGATCGCGCCTGCAATCGGTTAGTGCTGTTTATGCAACCATAATATGGCCATACCTACATTAAAATTGGAATTATAAATTCCGAGTTAACCATTGTAAATTATTGGCCAATGGCTATGTTGTGAGTTACCAAATCGAAGCGCGGCCTCATCTAAAAACCGATGTGATCGAGTAATAAAGTACCATACTGAATATCATTGTGAATGGTGCAACTGTGGTTTCAGTAGCTTTGAACTGGATCCGATCATCAATTACGCCTCTTTGCTGAGATTCAATAATTTAGATACAAATGTTTTGAACTTGGCATATCTGTCCCTTAGGAGAGATTAAAGAACCAATCTTTGGGTACACTGTGACTGACTCTTCATGACCCATAAGAGGCATTTTAGTAATAAGGTCCTGATTGATTTAAGAAGACACAGCACAGGCTATAGACGCGCTCCTGCAGCACCATCGGGGCCTCCTTTAGTATCTTTTAGGGTTTTTGTAGAGGGAGTTTACTCTGTTCGTAACTGAAGCTGGCAATAGGTATCTTCTGGCCCAGTTGTTTGCCCAGATCAACGGCTAGAGCAAGATCTTTGATGCCTTTTTCGCTTCCAAGGCCAAAGTTATCCATCAAATCACGAACATGATCTAGATTTTCAAGCGCGCAGCTGGAGCCTGAACTCACCTGACACAATTCACGCAATACTGCTTCATCGATACCCGCTGCTACACCGAGCTTCAATGCCTCTTCCGCAAGCAGATAGTTAGCTAGCAATAACATGTTGTTGCATATCTTTGCCATCTGTCCAGACCCTAGACCTCCAAGATAAAATAGTTTATCACTGAAAGTATCAAGAACAGGCCGAGCCAAGTCCATCAGTGCTTTATCACCTCCCACCATGACGGTTAAGGTTCCAGATTCTGCGGCCATTGATCCACCACTGACCGGAGTGTCAAGCACACCAATACCTGCAGTGGCTGCGGCATCAGCTATATCCTTGCAGCATTCGGTGCTAAGAGTGCTGAGCAACATAAGCAAGCTGCCAGGCTTCATATTGGCAAGCACACCATTATTACCAAGGATCACTTTTCTCGTTAGCTCATCATTGAATAGAACAGAGCATACAATGTCACTGCTTCGCGCTAACTCATCCGTAGATTCGGCGGCTTTGGCTCCCAAGGCCACAAGGTCAGCGACCGGCTCTGGGTTAATATCATAAACACTTAATGGCAGACCCGCTTTGATTATGCGTTCTGCTATAGGTTTGCCCATATCGCCGAGAGCGATAAATCCAATTTTAGACGTCATTGTTGTAAATCCAAATCTGCTTAACGGGAGCTACTATACAGTTCTCGTGCAGTGAGTCGTAAGCCAAGCTCTGTCCCAAATGACAGGAAAAGACCAGTTGCACTTGACCAAGTCCGCAAACCCATTACAAATACTTCTTGTGCCTATCCATTTTTGCGCCACGACACGTTGTCCACACTGTTACTCCCCTGCAATATTAGCGCACGCTATCGCCCGCCGCTCCTACAAACGCTATCAGTAGGAAGGGAGCACTGCATTCGCGGCTAACATTAACTCGAAACAACAACTAATCTACTTCAATAGCCATTATTTATTATCTGTTGAACAATAGTCAAATCTGCGGTAGATTTCAAGTCAGTTGTCGCCTAAAGTTGATTTTTATGCCGCTTCTTCTACTTCATTCACTTCTGACTTTTGTTTTTCGGGATTTAAGTAAACCTCTTTTATCGGCGTCCAGTTTCTAATATCTTTACTCCACCGATTAGGGTTTCGCTGCCTTGCATCCAAATAGACTTGCTTGCGCCTGTTCAATATCTCAACATCTAGGCCGTCATGACGCTGCGATGGCGTTACAAATTTAATCGAACTATGGAGGTGCTCGTTGTTATACCAGTCAGTGAAATCTTCCACCCAATCCCGTGCCGCTGATAAATCATCAAAGGCTTTTTCAGGGTATTCAGGACGGTATTTTGGCGGCGGATAAGCGATTGCCAGTAGCCCGCTTTCTAGAGTATGTTGGGAGCGAATGCGGCGTTTATTCCGCCTATACTCAAGTCGACGATTTTAGCATCGGCTTCTACGTGCTTATCAAATAAAACGGTTTTATTTGCCATGGTAAGAGTCTCAAATCATCACGTTGATTAAGCAATACCCAATGAATTGGAAAGGGTTGCATGGAACACAATTTTATCAATTAGGCGCTGCAAATCCGTCTTAAAAACCGTAGAATAATCTCAATCAAGCCCCATTCAGAGGCTTATTAAGTTGGGAGAGGGTTATGAACGTAGCAGGTAAAGTTGCCATTGTTACCGGCGGCGCGTCCGGTTTGGGTAAGGCCACGGCCAACGCCCTGGTGGCCAAGGGCGCAAAAGTGTGTGTGTTTGATCTCGATGCGTCCGCCTGTCTGGCGCTGGTTGATGAGTTAGGTGCCGATAACTGTACCTATGCCATCGTCAATGTTACCGAAGAAGCGTCGGTCAGTGCTGGCTTGGATGCAGCGGTTGAGACTTATGGTGAGCTGCATATCGTGGTCAACTCCGCCGGCATTGGTCCTCCGACCAAAACCCTGGATCGTGATGGTAACCCGCTGCCTCTGGCCAAGTTCAAGCAGGTCGTGGATATTAACCTCAATGGCACCTTTAACGTACTCAGCAAGGCGGCCGCAATAATGGCACGGCAAACAACCTTCGATGATGATGGTAGCCGTGGCGTCATTATCAATGTGGCATCTGTGGCCGCTTTTGACGGCCGTATTGGCCAAGCTGGATACAGTGCCTCCAAGGCCGGTGTTGTCGGTATGACGTTGCCGATTGCCCGCGAGCTAGCACGTTATGGTATCCGGATTAATGCCATAGCACCGGGTGTGTTCCGCACCGAAATGGTGGACAAAGCGGTGGAGCAAGGCGGCAGTGAGGAGGCGATTAAGGCGATGACTGCCGCGGTTGAATTTCCCAAGCGTATGGGCCACCCAGCAGAATTTGCCCAGCTGGTGATGCAGATGATTGAAAACGATTACATTAACGGCGAAGTGGTACGCCTCGATGGCGGTATTCGGCTGACGGCCAAGTAAGCTTTCTTTTTTCTCCAAAACCAAGTGCTTTACCTGACTTGATTGTAGCAACCCAGAAGGATCCGATAGCAGCACTCGGCCAAATTCCGGTTGACGTTATCGAGCGTATTGCCCGCCGCGCTTGCGCCTGGTAGAACGCCTGATAGGACATCCCATCGCAGATAAAGTCGCTGCGATGGGTTCCTTTGTTCGATAATAAAAAGTGCACTCAAAGCGTTAATCAACATAGGCAAATTATGGATATCAACAATAAAGTCGCCGTGGTAACCGGCGGCGCATCTGGCTTAGGCGAAGCAACGGTTAGAGCCTACATCGAGAAAGGGGCCCGCGTTGCTATTTTCGATTTGAATGAAGACCGTGGCGAAAGTCTGGTTAATGAATTACCGCAAGGACAAGCAGCCTTCTTCAAGGTCAATGTGTCCAGCGAAGAAGAGGTTCAAAGCGCCATAAACGGTGTGATCGAAAAATTCGGTGCCTTACATATTTGTAATAGTTTTGCTGGTATGGGCTTTCCGATTAAAACACTCGGTAAAGATGGCCCCCACCCACTCGACAAGTTTGACCTGACTCTTCAGGTGAATTTATTAGGCACATTTAATGTTGCGCGGCTAGCCGCGGAGCAAATGGCCAAAAACGAACCGTTTAACGAATACGGTGGCAGAGGTGTGATTATCAACTGCGCGTCCGTTGCCGCTTACGACGGACAAATTGGCCAGGTGGCTTATAGTGCCGCAAAAGGTGGCGTCGTGGCGATGACGCTACCTATGGCGCGCGAGCTCGGCCCCTATGGTATTCGTGTTAACACCATTGCGCCAGGCACCATCGACACCCCCTTGCTCGCCACTGTCCCCGAAGCTATTCGCGATGGTATGGCGAATGCTGTGCTAAACCCAAAGCGGTTAGGCACCACGGCAGAAATTGCACATTTATCCGTCATGATAGTGGAAAACGAGTACCTGAATGCTGAATGCATCCGCCTGGATGGGGGTATTCGCATGCAACCCCGCTAATGACTCGCGGTGTCGGCTATCGGCGAGGGGCTTCGCGCTGTTTGGCAAAGACACCCCTGGTGATGTAGTACGCCATTGACCCTGTAGGTCGGGTCTTTGACCCGACAAGATTCCCGCTCCAGGCAACAAGTCGGGTCAGAGACCCGACCTACATGTACGAAGCAGATACAAGGTCGAGTTAACCAAAAGTAGGCGCTCTGAAGCGAGAACCGGCCTACAGGGTATTATTTGCCGGTGGCGACTCACGATATTCAGAGGGGGATAAACCGGTCCAACGCCGAAAGGCACGGGAAAAATTGCCAACGGTTGAAAACCCCAACAGGTAGGTGATTTCTGTGATCGGCATATCTAACTGTTCAACATAATTTCGAGCTAATTCAGTGCGTAATCGCTCTAAAATATCCTTGAAATTCGTGTTTTTTTGTTCCAGCTTCTTTTGCAGATTACTCGAACTCATATTGAGTGCGCTGGCAACGGTATTTTTATTGCAGTCGCCCGAAGGTAACTGTTCAATAACCAGCACTTCTACCCGTCGAACCAGGTCACTTTTCTTTAATTTGAGCAGGTGCGCCATTACCAACTGGTCGTTACGGCGAGCCAATTCTGCATTGGCGGCTGGAAGCGTTGCCAACATGTCGCCCCTATCAAAATAGACAACATTGTCCGGCGCAGAAAACTTGATCCTGGAGCCGAAATTCATGTGGAAAATATCAAGCTGTGAGTTCGGTGCCGGCCGCGTGAGCTCAACCCTTTGGGGCATAAAATTGGGTCGATAGATGTTGCGGCACAGTGTGAGCATACACGCCAACCAAGCATCGACCTCCTCATCACAGACGTCGCGATAGGAAAAATCCAGTGTCACTGAGAAGAAGTCTGTACCTTCACCAATACTGATTTCAACGGTATCGGCCAACAAATGAGAGAAGCGCTTTATTCGCTGCCAGAAGTCATAGAGTGTCTTACTCGCATAAAGCGCATACCCCAATGCATGAAAACTGGCCGGATGCATATAACCGGCCGCTTTTAAGCCAAACCCAGGGTCACCGCTCGCCTCAACCGCTAATAAGATCAGTTTTGTACAGTTACGACTATCGATGTAGGCGTTTGGGTCGGCGAATAAGTGCGGTGGTATTCCGGCACGGTCTAACAGCGGCTGACTGGCTATGCCCGCACTCTCCAGCGCTTGTACGATCGCCTTGGGCCAGCTAATCAGTGTTCGGTATTCTTGAGAGGGGAGAAATTCCATAGTCTATTATTTTCTCTTATCGCCGTACCAGTATAATCGAATAGTACATCAAGGGCAGCAATTCCCGACAATCTGATTGATACATTGTAGCCTGCACAACACACTGAAATACAACCATGCGTGTAAGGCACCTAAGTTAATTAAAAAAGAAGGTTAACTGAACCAACCTTCCCTGCGATTATTATTGCGGCAAGCTTTGCCCGCTCAGTCGTACATAAACGTAACAGTAATTATCTAACGGGACCAGAGCGACCATGCTGGTATGAGAGCATATATGAATTCTGGATAAGAGTTGAACTATTTGTCCACCTAGCGATCTGATCTTTCGACTAAGAACGATTTAAAAGCATAGCGGTGGGCTGACGAATAAACTAATTTAAAGATTTTGCGATGTGAGTATAAGACGAATAAAAGGGCTATAGGGAAAAATTTCCTTCCAGTATCCCGGTGCTTTACATGAACTGGACCGAGCAATGGCCACCGAGTGTGCTGAAATCGCGCTTGCATTGGTCCACTTGCAGATCTTTTGGGGTCGTTTTCAAGCTGTAGCCCACAGGAATCTATACCAATCTGTTATTCAGTGGCGTCCCTGCTGATTGATCTGCGAAAATTCGGATTTCTTCCCGCTGGAAAGAGGCAAAGTGCCAGGGGGTGCTCTGGTGTGTGGTACCAGGAGTGGCTGAGCAGGTGCGTCCTGTTCTTTCCTGCGCAGGTAAGCCAGAATCCGATCGATGGTCTCCTGCTCCTCAATGCAGGCAATAACCTTCACGGTGCCCCCACAATTGCCACAAACCTCTACTTCAATATTGAAGACTCGCTTCAATCGTTGCGCCCAGGTTCTTCCCCCAAGAGAAAAACTGCAGCAAGCAGATAATGCTTTAGTATGCAGCAAGCAGATAATGTTTTAGTATACTGAAACAACCGTGCAGTGGCTGGCAGCACACCCAAAAAAGCAATAAAGGAAGAGTGAAAATGACTACATGCACCGGAAGGATAGTACTTAGCCTATCGCTCCTGTTATTTAACAGCCTCGCCCAGGCACAGGACAAACCCAACATCTTGATTATCTGGGGCGATGACATCGGTCCTTACAACATCAGCGCCTACAACATGGGCCGCATGGGCTACCAAACGCCCAATATCGACAGCATCGCCAGGGAAGGCATTATTTTCACCGACTCGTACGGTGACCAGAGTTGTACCGCCGGTCGCTCCGGGTTTATTACCGGGCAGCACCCAGTGCGTACCGGCCTGACCAAGGTGGGCTTGCCCGGCGCCAAGGAGGGCCTGCAAGCGGAAGACCCGACGATTGCCGAATTGCTAAAACCCCTGGGTTACGCGACTGGCCAGTTTGGCAAAAATCACCTCGGCGATCAGGATGAGCATCTGCCGACCAACCATGGCTTCGATGAATTTTTCGGCAATCTGTATCACCTGAACGCAGAGGAGGAACCGGAGCACCCAAACTATCCCAAGGATCCAGAGTTTCGTAAACAGTGGGGACCACGTGGTGTAATCCATAGTTTTGCCGATGGCAAAATACAAGACACCGGCCCGCTGACAAAAAAGCGGATGGAGACTGCGGACGAAGAGTTTCTGGCAGCCAGTTTAAAGTTCATCGACAAGGCTCACAGTAACAACAAGCCATTTTTCGTCTGGTTCAACTCAACTCGTATGCACGTCTGGACGCGGCTCAAGCCAGAATCTCAGGGAGTTACCGGACAGGGCCTCTACGCCGATGGGATGGTCGAGCACGATGGTCATGTGGGGCAGTTGCTGGCTAAACTGGACGAGTTAGGCATCGCCGACAACACTATTGTGATGTACTCGACCGATAACGGCGCAGAACTGGCACTCTGGCCCGACGGCGGTTACACCCCCTATCGCGGCGAGAAGAACTCAAACTGGGAGGGCGGCTACCGAGTGCCGATGATGGTTAGGTGGCCTGCCAAGATCGAGGCCGGTCAAATATCGAATGAAATCATTGCCATGATGGACTGGATGCCCACGCTACTCGCGGCCGCCGGAAACGATAAAATCAAGGAGAAACTGAAGAGCGGTACTACCATCGGTGGCAAGAAATACAAGGTCCATCTCGATGGGTATAACTTCCTGCCTTATTTTACCGGCGCTACCGACAAGGGACCGCGCAACGAATTTGTCTATACATCCGACACCGGCGATATCGTCGGCTATCGCATGGGCGACTATAAAATGGTCTTCAAGGAGCAGCGCGCACACGGCTTACAGGTCTGGCAAGACCCCTATGTGACGCTGCGTATGCCCAAGGTATTCAACCTGAGAATGGATCCATTTGAGCGCATGGACCACGAAGGTTCGGGATACGACCAGTGGATGGGTGAGCATTTCTTTTTGATTGCGCCAGCGATGGCCGAGGTTTTCAAATTCAAGGCAACCTTCAAGGAGTTTCCTCAGCGGCAAAAACCGGGATCCTTTGTTCCATGAAATTTAGA
>PVMK01119311.1_pt1 | contig 13176 bp, 17 predicted proteins | sample 1853481 | NCBI WGS metagenome assembly PVMK01 (sample SAMN08533507, study PRJNA380276) | Marine sediment metagenome, whole genome shotgun sequencing project.
CATCGAGATCGCCCTTTGCCGTATTATTCTCTCCGCCGCCAGGGATGGTCAGCGTGTAAGTGCCACTAGCATTTAGAAAATTGATCTCGACGAAGACTCCAATGGAATTGGCCTGCATTACCGCTGACCGAAGCGTACAGGTAGAAGTAATGACAAGGCAATCGACATTATTAGAAACGTCATACGGTAGATCCAGAGCACTGTTAACCATAAATACGTCAGCAAACGGGTCTCCCGCCACAGCGCTCCCGGCAAGAGGGCCAGGACGGCGATCAGCAGAATTGCGGGCAACAGAGTCGCCAGGGCGAAGGCTCGCTTCTTTGACAGGGTTTTACGAACGGTATTGACAAGCACGGCTTATCTCCTTTTGTTTGAATCGGTGGACCGCTGACCCATTCGACGCTGAATCGGGGGGTTACCAACTCTTCTTTGCCGCTTCCTACAATAAATGCGGTGGCGTAATGATAAGGTATTCAATTCTGGGTCAGTCGCCAAACAGCTGCGGTCGAACCAACCATTTCCGTCTTGGTATTTCTTTGACAGAAACAGTTGTTTCGCTTAACAGTCCCACCGCAGACCATCCAGTGATCTAGACCTGCGTCTCGTGTAGCGTACCAATTATTGTAACATTCCCCGAGTGCAAAGGCAATACTTATGACAGCCGATAAGTCCCGCCGATAACACGAATACACTCTGGAAAGCGTTCTGCCTATAAATAAGTGGCAGCGACGTAAACGACATATCGTCATCAAACCAATTGGTCGGGATCTCAATTGTTGCTACTCGTGGACCCGAAATGCGCACGTAACCCGGATAGAAGGGGGGAAATACAGTAAACTGACGTCGGGAGAAAAACCGTACTCAAAGAACTGCAAATGACAGGGTAGGGTAAGGAGATCAACAAGCCCCAATCTGTCTATGAGCCTTTCATTAACTCCTTAACGCAAGGCATCCAGCTCGCCCTCTAAACCGGCAACTTTATCGACCAGCTCCCTGATACGGCGTGACATGGTCTCAACCAGGTGAAAAGCAAGCGAGGGGTCTTCATGGACCCGACGCATGAAGTTTTTCTTATCAACAGTTAGTATCTTGGATTCGCCCAGGGCTCGAACGGTTGCCGAGCGCACGTCCTTGTCAAAGATGGCCATTTCCCCAAAGAAAGCACCCGGTCCGTGCACCTGTAGAGGAATCTCCTGCCCCTTGCTTTCGAGAATTACCTCGACCTGGCCTTCCTGGATAACGTACATGCAGTCGCCCTCATCCCCCTGACGAATGATCACATCTCCGTCATGGTACACTTTGCCCAAAGCCCCTTTTGCCATTGATGTCTCCTTTGTAGGTCTTTGGCGGCTTAGTATCCTGGCGATTAACGCTAAACTTGGCTTCTCAAATTATTAATCGTATTGTCAGGCACTTAATCCGCGAGTAATTGGTTAGATCCCGTCGGATGGTTCGTACAAATGATACTTCACTTTATTTTCTATCCAAGATTGTGTTGAGCTATCAATTCAAGAGAATATCCTTATACTCCTTTCTGCTTTACGGCGGATAGAAAGCTAAAATGCCCCCTGCTCAAGCGTTTTAGGAGAAGCCCGGTCCTCCAGAAAGCAACCGCAGCCATTCCATGGGCCAAGACTGCGAAGAAGGGTGGCGTCTGGCCTGTATAGTAGGTCCAGCACTCCCTGGTCGTCCCCCAATACTCCAGAAAGAATCCGAGCCCGGCGCCCGCTGTAAAGGTAATTACCCCCAGACGTCGATTGGTCGGGCTCAGAATTAGTAACCCGCACAACAACAGAGCAGCCACCGTTAGTGGTTTGTCGATCGTCGGCCACACGAAGTAAACCATCAAGCCCATAAACGCTGGGAATATCAACCAGTAGGCGATGGAGAAAAATCGCGATCTATCTCCAGACCAGGACACGCGGTCCGAAATCCGCACCAACCGGTCGATGGAAAGACTGGCGATGGGCCAGGCCGGGATAATCCACAAGGGTGGACGTTCCAAAGTATAGTATGTCCAGAGTTCCGTTTGCGTCCCCCAACTTTCGATAACCAGGCCGCCCGCTAAGCCAACGAAGAGAATCCAGATATCTGCTCTAAAATTCGCCCCGGCCATTATCAGAAGTGTCATAACCAGGAATATCCCGATCAATAACCAGTCGACCTGTCTCCACATGGGCCGGGACATGTCGATCTGGGCCAGATATTCCTCAGCCAATGGCCACCAGACGTAGGTAAGCAAGAACAAGGTGGCCAAAAAGACACTCAGCAGATAGTAGCTAGAGCGTGTCCAACCGAGTTCAGAGACTAAGCGACGACTGAAGGAATCCTTAGACCGCCTATAAGGTTGTTCCATCACTCGTCTAAGACCTCTTGAAGTTGGAGCGCAATCACGATTCCTTGTATCTCGGCGGCTATGTCTATGCTTGGTATCATTGACCAATCGTTTAGACTCATATGGAAGCTGCTAACGAAGCCGGGCACAGAAGCCGGTAGATGTATTTTACAACAAGCCTTCGCCATCGGTCATCCTCGATCGCGCGGAGGTTATTCTCACTCCACCTGATCGTGTGTCCGTGAGCGGGGCCAGCTTGTTTCAATATTTGGAGGTAATCGTTACATGGATGCGGATAAATTCAAAATATCGAAGGAACCTGGCGGGCACCATCATATGCTTGGCCAACTATTGGGCGACTGGCACGGCATGGCCCGAACCTGGTTCGAACCGGGCAAGCTGGCCGATGAATCTCCAATTCAAGGGACTATCCGGCCCTTATTAGGAGGTCGATTCGTACTGCATGATTACGAGGGAACACTTGTTGGAGAAGCGATGCAGGGGATGGCCATAATGGGATACCATATCACTAAGGGGCTTTTCGAGTGCGCCTGGATTGACAATTTGCACATGGGTACGGGAATATTGTTCTCTGAAGCGCAAGGTCATGACAGTGGTTTCTCAGTCTTGGGGCGTTATCCCGATACTGGAGGCGGACCGGATTGGGGGTGGCGGACGGAGGTTCAAATTGTCGATAAAGACCATATTGTCATTACGGCCTACAATATCACCCCGTCCGGTGAAGGCGCTAAAGCGCTTGAAATTGCTTACGAACGACGATTGAAGAGCTAGACAGGTTGGCTATGTCACGGTCGATACTCACCAGATCCTCCTCCTTATTTATAGGTCTGATCGTGCTGACTTGTCTGATGGGCTGTGCGGCTAACGGTGAGGAATCAGCTGCTCCAGCAGGTCTGGTACAAGCTACCATCGTCTTCCTGGAAGATCCTATACCAACCGATTCGCCGGGGGAACGCGAGCCAGATCTTGAGTTGTCGGCCGATGAGATTGACAGCCTACAAAGCCTGCGAAAGGTGGACGAACATCCCCTGTACACGATGCAGTATTATGGGAGCTATGATGCGTTTGCGGCAGCATCTACCAGGAGTCAACCGGTTCCAGATGGACCGATACTGGGCAATTGGACAGAGCCTGAAGAGGCATGGGCTTGTTCGCTTTTTGCGGCGTTCGGCGATGGCGAAAACATGCTGTACGGGCGAAACTTCGATTGGAGATATAGTCCGGCGTTGTTCCTGTACACCGATCCCCCTGATGGCTACGCATCGGTTTCGATGGTTGACATCGAGTATCTGGGATTCGAAGGGACCAGCTCCGTCAATTTGGAGCAGCTATCGCTTGCTGAGCGCCGGCGTCTGCTAGAAGCGCCAAATATCCCTTTTGACGGTATGAACGAAAGGGGATTGGTCGTCGGGATGGCCGCTGTTCCACCAGGAGACATGGCTCCTAATCCAGACAAAGAAGCCTTAGGTTCTCTTGGAGTAATTCGCGAGATACTCGATCGGGCCAGCGACACGGACGAGGCGATAGCGATCATATACGGCTACAATGTCGATATGGGTAGCGGGCCGCCTCTACATTACCTGATCTCCGACGCGACGGGACAAGGTGCGCTGGTGGAGTATTATCAGGGCGAGATGATCGTAATTCCAAACATTTCACCCTGGCACCGAGCAACGAACTTTCTCGTATCAGCCCACGATGATGAGCCGGCAGGGGTTTGCTGGCGTTACGACGAGATCGGCCGTCGCCTAGAAGAGGCAACCGGCGGCATCACCTCTCATCAGGCCATGGAGCTGCTGCAGGATGTATCCCAGCAAAATACCCAGTGGTCAATTGTCTACGGCATGAACGACGGACAGGTTTCGTTGGCCATGGGACGCGACTACCATAGCATCCACTCCTTCAGGTTAGATATTGGCAGCGAAGTGTTGGATCTGGATTAGGATACCGGTTGCCGTCAATAACCGAGCGGACCTTGCAGAAGACGCTGACGTACTTGGCGCCTTCCTGAAGCATCGCGATCGACATTCCATAAGGCCTCAATCCACCAGGTCGCTCCAGCATCCTCCCACTTGTGTACGATTTCGTTAGCCTGTTCTCGATCCTCACCCGGCGTCTCGCCCTCCATGATGATGTCTATGGGAGTAGGTAGTACCCGGTTTTCATCGATGAAGGCTTTCATTTGCCGAATGTCATCAGGCGTTGTTTCGCGAAACTGTCCATCTGGGTCCATCACCACCGGCAACAAGCCGTCGAAACGAAGGACGCGACGCATGGACCTCATTCTTGGCCAGGCGCCGACGACCCAGATCGGTATTCGCGGCTGCTGAATTGGTGACGGCGGTGGGAAGAAATCTGTCGGCTTTACCTGATAGTGTTTACCCCGAACTCGTAAGGCTGGCCGCCCCAAAGGCCGCTGATGATCTCCAGACCCTCATCCAGAAGTTCGGCCCTGGTCTTTCGATCTGTTTCCTCGCCGAATGTCTCAAAACCGGTGTTTATCGCTCCTAGACCAGCCGAGAGAATGACCCGACCTCCAGAAAGATTGTCCAACGTTGTCGTCTCGCTGGCTAATTTCCAGGGACGCATCCTAGAAATCGGGGACAAGAGAGTGCCCAGACGTATGTGTTCGGTGCGCATAGCGGCCGCCGTAAGAGATACCCAGGCGTCAATGCCCCAAACAGGCTCCCATACAAAGAATCCATCCCAGCCGGCTTGCTCAGCCTCGTAAGCCAGATCGGCCGCTGTCTGAGCATCGCCAGAAGGTAGTACAAAACCATACTTCATGCTAATCGCTCCTGAACAATGTCGAGAATTGGATAATCAATATCTGCCTCGCCATCTGCGGCCTCGTGAAGGTGACGATTATACAGCTTATCCGGTAATGGCAGCGGGTGTGAGAGTATATCTGAGAAACCGATTTCGCAATCCCGTAATCATCACTGAAACAAGGGCGACTGCCAACCAGACAAAGCAGTGAAGAATTAAGTTTCCGGCGAAAAATTGGCGCTATTGCTTATGTAATAGTATCCATCGGAAAAGGCAAGGTGATGGATCAATGGCAATAAGAGATATGATACGACGAAACCGGCCAGCATCAGTTCTAAAACGTTGGGAACCGGGCGTCGTCGCCAGTATCTAAGAGCCGTCATCATGAACAACCAGACCAGACCGCCAACCATGCCGGTCACCATCATTAGTAGAAATCCTGTTTGCCCGCGGGATAGCCATCGACTTATCTCTTCAAGACCGGGCAAGGTCAGAAAAATCAGCATAAGCCCAAACCCATCGGCGGCTAGCCAGATGAGATCCCCTGGTCTGTTGTCATAGTAATCACTGGAATGGCGACCAGCAAAAAGGGCGCACTAAGTAACCACACGCGCCACCACTCAGAGGATTAAAACTGGATCGATAGTCGCCCGAGAAGCCAATTGGCCCAGATGTACGGGATCATCACCAGGCCGGCAACCACTAATCCAGCCAGGCAATAGCGACTGCTAGTACCGGTGCTAAACGGCGATGTGTCAGCTACCCCGGAAGCCATATCATGATTCTAGAGAAAGACCATGTATCTATCTGCCAATCGAAACCGGTAAGAATACAGGGTCAGAATTCGTAGGCTAGTGGCAATGGCGAAGGCCAGCGCAAGAAGCCAGTGTTGTTTTCTGATTGGGACTGACATCTCTTTTCAATCAATTGTTTTGCGCTTGCCCGCCTTGCCGCCTTCGCCACCAAAGGAGTAGCAAGCCTCCAAGGATTAGCGTCACGACCAGGATCACGAGGAAGGCCAGCAGGTCCAGGCCGCCTGTGGAGCTGTCCACTGGATAGCCCTCGGCCCCAGAGTCGATAGGCCGGGAAGATGAGTCAAGGGGAGAGAGCAATGGAGAAGGCGTGGCGGCTGTCAACACCTCCGTCGTGGGTAGCGACCGGGTTGTTGTGGCTATCTCCTCATTTTGAATCGGTCCGCCCGTAGAGATGGCGATAGCCTGTAAATCGCACTCAGGGCAATGCGTGATGTTGTCATCACGCCATAGGTCATACTGGCGACGTAGATCGGCAATCGGATTCGGACCACCCGGTTCTTCGATCACTGAAAAATATATCCAAGGGATATTCGGGCCAGCAAGCTCTGTCGAGGGCGAGAATGGCGCAGCAAAGGGTACGCCATTCGCCTTAACCACAGCTACAAAGGCCGACAAAGCCGTCTGTTGCCAATCCTCGCTATTGCAGCGCTTGTCACCTCCGGCGGCTGAGCCGGCTTCCAGCGCTCTAAGCAAGCGGTCCGATAGCAACACGGGTCCGATATCTTCGGCCGTAAACGCCGCCATCGCGTTCCCTATGACATCCTCGCTCTCTAACGTATTGCCCTGAACCGATACGGCCGAGTCGGTATCTTGTCGGTCGCTGGCCCAAGTAAAATTGCCTTCGCCGGTGAAACCCGCGGCCTGGACTATGCCCTCGTCGATGGTGACGATGCCATACTGGCGTAGCCCCAGGTTTGTATCGTTAGAGTTTGTGGTCATCATCTCGACGATCGTTTCGGCCGGCAATCCCTCCTGTAGCAACTCGAAAACATGGTCTCTGTTCTGGATCAAGAATTCAGCCTGGACAGCCGCAGCGCCCTTCCCAGGGACAAGCGCGGCCAACACAGAAGCGTTAACGGGGACGCAAGAAGCGCCGGCTGCCCCAACATCACCGGTTATCGGATCGACAGCTACGATCGACCAGGTACTACTTCTCGCAATCCGTCTCCTGGAAGAGGAGAAGACTCTCCCGGAAAAGGAGAGGACTATGATCAGGATGCAGACAATAAAAGGGGCGAGATTCAGCAAACGACCGGCTCTAATAAGAAGAAGTTCGCTGGAGAATCCTCTGAGAAAGGTCCTAGCAAGAATGCGCCGAATCATTCCATACGCTCCATCTCAATAATCAACTACGGGCAGCATGCTCTTCCTGGCTTACAGTATATCGAAAGCAAAGCATCCGAAAATACTCGGCTTCATTTCTGAACGTCAGGCCGATCTTATCCAGGACCCGCTGGGAGGCGAGGTTTTCGGTATGGGTAAGGCCGATGATGGTCTCCAGGCCCGCTTCTTGGAATGCGTAATCGACGCATACACCGGCGGCCTCGGTCGCGATACCTCGCCCCCAGTGCGAGCGTTTGAACAGGTATTTGATCTCAATCTCGTCCGTTTCTGGAAGCAATCCCAGGCCGCACCAGCCGAGAAGCTCGTTATCAGCCCGGTCAACAGCTGCCCACAAGCCAAAACTGTGTTCGGCCCAGTGATTCTTGTGGCTCTCAATTATCTTTCTAACTCGCTCGATAGGAGGGGGATTGCTCGAGGGAAAATAGCGGAGAACACCGGATTCCGAAAGAATCAGATGCAGAGGACCGGCGTCCAGTTCGCTAAATTCGCGGAGGACAACTCGTTTCGTTTTGAGTGTTGGTATCGTCTGCGTTATTCCCATATATGAGTCTCTAGCTGACCAATGGCTCTATCTGTGCCTTCAACCATCTTTCAAACGGCTCACGCTTCGGAATCCTTTCTGGCCAATCAGGATCCTGGAACAAAGTATCATACCGGCAGGTAACCAGCTCGTCTAGAGTAGCCGGGCGGTTTTCCACCGGATATTGGCTGTGCATGTGGAGAGGATAGTTAACAGATGGCGGAAGCTCAAATAAGGCCTGTTGATCGACGGTTGCCACTATTTCTCCGGCCAGGATCGCCTGGTGGATGAAGATCTTATAAAGGGTGTTTGCTTGATAGAGTTTTTCTAATATCGGGTCGCGGTACAAAGCCAGAAACGTTTCGCACCACCGTCGAAGGAGACCCACGCCAGGGCGTGCCACGAGCATGCCTGCATTGAAATAGGGGCGTATCACTCTCTGGTCAACCGTAGTAGTGATTGGAAATAGATCTCCCTCTGACAGGTGACACAGGTGATAAACGCGCTCCCAAAACCGATCGACCGGCTCATCATATGGGGAGCCGACCAAAATGTGGTCAACCGGGCGGTAGCCGAGGTTAATATGATCATCCAGGATCAAAGCATTGGGTTCAGCCAGCACAATCGAGTCTACATCCATCCAAACCAAGATGTTAGCGGTGTCAGCTGCCAGCAGCTCTGCCGATGCTGCGGCGACTACTTTATTGCTAAAAGGGAAACTATAAACGTATTCGTCGATGGAATATGGGATGATTTGCGTGTCGAGATTCAGCAACTTCTCTTTTGTCCGAGCGCCAATCCCCGAACCGCGCTCCGGGACAAGCACCCAGACTGGACTGTCCGCAAACCGGCCTGCATAGGTTCTGATGCTGCTCGCCAGCATGACCGGTTCGTAATTTGGTCTCCCCGCTGCGACAGTGAAGGCAAAAGTTAAATCAACCGGATCGATATTATCGATCATTCCATGTGGTCTCGATTTGGATACCCCGTTTACCCAGCTCACCTGCCACTAGATCAAGAGGAATATCGATTAAAGGGTTCAGCACACCTGGCCCTGCAATCTGACCGGAGGCGATCAGTTGAGCACCGATGCTGGCCGTAAATCCAACCGTCCTGCTCATAGCCGAGAAGCCGGTTGCGTTGTCTTTCACATCCAGAACCTGTGATGTGAGGCGTCGCTTTTCTCCATCTATCGTTCCGCAAACTACGACGCGCACAAAAGCCAGATCTCGCTCATTGGGACCGTACTGGATATGGGGTTCGATGGCCGCCGAAAGAAAGCGTATTCGGTCCACCGGCCTGTCGTCGACAAACACCGGATCATCGTCCAGAAGGTGGAGATCAACCAACTTTCTCCAAATTTCGCTGTGCCCAGGCCAACGAAGGGTAAAACGACCTAGCTCATTCAGATTATCGGCATCGAGGCCTGTTCTTTCTGCCATGAAAAGGGCGTCTCCGTTTGGATAAGCCTCCAGCTTACCCACCCCATCAATTTCGACTTCATGGATGTTATCTGGCTGAAATAGATGGTTACCTGGGATATCGATGACACGCCCATCGCGAATAAGTCGCGCACCCCTTACATAAGATCTCAGGACACCTTCCAGGACCCACGACACCTTGTAATTGAGCGGATTGCCGGTCGCCTGGATTTCAGGTATGCCAGCGCCATAGCTCCATATCTCCTCAACCACATCAAAAGAGCGAACAGCATCTCCGAGAAGAACGAGATCGAGGCCTGGATCCAGACCAAACTCCGGAAGAATCGTCAGGCCCTGGCTGCGTGCTTCATTGTCAAGCTCCGCACCGTCGGGACCGGTATAGGACGCGTTCACCAGGTTGACACGCTGGCCAACCGCTGCCCAGGCCACCTGGCTGTTGTAATGGGCCGGTAGGAGATCGATCACGACATCGATATCAGGGCTCATCAACTGATTCAGCCGCTCTAAATCACCAGCGTCAAGAGACTCGCAGACGACCCGGTCGGCCTGTCGAAGTGAGGCAACGAATTGGACAACTCCTTCGTAATCCAGATCTGCGGCGACGACAGTCGTTTCCGGATCGTTCTGGAGCAAGTCATAGAGGGCTGCCTTCCCCTGCATGCCGACGCCAAGTAGCAGAACTTTCATATTAGCTCCATCATTTTGTATAAATCGAGCCAAGGATTATGGTTTGACGGCCCGAGTGGCGATGAACAAGGGCATATATTCTGATAGAGGTTCATCGTCGTCGTAATCTTCGTACAGTTCGGCGAGCAAGAAGCCAGCATCAAGCTGTCCACCGATCTGATCGGCGAGGCTGTGGCTAAACTCAAAGAGCCTCCCTTTATCGATTGCCTCCTGTCGTTTACCCTCACTCAGATCCCTGGCATCCGAAAATGGAATCTTGTATTTAACATGGAATAATCCCTGATCCCATAGATCCTGATCGAATAGATAGGTATCAGGATTGACAAAACCAACTAAGAGACCACCACCCCTAGTTAGGACTCGAAAAGCCTCCCGCCAGATGGGCCTGACATCGGGTATGCAAAAATTAGACACCGGGTGAAAGATCAGGTCAAAACTAGCGTCAGCAAACATTGATAGATCGGCCATGTCACCCTCTATCGTTCGTATTGGTAGCGAATCGCGCTGTGCTACAAAGCGATCCTGGTCAAGCTGTCGCGCAGATCCATCCAGGACGGTCACATTAGCGCCAGCCGCGGCTAAGATTGGTCCTTGCTGTCCACCGCCAGAAGCAAGACAGAGGATCCTGCATCCCTCTAACTCTGGAAACCAGCCTCTTGGTACGGGTTTTTGCGCGGTCAGCACGATCTGCCAATTCCCCATTCGCGCCTCGGCAATCTCTTCAGAGGTTACCGGGATAGTCCATCTATTTCCTTCATCAACCAATCTGTTCCACAAATTTCGGTTGTATTCTCGGACGTTCTCGCTCATTTTCAATCTTTGCCTAGGTGATAAGACGTCTATGGACAAGACAAGATGGGCGAAGCGGCAAACGTAAATATATGAACAAAATATGTCTACAACCGAGCCGACTTTCCCGTTATTTAACCATTTGATTCTTGTGAAATCCAGGCCATGATAAACGAGGCTATGTTTCCCATGGCGAGAGAGAGATTTAATTCAAAATCAGCTGCTGCTCCACTATCGGCCGCGTCTGTGATTCCCCGGATCTCAACAAAGGGAATTTTGGAGAAACGACAAGCTTTTGCTCCACCAGCTCCCTCCCAGGCAACAGCAATCCCTCCAGATTTTTGATGTAGTGAACTCTTTCGGGCCTCGTCGATGACGTCCTCATCTCCACTGGCTACGACGCCAAAATGGACAGGGAACTGGAGAGATGTCGGGGGAACACGGGCAAGAGATTCGATTATTGATCGGTCTGCCTCGAATCTTGGCAAAGGCTTTCTAGTGAACCGCTCGTGGACATCATGCTCCACCGTCTCAGAGGCCACGACGACATCGCCTACACCAAGATAATCAACCAGCGATCCAGCCGCTCCGGCGCAAATCACAAGATCCGGTATTACTCCCGAATCAAGCAGATGTTGGGTTTGGACGGCGAATTGAACCTTGCCCGTCCCGCCAACCGCGAGAGAAACATCGATTTCTGGAAGTTCAAAAACGGGCAATCGTCCAACAACGGCCTCGGCTGCCATATAGCCACTGTCTATGCATTTCTGCAAGAAAAACGCCTGCTCATCCCTTAGTGGGGTAATAACGAGCGTTTTCATGTCAGGAGACAGCCCGCAGTCGTTCAAGGAGTTCGCTCAACATTATTGCCGTAGCTCCCCAGACTTTATGTGTGCCAACCAGGTAGAAGGGCACCTGAACCGTAAAACCTTGAATTTCCCAGGACTCCTCCCGACGGGTATCCGGCTCTAGCAATTGTGATAGAGGCACTTCCAGGATCTCAGCCACCTCTCTATCCTGAGCCGTGAACTGTGGGACTCTTGCGTGCCAGGCGACAAAGGGGTGCACTTCATAGTCTGTTGGCGGGATGTAAATGGTCGTCAATTCACCGATAATCGACAGCGACTGGATCGAGACGCCTACCTCCTCGTGGGCTTCCCGGAGAGCGGCCATCTGTAGCGTTTCACCAGCCTCAAGCCTACCACCTGGGAACGAAATTTGACCGGCATGGTCATTTAGATCATCTCGTCTCCGAGTTAATACCAGAAAAATCTGGCCGTTTTTCTGATACAAGATTACAAGGACACCACCCTGCCTGGGCTGGCCTGGCAGCTCCGGCGGACGAGTTCCTCGCGGCACAGGATTCATCTTGCCATGGGCGTCCTCGACGTTGAAGTCCGGCAGACTCAGTGCCTGCTCGATAAGATCTCTGGTGACATTTTCCATCTTGAGTCGGGGGTTAGGTGCGCAGGATCAACCTGGGCTCTCTTGACGGTACGGGGCTTTAGCGGAAATATCGCCCACGAACTCTGGCAGATCGTTATGGCCCAACATCTGCCGGATAGCTAATGCCTCCCCGGTGTGAAACCAATAATGATAGGTAATCCGGTGTAACATAGTGCCGATAGTTTCTTTGGCCGGTTTCCCCTTGTATTCGAATCGCTCCAACAACTTGCCGGCCGTCAGCGATTTTAAGAAATCATCAGACGCGCCAATGACCTCTCGCCAGTCGGACCACATTTCGTCAAGTGGTGGGGTGCTCGCAGGGCGTCCTGTGCCGACCAGTTTGCTTAGGTGCGGGACGATGTTGTCTCCCTGAGCGTACCGCACCCAGTACCAGTGTTCATGCCAGGCCAGATGACCGATCATCCAGCTGATGCAATTCATTGGGTCAAACCTGATTCGCGCATCGGCGTTAGATAAACCTTTCAACGCTCTTTTCCATTCACTCCTTGTAAATCGCAGTTGTGTGACTAAAGGATGAGTCATATTATTCTTCCACTGGCCTATTCTTACCGTGATGCTTAATTGGCACAGTCATATCTAAGGTAACCATTATGCTAAAATATAGACCGTTGCGCCAACCGTTGTCGTGTGAAAGAACAAGATTATGATAGGCAGCTGGGTTCGCTATGCCACCTAAGGTAAACCTGCACTAGCGATTTCGATTTTCACCAGGACTCCAGAACCCCTGTGAATAGTTCTTCGCTGGGCCGAATTGGGCCAGCTCGGCATTGGTAACTGTGATTGAAATACCAGAACGGGAAATGCACACCAAAATGCCAAGGACGCTACGCGAATGATGTGAGCGATTGTTCTTCTTATCGACAGGGAATCAAAGTGTTGGAAAGCCCGCTGTATTGCCGGTCCAAGAGCGGCGTTAAGTATCACTCCCCAGGTGGAGAGGATGACGAGAATTGATGGCAGGAAGCCTATTCTTGCCGGAGATCCATT
>PVMK01114248.1_pt1 | contig 13175 bp, 11 predicted proteins | sample 1853481 | NCBI WGS metagenome assembly PVMK01 (sample SAMN08533507, study PRJNA380276) | Marine sediment metagenome, whole genome shotgun sequencing project.
GTAGTCGATTTTCGCCGGACAAATAAAAGAACTCAGGGCAAGATCTTCTTCAGCCAGTTCCAGGCAACCCAGGGCCTGCGCCTGGTCGGTGTCTTTTACCATCAGGGCGCGGAAAAGTGGCGAAGGCAGAATATCCAGGGGCATCACTTTCTCGAAAACCCGGATCGGTATCATGCCGGTGAAACGGCCGTTCTGCGCAGTAGAGAATGACTGTTTTCTGTTCTGCCCGAATCCTGGCAGCCGGGCCGGCGCGGCCGAATAGCGGCGCGGAAACAATCCCACCCAGCCGAACAGATGCCGGTCGCCACCCTCGCGTATCACGCTGACCTGGTTATGGTAACGACCCAGATACGCCAGGCCGCCGCTGGCGCTGCGGCCACCCAGCACCGAGCCGGAAATGACACGGCCGGCGTCCGGACAGCGAATTTCACCATCAAGCAGCTCATCAGTGGACGCACCCAACCGCGTTTTGACCAGTCGTGGCTTGATCAGGCAATCGCCACCCAAAGCGATGATCCGCGTGGTGTGGATTACCCCGGAAGTAAACAGCTTGCCAATGGCGATGACATCCTGGTAAGCAATATGCCATACGACCCTGTCGGCCCCCACGGGATCAAGGAGATGAATGTGCGTGCCTGGCAGTCCGGCGGGATGCGGTCCTGAGAATTCCACGGTCTGCAGCCTTTCGATCTCCGGGGTTTCGATATCCCAACCCGGACCGGTACACAGGTACACGGTACCGGTAGTCAATAGAGACAAAACCCACAACCCTGAAACAAAAGCCGCAGAGTCATCGCGGACCACCAGTGCGGGGTCGGTTGAAAACGGGCGCGTGTCGATCGCCGTAACGAAAATGGAGCATGGACTGCTGTCCGCAGGTGGGACACGGCTGAACGGTCGCGTTCGAAATGCCGTCCACAGCCCGGACTGCTGCAAGCGACCGGCCACCAGGTCCCGGTCCAGGGCGTCAATGTGCTGATCGGAAACCGGCTCGAAGCAGACATCATCCACACCCGCATCTTCAAGACTCACCACCACCGATTTAAGTACGCGGCGCGCACCCCGGTTGATGGCGGTTACCGTACCTTGCCCCGGGGAGCAGTACTGGACTTGTGGGTCTCGTTTGTCGATGAACAGGGGCTGTCCCAGCCCTACCCGGTCACCCTCAGACACCAACAGCCTTGGCTTCAGGCCGAGGTAATCAGATCCGCACAAGGCAAGGTGTTGCAGCGCCGGCCCGGGATAAACCGACTGCTCCGGCTCACCGGCAAGCGGTATGTTCAGTCCTTTGGTGGTCCGGATTCGACGGTTCAATTACAGAATCTCACTCTTCCAGCAGAGCAGCATAATGGACATCGTGGCAAGTCGAGCAGGACAGCGCATCAAAATCGATACTCTTGCCCTCGAACCGCGGGTGTTCTTCTTTTTGCTTGCGATGGCAGCGATAACAGGTTTTCGCCTGCTGATCCTTGTTGCTGATCGGATCGGTTACGACATGGGCCTTGTGGCAAGTGGAGCAATTGATCGTTCGCTTGTCGTGCACACTGCCAATAAAGCCGATTCGCATGGCGCCGGTGTTTTCATTCGCATGACAGGCCAGGCAGGCGTGGATCTGTTCTTCCCTGGGCGAGACGTCCTTACCGCGTCCGAACGTGGTCAGTGGCGGAAAACCGCGGCCGCCGTGCGCCCGTGAAACGTGGATACTGCCCGGGCCATGACAGGATTCACAACCGTGTTCAGCGAACGGAGAACCTGGAGTTTCGGTATCCCCATGGGGGCTTGAAACAATCGCGCGCATTTTTTCACCTGAATGGCAGCGCAGGCACGCCTCACTGCCCCCATCGGCAAAGCTTGGCGTACGCGTCGCCGCCGGGCTACTCTCCGCCTCTTCTGCATAGGCATGGGAAGCCTGGAAAAAAAAGAATAGTAAAAAAACACAGGCATATTTCACCAACATCATGACCTCTTTATAGCACTTTCATACCATGGCTTGCTGCGGTTGACGATCCAGACTACCGACAACATCACCGGCACTTCAACCAGTACGCCGACCACGGTAGCCAGTGCAGCGCCGGACCGCAGGCCGAACAGGCTAATGGCGGCAGCCACCGCCAGCTCGAAAAAGTTACTGGCACCGATCAGGGCGGAAGGCGCCGCCACACAGTGCTCCACTCCCAGCTTCCTGTTTAGCCAGTAGGCCAGGCCGGAATTGAAATAAACCTGGATCAGGATCGGTACGGCCAACAGGAGAATGATCACCGGTTGTTCCACGATCTGATTACCCTGGAAACCAAACAGCAAAACCAGCGTAAGTAACAGCGCCGAAAGGGAGACCGGGTGCATCCGGTCGAGCACGCGTTTCAGCCTGGCTTCCCCTTTTTCACCCTTCATCAGAAACCAGCGCCAGACGCTCGCGGCAACCACCGGCATCACGATGTACAAAACCACCGAGAGCACCAGGGTGTCCCACGGCACGTGAATCGAGGCTATGCCCAGCAACAGGGCGACAATGGGTGCGAAAGCAAACACCATGATCACGTCATTCAGGGCCACCTGGGAAAGCGTGAAGCCCGGGTGTCCGTCACTGAGGTTGCTCCAGACGAATACCATGGCGGTGCAAGGGGCTGCCGCCAGCAAAATCAGGCCCGCGATGTAGCTGTCCAACTGATCCGCCGGCAGCCAGCCGGAAAACAGGTTGCGGATGAACAGCCAGGCCAGCAGGGCCATGGAAAACGGCTTGACGCCCCAGTTGATAAACAGCGTGACGCCAACACCCTTCCAGTGCTGACGAACCTCGTTCAGTGAATGAAAGTCGATCTTCAGCAACATCGGAAGAATCATCAACCAGATCAGCACGGCAACCGGCAGGTTGACGCTGGCCACTTCCATCGAACCCAGTGATTCAAACAGGCCGGGAACAACATGCCCCAGCACAATGCCCGCCACGATGCACAAGGCGACCCACGCGCTGAGATATCTTTCAAAAAATGGCATGGAAGCGCCAGCGGCACGCTTCCCGGTGGTTTCACACTGGACGCTCAAGGCGCATCTCCATCAGACAGCAATTTGAGCAAGCCCTGAACGCGCTGCCTGACCTCGTCCCGGGTCGCGCGGAATTGCGCCATGATTTCATCCTCACTGACAATGGTCGACTCCTGGCCGGATATGTCGATGCCCGCTTCGCGCATCACCGCGATGGCTCGCGGGTTCTTGCCATGCGCCTCGATACCCGCCGATTCGGCACTGAACTCATCACCACCCAAGTGGCGCGACCAGCCCTCAGCCATCTGGGAGCGACAGGAATTTCCGGTGCAAAGATAAAGGACATTCATTGACAGTTTACAGGCTCCTGCCCAGGGACCTGGGGACTTTAACCGTGAGTATGACGCAAAAAGAAAGCGGCGCAATTGTCGATAATCAAGTAATTATGACCTTAAATACTTGTTGACAGGAAAAAATCCATATGTTTTTATCCAAAGCCTATGTATGCGCAGACCACATGTACGATTGAAGTAGTAAACAGCCCCATTGGCGGCTTGCCGGCGCGTGCTCTAAACCTGTCCCACAACCTCCTTATACTTATATACGGAGCGGGTTCAGGCTAAAGGATCAAACCAGACAGCTGAAGAAACCCGCAACGAGAATTGCGGGTTTTTTTTTACCATCAGGACTACCAGGTAGATTAATAATGCGAAGTGACCAGATAAAGAAAGGACCGGACCGGGCGCCCGCCCGCGCCATGCTCCGCGCCACCGGGATGGACGATAAACAGATCTACCAGCCAATGATCGCGGTTGTGAACACCTGGTCGGACGTGACTCCCTGCAACATCCACCTGCGCGACCTGGCTGAACACGTCAAGGAAGGCATCCGGACGGCGGGCGGCACCCCGGTGGAATTTGGCAGCATCGTCGTCACCGACGGCATTGCGATGGGTTCCGAAGGCATGAAATGTTCCCTGATCTCACGCGAGATCGTGGCCGATTCCATCGAACTGGTTACCCGCGGTCACTGCCTGGACGGCGTGGTGGCGCTGGTTGGTTGCGACAAGACCATTCCAGCTGGCGCAATGGCGCTGGCTCGCCTCGATATCCCCGGGATGGTGATCTATGGCGGTTCGATCATGCCGGGCGAGCACAAGGGCATACCGATTACGATCCAGGATGTTTTTGAAGCTGTCGGCGCCCACGCCGCGGGTAAAATCGATGAAGCTGAATTGATCGAAATCGAGAAAGACGCCTGCCCCGGGGCCGGCGCCTGCGGCGGGCAGTTCACCGCCAATACCATGGCCCTGGCTCTGACCACGCTGGGCGTGTCGCCGATGGGTGTCAACGACATTCCCGCGCTGCATCCCGACAAGGCCAAAGCCGTTTTCGACTGTGGCCAGCGCGTTGTCGAACAGGTCCGGGAAGGCCTGAGCGCACGCGATATGATTTCTGTCGATTCATTGCGCAACGCCGCCACCGTAACTACAGCGACGGCCGGCTCCACCAATTCCGTGCTGCACTTGCTGGCCATTGCACGCGAAGCCGGGGTTGAATTTGATATCGACGAGTTTGATGAAATCTCGCGCCGCACCCCGATTATCGGCGACCTGAAGCCAGCCGGGCGGTTCATGGCGCCGGACATGTTCGAGGCCGGCGGCACTCCGCTGGTGATAGACCGCCTCAAGAAAGCCGGTCTGCTCAACGACACACCCACAGTTACAGGTAAAAGCCTGTTCGAAGAATGTGCGGAGTTCAATGAAAAACCCGGGCAGGAGGTCATTCTCGATTTCGACCAGGCCCTGGCTGCCCGCGGAGGCTTCGGAATCCTCTACGGCAATCTGGCCCCGGAGGGCTGCGTGGCCAAACTGGCCGGGCACGGTGAGTTTTCGTTCACCGGACCCGCCCGGGTATTTGAAAACGAAGAGGACAGCTTTGCAGCCGTGCAAAAACGCGAGATCAAATCCGGAGACGTGATCGTGATTCGCAACGAAGGCCCCAGCGGCGGCCCCGGCATGCGTGAAATGCTGGCAGTAACCGCAGCGCTGGCCGGCCAGGGGCTGGACGATTCCGTGGCCCTGATGACCGACGGGCGTTTTAGTGGCGCGAGCTTTGGCTTCGTGGTGGGACACGTGGCCCCGGAAGCCGCTCGCGGCGGGCCCATCGGCTTGCTGCGCGATGGTGACATGATCACCATTGACGTCGACCGGCGGCGCCTGGAAACAGATGCCGACCTGGAATCTCGCCGTTCGCAATGGCGGCCCAGGAAACCGGCCTACACCTCCGGCGCCCTGGCCAAGTACGCCTACATGGTGTCTTCGGCATCAGAAGGCGCTGTGACTTCTTTTCCCGATTTGAATAACGAACCGACAAGTAACGAGTGATCCAGGATTCAAGGAGAATCACCCATGGCAGACTACGTACACATTTTTGACACGACCTTGCGCGATGGCGAGCAATCCCCAGGCTGTTCCATGAACGTCCAGGAAAAACTACAGGTCGCCCGGGTTCTCGATGAGCTTGGTGTGGATGTAATCGAGGCGGGTTTTCCCGCAGCCAGCGACGGTGATTTTGAATCGGTCAAGTCGGTGGGGGAACTGGGTCTTAATGCAACCATTTGCGGGCTGTCCCGCACCCGCCATGGTGATATCGAGGCGGTGGCCCGCTCACTGGACACCGCAAAGAACAAGCGTTTGCATATCTTTATTGCAACCAGCCCAATTCACCGCGAATACAAGCTGAAAATGAGCAAGCAGAAAATCATCGACGAAATGCTCTCCGCGATGGAATTTGGCAGGCAGTGGTTCGATGACATAGAAGTCACCGCCGAGGATGCCGGTCGCACGGAAATCGACTACCTGGTGGAATATTTCCAGGCGGCCGTGGATGCCGGCGCCACGGTGTTGAACGTGCCGGACACAGTCGGCTACGTCACCCCCGGTGAAAGCTGCAAGCTGTACCAGCATCTGACTGACAATCTGCACAACGCTGAGTCGGTGATTCTCAGTTGCCATAACCACAACGACCTGGGCCTGGCGGTGGCCAACAGCCTGAGCGCCATCGAAGGCGGCGCTCGCCAGGTGGAGTGCACGATCAACGGCATCGGCGAGCGCGCCGGCAACTGCTCGCTGGAGGAAGTGGTGATGGCGCTGGTTACCCGGCATGACCGCTATCAACTGGAGACCGGCATCGATACCACCAGACTCTACCCGGCCAGCCGCGTGGTAACGGCTGTTACCGGATCACGCGTCCAACCCAACAAGGCCATTGTCGGGCGCAACGCTTTTGCGCACGAGGCCGGCATCCACCAGGATGGCATGCTCAAGCACGCCGAAACCTATGAAATCATGAAACCCGAGAGCGTCGGTGTTCCCGAAAACACGCTGGTACTGGGTAAACACAGCGGCCGGCATGCGTTCAGTGACCGGCTGCAGACACTGGGGTTTACGCTGGACCGTGAGCAACTCAATGAACTCTTCGTGAAATTCAAGGCCCTGGCCGATCGCAAAAAGAGCGTCTACGACGAAGATATCGAAGCCCTGGTGCTGGGTACGCAGCAGAGCGGACCCTGGCACCTGGACGCGATTTCGATCCACACCGAGGTGGAAGCCACCGACCAGTCGGCCGAAGCCAGCCTGAAGTTGCGCTTCAATGGGCAGGCTCCGCGCATCTATACCGGCCGGGGAGACGGCCCGGTTAACGCCATTGTCAATGCGATCAGGGCCATTATTAACGAGGAACTGCGGATGGAGGAATTCGAGGTCAACGCGGTTTCCGGTGGCAGTGACGCCCAGGGACGCGCCACGGTTCGCGCCACCATCGGCGCCTGCCGCTACCAGGGCGCAGGTGTTTCGACAGACATCGTGGAAGCAGCGGCGCAGGCCATGGTCAGCATCATGAACCGCCATCACCAACACCAGGGTAAAGATGTCACCGCGCCGAAAATCGCGGCCTCCATCTGATCAGAACAGGAGATCTCCGGATGTCAGAACCAGCACAGGGCGCCACGACTCTTTTTGAAAAACTCTGGCAGCGTCACCTGGTCAGGAACGAAACCGCCGAAGCACCGGCGATTTTGTACATCGATCTGCAGTTGCTGCACGAGGTCACCTCTCCCCAGGCTTTCGATGAGTTGAAAAGAAGGGGGCTCAAGGTACGCCGCCCTGACCGCTGCCTGGCCACCATTGACCACTCCACTCCAACCTCGCCAGCGGATGAGCATGGCGTTCACCACTACATCACACCCCAGGCCAAAGCCCAGGTGGATGTTCTGCACGTGAACTGCGCGGAGAATGGCATTGAGCTGCACAGTTGGGACAGCCCGAACCGCGGAATCGTCCACGTAATGGGCCCCGAAATGGGAGCGACCCAGCCGGGCATGACCATTGTGTGCGGTGACAGCCACACCGCCACCCATGGCGCTTTTGGCGCACTGGCTTTTGGTATCGGCACGACCGAGGTGGGCCACGTGCTGGCCACGCAGTGCCTGCTGCAGAGCAAGCCGAAAACACTGGGCATCCGCATCGATGGCGAACTCGGGCTGGGCGTAACGGCCAAGGACGTGATCCTTCACGTGATTGGCGCGATCGGCGTTGATGGCGGTACCGGGTCGGTAATCGAGTATCACGGCTCGACAGTACGCGCGATGGATATGGAAAGCCGGATGACGATGTGCAATATGTCGATTGAATGCGGAGCCAGGGCCGGAATGGTCGCGCCGGATGAATCTACCTTTCAATTCCTGGAGGGCAGGCAGATGGTCCCCCGGGGAGAGCTCTGGGATGCGGCCGTAATGGATTGGAAGACATTAAAAACCGACCCGGGCGCCAGCTATGATCGTCTGGTAGAAATCGACGCTACGAAAATTGAACCCAGCGTTACCTGGGGCATCAATCCGGGAATGGTGATCGCGATTGATGCGGCGATTCCGCCCGCAGACAACGATGCACACAGGGATGCGCTTAAGTACATGCAATTCGAGGGTGGCGCGACGCTCGCGGGTGAGCCGGTGGATGTGGTGTTTATCGGCAGTTGCACCAACTCCCGCATTGGCGACTTGCGCGAGGCTGCCGCATTGTTGAAAAACCGGAAAGTAGCGGCGGGCACCCGCGTACTGGTTGTTCCAGGCTCCGAAGCTACCCGCCGGGAGGCGGAAGCAGAGGGCCTGGACCGGATTTTTACCGATGCAGGGGCGGAGTGGCGCGAACCGGGCTGTTCCATGTGCCTGGCGATGAATGGTGATTCGGCCAAACCCGGAGACCTGGTAGTGAGCACCAGCAACCGGAATTTCAAAGGCCGCCAGGGACGTGGAGTGCGCACTATACTGGCCAGCCCGTTGACGGCTGCGGCCAGTGCAATCACCGGGCAGGTTACCGACCCCCGTGAATTCATGGAGCCTGAAGCATGAGTAATTCAGGCATCGTCGAGTCCGGCACCTTTAACCTGCCGGTTGATCATATCGATACCGACCAGATCATTCCGGCCGAGTTTTTGACCACAACGGAACGCGACGGATTAGGCAAATTCTGCTTTTACAGTTGGCGGTTTGACGAAAATGGTGCGGAAAGGCCTGATCATCCTTTACAGGGTTTCGATCCGGTGAATCAACAGGTGCTGGTCACCGGCGCCAACTTTGGTTGCGGGTCTTCACGCGAGCATGCTCCCTGGGCGCTGCTGGACTTTGGATTCAAAGCGGTCATCAGCAGCCAGTTTGCCGATATTTTCCGCAGCAATTCACTGAAAAACGGTCTGTTGCCGGTGATGGTCGAAGACCATGTCATCCAGTTCCTGCTGGCCAGGCCGGGCCACCCGGTGCGGGTCGACATCCACAACAACACCTTGTCCGTCGAGGGCTATGGGGAATTCGAGTTCCCGCTTGATCCGTTCTCAGCCTATTGCCTGACGCGCGGAATCGACCAGTTGGATTTCATCCTGGAAAATGAACAGGAAATCAGCATCTATGAGCAGCAACATGGCAAGTAAGGAAAAACGGAATTTCCAGGTTGTCGCCTTGCCGGGAGACGGCATTGGCCCCGAGGTCTACGCGTCCGCCTGCCGCGTCCTGGAGGTGCTGGAGGAATCACACGGGCTTTCGATCCAACTGGATGAACAACTGATCGGCGGGGCAGCCATCGACGCCACCGGAGACCCCCTGCCCGCGGCAACGATCGATGCCTGCAAAAGGGCAGATGCGGCCCTGCTGGGCGCGGTCGGAGGACCGAAGTGGGATGCGAATCCGGCTGACCAGCGACCCGAAATGGGCTTGTTGAGGATCCGCGCCGAGTTCAACCTGTTTTGCAACCTGCGCCCGATCGTGACCCATCCGTCACTGCATTCCTTTTCACCGTTACGGCCTGAGCGGCTGGAAAACGTGGACCTGATGATCGTCAGGGAACTGACCGGTGGCAGCTATTTCGGCAAGAAATGGCGCAACGACGATGAGGCCGAGGACGTTTGCCGCTACACCCGCATAGAAATAGAGCGGGTCACCCGTGCTGCCGGGCGGATTGCACAGCAGCGCAACGGGCGCATCACGCTGGTCGACAAGGCCAACGTGCTGGAGACATCCCGCCTGTGGCGGGCCGTGGTAAGCCGCATCCTCGAACAGGAGTTTCCCGGCGTGAGCCTGGAAAACATGTATGTCGATGCCGCCGCCATGCACCTGCTGACGCGTCCGGCAGACTTCGACGTGATGCTCACCGAGAACCTGTTTGGGGATATCCTGTCGGATGAAGCCTCGATGCTTTGCGGTTCACTGGGCCTGCTGCCTTCAGCATCGCTGAACGAGGATCAGTTCGGATTGTATGAGCCGGTTCATGGATCAGCGCCCGATATTGCTGGCCAGGGCAAGGCCAATCCCTACGCCATGCTGCTCTCCGTTGCGATGATGCTGCGGCATTCCCTCGGCTGCGACAATGAGGCGGATGCGCTGGAGCGATGCATCCACGATTGCTGGAGCGCAGGCATCCTGACCACCGATTTACGTAGTGACGGCTACACTACCAGCGAAGTTACCGCTGCCGTGTGCGAGCGCCTCGCCGGTGCTGCCGTGGCATGAACGAGTCGCACAAACCACTGTTCGATGAATACATGCCGCGGATCATGCAGTGCCGCCTGGACGACCTGGTGTTGCAGACCCCGGTGCAGTCGTTGCCAGCGCTATCCGAACGGCTCGGCGTAAGGATACTGGTCAAACGGGAAGATCTGCAGCCGGTTTTTTCATTCAAGCTGCGCGGCGCCTATGCCAAGCTTCAGACCCTGTCAGAGGAAGAAAAGCAACGCGGCATTATTTGCGCCTCGGCGGGCAATCACGCCCAGGGCGTGGCGCTGGCCGCTCGTCACCTCGGTATCGATGCCCTCGTCGTCATGCCGGCCATCACGCCTGAGATCAAGGTCAACGCGGTCGAAAAACTGGGCGCATCGGTGGTCATTCATGGCGACGATTTTGATACCGCCTGCGAGCGGGCGCTGCAGATGGCCAAAGAAAATGGCCGGATTTTCGTACATCCTTATGACGACCCCGATGTGATCATCGGCCAGGCCACCATCGCATTGGAACTGTTCCGTCAAAACCACGCGCCCATCGACTACCTTTTCATACCTGTGGGTGGTGGCGGACTGGCTGCCGGAATGGCCCTGGTCAGTAAATACCTGCATCCGGGCATCAAGCTGGTTGGCGTGGAAGCGGAGGAATCTGCGTCCATGAAAGCCGCTTTCGATGCAGGTAAACCGGTCAACCTGGAGCAAATCGGGCACTTTGCCGAAGGCGTGGCGGTAAAACGAACCGGAGACCTGACCTTCAGCATCTGCTCCCAATTACTAGATGAAATCATCACTGTCGACAGCGACGAAATCTGCGCAGCCGTGCAGGATGTTTATGAAGATACACGTGCCATCGCCGAGCCGGCCGGCGCCCTGGCCGTTGCCGGTCTGAAGAAATTTTTCCTCGACCGGCCGGGTTGTGAAGGCAATGCCGCTGCGGTGCTCTCCGGCGCCAACGTCAACTTTGCGCGCTTGCGCCATATCGCGGAGCGCGCCGCGGTGGGTGAAGAGCTGGAAGCCCTGCTTGGCGTAACCATTCCGGAACGGCCGGGAAGCTTCCTGGACTTTTGCGAAACGGTCGGTACACGGGGCATTACCGAATTCAACTACCGTATTGCCGACAAGCACGAAGCACACATCTTTGTCGGTATTGCTCTCAAAAAGGGCATCCCGGAAAAGCACGAAATCATCGGCCAGCTGCGCGATCATGGATTTGCGGTCACCGACCTGTCAGAAAATGACATGGCCCGGCTGCATATCCGTCACATGGTTGGGGGCCGCGCCAACGTGGATCACGAGCAGGTACTGCGTTTCCAGTTCCCCGAACGCCCGGACGCCCTGCTGCAATTCCTCCGTGGCATGAAAAGTGACTGGAACATCAACCTGTTCCACTACCGCAATTATGGTTCCGAATACGGCCGGGTCCTGATGGGCATCCAGGTACCTGAACAGGACGGCGACCGCTTCCAGGAATTTCTTGATGAGACCGGCTACAGCTACACCATCGAGGCAGACAACCCCGCTTTTGAAATGTTCGTGGGATCTGTATAAAAACCACGTAGGAGCGAATTTATTCGCGATTGAAGGCCTGATTTTCGCGAATAAATTCGCTCCTACATCCGTCGCCCTGGAGCCCCAAGCGTCAGCATCGTCATACCAGCAAACAGCAAGCGCACACCGACCAGGATTCCTATCGCCCAGACGCCCGATACCGGCCAGCCTTTCAGGATCATCCAGCCCAGCGCGATGGTGACGACGCCGTTGAACGTCATCCAGCCCCAGCCCGGATGAGGCTTGACGTTGAAAGCGACAATCATTGTCATAACACCATCTGCGATGAAATACATGCCCAGCAACAGGGTCAACTGCGCCAGTGCGATACCGGGCTGAGCCAACACCGTGAGACCGACAAGAACCGTCAGCGCTCCAAACAGGAGTTTCAGGATACCGCGGCCGAGCGAAGGCGCCTGGAACGCGAATATCGTCATCGAGATTCCCGCAGCCACCAGTGCAATTCCCACCATGACAGCCACTGCCAGGCCGGAGTAAAGTGGCGAGCCAATAGCAAACAGGCCGAACAGGATGGTCAGGACACCCCAAAGCATCCCAAGCCTGGAAGCACTCTTCAACGCGGGTACATTCTCATTCATTATTTTTCTCTCCTTCAGGAAACCGTGCAGATGAATATATACTAAACCCATGTTCATGAAATACCTGAAATGCACTGGCTGCGGCGCCCAATACCCGGCCGACACCTTGATGAATCTCTGCCCGGTGGACCAGCGGCCGGTTGAGATGATCATCGACCTCGAAAGATTGCTGGCCGAGCAAGCCGCTACCGCCTGGTACCAGCCGGAGCGAAAGGACATGTGGCGGTTTGGCGCCTTGCTGCCGCTGGATATCGCGAATCCCGAAGATCGACAACATATCACTGCGCTGGGCGAGGGCCATACCCCCTTACTGAATTACAGCGACCACCCGTTGGCGCGCCAGGCCGATTTTACACTTGGCATCAAGGACGAAGGCAAGGCGCACCCGGGTTTTGGCGCCAACCCGACGCAGAGTTTCAAGGATCGCGGAATGGCGATGACGGTTTCGATGGCGCACTACCATGGCTTGCGGAAACTGGCCGTTCCCACCCAGGGCAATGCCGGTGACTCGCTGTGTGAATACGCTGATGCCGCCGGCATCAGCGCCGTAATCGCCATGCCCAAAGATACGCCGATGCCGATCCTGGGGCGGGTGGCGGCGCTGGCCCAGGCATCTGAGCGTTTCCACCTGCAACTGGTAGACGGCACGATCCGTGAAGCGGGTGATTTATTGAAAAAGGAATGGATGCCGAAGGGCTGGTTCAGCGTGGCGACATTCCAGGAACCCGGCTGGCGTATCGAAGGCAAGAAAACACTGGGCCGGGAACTTGCCGAGCCAGCGGCTCCGGGCAAGCCGTGGGCGCTGCCTGATGTGGTCAGTTACCCCACGGGCGGCGGCACCGGCGTGCTGGGTATGTGGAAGGCATTTTCTGAACTTGAATGCCTCGGCCTGATCGGCCCGGAGCGCCCACGAATCATCTGCGTACAGGCGCAGGCAACCCGCCCGCTGGTTGGGGGTAAATGACCACATCAGGCAGCGCCCACGGCTTGCCCGGAGCCG
>PVMK01124107.1_pt1 | contig 13175 bp, 11 predicted proteins | sample 1853481 | NCBI WGS metagenome assembly PVMK01 (sample SAMN08533507, study PRJNA380276) | Marine sediment metagenome, whole genome shotgun sequencing project.
CCGAGGCATTTTGTTGCAGCGATTGTGCGGCGGCCAGCAGGCTTTCCAGACGCGGATGCCCGTATTCGAACAGGTTGCGTGCCTGCATGCCTTGCATTGATTCCCGTTTGCGCAACTCCGCCACGTGATGCGGCCGACGCAGAACAGGCTGTCATATGCATCGTAGGAATTGGCATGATCCACCATGTGGGTACTGCCCAGGGAGTGGAACAGGTAAATGTAGTGAACCGGGTTGATCGATTTTTTCAGTTGCAGGTTATTGAGGTCCATCATGGTCAGCACCACCACATCGGCCTTTTGCATATTGAAATGCAGGGTCAGAAAGACGCCCTCGGGAATATGGATTGCCTGGAACAAATTGTGTTGCCGGTTGAGCCCGGGATCGTTCAGGTCGGAAGTGACAAAGGTAACTTTATGCTGCAGATCGTCATTGAGAACGGCAATGAGAGGCTCAAAATAATGCCAGTCCTGTCCACTTTCAGAATATATGACGATATTGCGCCACATCGCAGGTAACTTGCGGTAGCTGCGCCAACCGGACCAGGCTTGTAGTATTCCCATCCGCGTCAGGCGGCCCCATCATCGGTATCGGCACCGGACTTAGCAGGCTTGCGTTTGAAAATCGCCTTGATACGATACCAATAGGTCTTGATAGCCAACACCAGGGAAGCGAACAAACCCACAATAGCCGATATCAGCATGCTGCCAGTGGTCGGGTCGAGGTAAGCCAGTGCTGAAATGGGCATCAACAGCAGAGTGACCATGACCGCCAGAATCCACCGGGTTTGAAACAGAGCTGGATTTTTACTTTTATCCATACAAATATCTCTCAACCGGCGATCACTGATTTCAATGCCTGTTCCAGCCGGGCCATATCATAATTGCTTATATCACCCATGGTTGAAATCCGGAACAGCTGCGCGGCCAGGTCGCCCTGCCTGCATAGATGATAAATCCATGTTGTTTCAACCCATCGTGCAGCTCATTGTAAGTCATGCCTGCAGGCAGGTGATAACTGCGCAAAACACATGAACTCTCCTGCGCCGGTAACCACTGCTCAACACCCAGTGCCTGGCAAGTTTCCGCGACACGGCCGGCCAGCTTCCGGTAACGCGACCTGCGTGCTTGCCAACCGCCCTGCCTATCCAGTTCTTTCAGAGCCCTGGCAAGGCCGAGCAAGGCATTGACCGGTGGTGTAAACGGCGTGGATTGTTTCGCCTGCTGTTCTGCCCAGGCCGGCAAATGCAGGCTCAGGCTGCGTGGTGCAATATCCTGCTTTAATGCTTCACGCCGGCAAAGCACCATTGCCAGACCGGGAATACCATGTAGACATTTATTTGCGGTAGCGGCAATCGCCTGCAGGGAATCCTGGGCAAATGGAATGGACTCGGCACCGAAACTGGATACTGCATCCAGCAACAATTTTACACCGCTTTCAGTACACAGGGACGCGATCTCATCAACCGGGTTCAGACGACCGGTGGTGGTCTCGTGGTGGACAGCCAGCACGTGCGTGAAATCACCTGAAGCCAGTAATTCGGCCAGGGCCTGCAAATCGATTACTTCACCCCAACTCGCCTTCAAGGCCTGGTGACGGATGCCGTAGATGCTTGAAATCCGGCTCAGGCGTTCGCCATATACGCCATTTTCCAGTACCAGCACGTTTGCATCGACCGGTAACAGGGAAACCATCATCGCTTCCATGGCTGAAGTACCGGAACCTCCGACTAAAACCGCAATCCATTGCGCCGGATCGTTTTGATAGATATCCACAAGGCCGCGGATGACTTCATCCTGCAACTCAAAAAACTCAGGCTCGCGATGACACAGATCTACACGCGTCACCGCCCGACGCACACCATCACTGAGGGAAACCGGGCCCGGATTAAGAAGAATGGCTCTCACTGAGCTAGATAGCGTGACTGACGACCCATAGCCATATTCCGCAGCTTAACAAATACAGTGAAATCGGCAGTTCACCATTGCGGATCAACGATTGATAAGTATCCCAGCCATCAGCCTTCAGATCAGCCCAGCGAAAACGACCGGGGATAATGGCACGAATATTTTTACTCCATGCACGCCATTCGTCCTCAAAGATTCGTTCCAGCTTGCTGTCTTCATAGGAAATTGCTGCCGGATACCAGATAAGGAAAAATACGACGACGCCACCCGCCACGTACAGGTTAGCAGCAGCCAGCGTAAAACCAATCAGGATCAGGAAGTTACCGAGGTACAACGGGTGGCGCACCAGGGCATATGGCCCATTTGATGCAAGTTGTTTGTTTTTGTGAATAAAACCAGCAGCGTAAATACGAAAGACCTGGCCTGCAATCGCTATCGCCAGCCCTATGCTCACGGTTCCAGAATCCGGCCTGGCATAATAGGCACACACAGCCACTAACAACAAACCAATGCCCTGGCGTAAGATTTCATTAAAGCGAATGCTGTCAAACCAACCTAAAAGGCCGGTTCGTTTACCCATTCGTGTGGTTCGCTCGGTGGCCATTTGTGACTCCTGTTAATATGCGCTGATTTTACTCGATTTCAGAGCGTGAGCAAAGATACCCATGGTGCATCCACCTCCAGGTATTGCATCAGTCGTCGCGCCACCATTGCCGGCTTGATTGACGGGCGTGGCAGCCCATCCGGAACACCCTGGCTGGTTTTGATATACATGAATGCCGGTGCTTTTACCTTTAAAAAGCCATCAATATCACGGCAATCTCCCGTTGCCTGGAAAATAGCCTGGTAACCACAGGCAGCGGCAACTGCCGGAAAATCTACCGCTGAACTGACCGTTGCCTGCCCGCCGGTGGACTCGTGAACGCGGTTATCCAGCAACAGGTGATAATAATTATCACCAGCATACGCACCCACCGTTGCCATATTACCCAACCGCATCAATGCGGCCCCGTCACCATCTACCACGATAATTTTCTTATCCGGCCTGACCAGCGAAAGACCCAGGCCCAGTGAGGCTGCGCAACCCATGGAACCCACCATGTATATCTGGTTTGGACGATCATCAATGGCATACAATTCGCGGCCATTAAAGCCGGTTGAGGCGATCAATACCGTTTCTGTGGCATCGCTGCTGGCCACAAGTTCCTTCAGAACCTCATGCCGGCTTGGTGCTTCAGTGCCGATGGGATGTTCGTTGCTGTCGTTTGAGCCAGGCGGTTTTTCAAACCCTGTCATTTGATCCAACGGATACGGGGCAACCATGCCCTTTTTCATAATCAGCGCATAGGGCCTGCCGGTTGAGTCCATGTGGCCAACCGCCGTTTGCAGTACGGCTTCCACATCTTCGTTCCGATCAGGAAACCAATCCCATGGAATTCGCATGGTCTCCAGTAGTTTATGAGTGATCTGCCCCATCAATTCATGCTGTGGTTCATCTGGCTTACCGGGTTCGCCCCTCAAGGTGATGATCAGCAGCACGGGTAATCGACACACATGGTTCAATGAAGTCAACGGGCTGACGGCATTACCCAGGCCGGAATTTTGCATCATCGCAACTGCACGATGTCCAGCCAGGGCCGCGCCGGTAGCCGCAGCGACCGCATCACCTTCGTTGGCGGATGAGATATAAGTCAACTCCTTATCACCGATGGTGTAATTGATAAACGGGGTCAGAAAGGAACAGGGCACACCCGCCCAGAAATCAAACCCCAGGCGCTTGGCAGGACCGACAAATTGTCTGGCTTCTATCACGATTATCGATACCTTATCAAACTGTACATTACTAAATGTCTTTGGGACCAGGGAAGGCTTGCTCCACTTCCATGAGCCACTCAGGCCAACCGGGATACGCATCCGGGTCCCAGATCGAGAGCATAAAGCTGTTCGCTTCTTCAACAGACCATATCGCGCTTTCAATCGCGTAGCGGGAATAAAATGCACTCACCCGGTAGTTAGCCGCACAATGGATAAGGAGCTTTTTGTCCCCTACTTGTCCCAGCTTGTCTTTGAATTGCAGGTACTCCTCCAGTTTCGGTGCAGAAAAATCAACCGGAAGATACCAATATTCTATCCCCTGACCCAGGACGATTGTCCTTTCACCCTTGACCGCATACTCACTGTTATCGGGCATAAGGTTTATGACAACCTCAATGCCTTCTTTGCCAAGTTCAGCGAGCAACCGGGGCTTGAGAACCCCGGCAGTGACAACCGTTTCGCTCACCAACCGGTAATTGTATGCTTGCTCAATACTCATCATTCTTCGAATTATTCTGTCGCTGTAATCCAGCCCCGATACTGATACCGATAGCAATTCCTATTGCTATTCCGGCACCAATATAATTTTGTTGAGGCTTTTTATTCAAATTTTATTACTACTACTTGAATTCAATTTTCAATTCCTTTTTGACGGCCGATTGACAGATCCGAGATCTGGCCAGCTATTTCCTGTCATCATCCGCAACTGCACATAACGCTCAGCATAACCGGCCTTTAATATGCAGTGTAGTAAAGCGAAACGACGAATTAAATGGTCAGGATGATGCAATTATTAGAATATTTTATTATAGACACTTAGCGGATTAATCTTGACCAAGATAAATAGTATGTAAACAAAAGAAAGTAAAACGTGTTGTCGTTGGAAAAAACTTACGGATGCCGGCTTACTAAGCTCTGTAAGGTAAACCGGCAAAAGAGAACCCCGATTGTCGATTTTCTCATACTTTTTTGCATCGTAGCAGTTCAATAAGTTTTCCAGTCTTATCATACGACTTATACAATCACAGTAGAGCTTATACAGCATTTTCGTGAGAAACAATCCAAAGATTGACATAACAAACGGCACAATTAGGATCATTACACTTTGGTTTACAGGAGTGCCTTCATCGAAAGCCAAGCCTAAAAATATCAGGGATGCTGTAACCACTAACACGTTAGCGTTTACAACCATTCCTGTATAGTGCCTTGCCCATTGTTGAGCTTCGCCACACATTTGACGGATTGTACCAAAATCATGGTCATCCAGTGATGGGCGTTCTGTCAATATTTCCATTTGAATTTCTTGATCAAGGTTTTAGTTAAGCGACGCAGCGGAGCTGCGTCCAGTGGGGCCAGCTTGCAGGCGGAACGTACTTGAATGTCTTGTATGATCCCATTAAGCCCCTCCTGATAAGGTAAGGCCCATCACCTGTATCGAGCAATTGACCGATGTAGCAAAGCTTACTTTGAGTTACGGATTTTTAACGTAGGCATTGGGGCGTAAATAGAACCACCAGTTCAACACGAGACAGATTGCATAGAATATCGCAAATCCGTAGAGGGCATACTCAGGTGTTGTTGCCTTGATTTGCTCACCAAATATCTTTGGGATGATAAAGGCCCCATAAGCGGCAACGGCTGATGTCCAGCCCAGTGCCGGGCCGGCCTGCTCTGCGTTAAATACCATGGCGATGGTCCTGAATGTTGATCCGTTCCCTACACCCGTGGCAGTGAACAGGATTATAAACAAGCTGAAAAACGGCCAGAAATACTCTTCAGGAGCGGCTGACCTGTAGGCCGCCGCCATAAAATAGGCCACTCCCAGGGCTGAAGCGATCATCACTATGGAGACGATCTGCGTAACCTTGGCGCCCCCTATTTTGTCTGAAATCCAGCCTCCCACCGGGCGGATCAAGGCGCCGATAAACGGACCCATCCAGGCATACATCAAGGCACTCGGCCCATTGGGGTTAACGGTAGTATGGGTGAGGACACCATCGACCATTACATGCTGAAATCCAAATATTACTTTGATCGATAACGGAAATGCTGCCGAATAGCCAATGAACGAACCGAAGGTCATAAAAAAAACAAAGACCTTGTATTGCCGCTTCAGATTTTTCTGTAAACCACCTGTAGTTAGATAGCGCATTAACAAGACCGTTGCTAAAATAACCAGCGGCAATACAACCCATTTATTCAACAGCGCCAACCCTGTTGGCGGGGGAAGAAGAAGATACAGTCCCACGGTGGCGGTCACAAACCCAATCGCCAGCAGTCCGCTGATCTTCAGAAATGCAGTTAGCGGTGAACCCGGGTGCGGTGTGACCGTGCCGATCACGAGGTTGTTCATTCCAAACCAACCCGCAAACGCAAGTGGAATCAGCAAAACAAGCCAGACAAATCCGGCATTATGAATAAAGGTTTCGGTTCCGGCTGGAATCTTTCCAATCAGCGTTCCGCTACTGTTTTCCAGGAGCATCGCCCCACCACCAAATATTCCTGCGGTCATCACTAATGGCACCAGTATCTGCATTGTCGTGACACCGAAATTTCCCAGACCGGCGTTGAGTCCCAGCGAGATTCCTTGAACGCGTTTCGGGAAAAAGAAACTGATATTTGACATGGATGACGCGAAATTGCCACCGCCAAAGCCGGATAGCAGTGCGAGAATCTGAAATATCCACAGTGGGGTTTCTTTATCTTGCAACGCGAGGCCAGCGCCTACGGCAGGGATCATTAACAAGGCCGTGGTAAAGAAAACGGTATTCCTGCCACCGGCAATGCGGATGAAAAAGGTACTTGGTATTCTCAGGGTGGCTCCGGCCAGGCCGGCAATGGACATAAGGGTAAATAGTTCTGCCTGCGAAAAGGGAAAACCCAGGTTGAGCATTTGTACGGTAATGATTCCCCACATCAACCAGACGGCGAAACCACACAGGAGGCTGGGAATGGATATCCAGAGATTCCTCGTTGCGGTCTTCTTGCCCGTTGATTCCCAAAATTCCTTGTCTTCAACTTCCCACTTTTTGATGTCACTCATCAGCTTACCTTTCCGGTCTGGCTATTTTGTATTTGCGCGTGGATGCGGTTTTATCGTCTCAACCCTGCGTTCGTTCCCTGCGTGCACCTTACGCACTCAAGCTGTGATTTAGAAAAGCGGCATCCCTTTTGTCCACGTTGAGAATATGTCCGGGAAACCATATTCTGAGAAAAACCATGTGTTCAGCCATTTCTTCCGATTTGGCCTTTGCGACCTTTTTCTTCCATCCCGAGAGCTCCTTGAGCAGGTAAACGTGCGCCTTCTTGTGGCTTTCGAGGTCCGGGCAATGATTCTTCTCCAGTAACTTTTCTTCATGTTTAAAATGACGACCCGCGTAATTGAAGAGATCATTCAGGACCGGGGCGAACTGCTCATAAGTTTTACCTTGCTGAACCATTTCATCTATTTCGTTGATCAAGCGCATCATCCTTGTGTGCTGGTAGTCGATCGCTTCGATCCCGACTCTGAACTTATCATCCCATGTAATCAGCGGTTTCAGGAAATTATCAGCACCCGCCCGCAGCAAACTGGCAAATTTTGCTTCGAACCCGGATGGCAGCCTGGACAATTTCATGACCGTGTGGTGCATCCACAACAGGCAGATGACCGACAGACCAAACATGAACATCCAGGCGCTGGTCCACAGACCGGTCCACTCCAGCAGGTATCCAAAGACAATCGGGCAGAAAAAACCACCCAGACCACCGAGCACACCGACCATGCCACCCACCACGCCCACTTCCTCCGGGAAATAGTCTGGAATATGTTTAAACACGGCGGCCATTCCGATTCCCAAGATGCCACCCAGGAGAATCACCAGCCCGGCAAATATCCAGACATTCGCCTGGAAAAAGATTCGCGTAACCCCCTTTGCCAGGAGGTCCTTTCTCTCGACTTCCTGCCCGGATACCACGACCGGCTCCTGCCAGACGTCCTTTGTCGGGAAGACCAGGACGCCGTCATAACTTTGCTCGACTTCCACCGGTCGCCCAAGCAGTGGATAACGCTCACCATCCACCACAACGGCCATGGGGGAAACCTCCGTCACGGTTCCGCCACGCTTGGCCATAATGCCCATACCGGAGGAGTAGATTTCCATCCTCGGAATACTCAGCAGCAAGCTGATGAGCACTGAAAAACCCAAGACCCAGTACATCACCTGCCGGGCGCCGTGCTTGTCTGAGATCCATCCTCCCAGGGCGCGGATCAAACCCGAAGGCAAACTGAAAAGCCCAGCCAGTATCCCCGCTGTGACCAGGGGCAGGTAATAGACATTGACGGAATAGGGCACCAGCCATTGTGAAAACGATACGAAACATCCGAATAACAGAAAATAATAAAGACCAAATCGCCAGACCCGCAAGTTTCGCAAAGGCCGTAACATAACAGTGATATCCCTGTTGGATGATTCGGGTTTTTTGTTCTCAGCAAGCAGCAAAAAGAGCACCCCCATGATTACCAGCATGGACGCATAGAGAACGGGCAGTGTTCGCCAGGCTTCCAGGTTGGCGCCGTTATCGGTCAGGTTGTTCAACAGGGTTGGTGCAAACAATGCCGTCAGGGCCGCCCCGGTATTGCCCACACCAAAAATTCCCAGGGCCGTGCCTTGCTTCGACTTGGGGTACCAGACAGAGGTAAAGGCGATCCCGATCGCGAAACTCGCCCCGGTCAGACCAAAGCCAAAGCTACACAGGGCAAATGCAAGAAAACTGTCCGCGTGGGAAAGCAGGTACATCGGGACTGCACAAAGCATCAGCAGGGTTGCGTAAACCGGTTTACCGCCGAATTTATCTGTCAGCATTCCGGCCGGGAGACGGAAAAGTGACCCCGTTAAAACCGGGATGCCGATCAGCCAGCCGATTTCGACCGGCCCCCAATCAAAGACCTGGTTGATTGACAGGAAGGTGACCAGTACACCATTGAGCATCCATGCTGCGAAACAGACCGTAAATGCAACCGTGTTAAGAAAGAGTGCCTTGTGTGATTTGGCAGTAGCAACTTGTTCCACGGTATTACCTTGTCAGCTAATGCCCCGGGGTTTACTTAAGGGTTTTATTTCTTCAGTGCCAGGTATTTGCGCACGGAAATAAATGGCCTGGTTATGTATCCAAATGGGTAGCTGAAAATATGCACCAGTTTTGTAAAGGGCAGGTATGCAAAAAAGAGCAGGGCAAAAATAATATGCAGTTTATTGATAAGCGGTGCGCCTGCGATCATCGATACATCCGGTTGCAGTCTGAAAATACTGCCGACCCAGGGTCCCACCGAGTAGGATATTCCAAAAACCAGCTCCACGGCAGATTGATAAAGCCCAAAACCAGCGATAAATATCAGGAACACCAGGATAATGTAGTCATCCGGTGTGCTCATTGCTTTTACCTGCAGGATGATGATCCTGCGCAGCAAAGCCCAGATTATTCCGTAACCAAAAATAATTCCGGCGCCCAATCCAGCCCATCTGAAAAAATCAACCCAATGGGCGAAATTGTACGCACCTCCTATAAATCCCGCGATATGTGCAAAAAACAGGATGATTATGCCCCAGTGCAGGCATAAGGACGCAGGGCCAATGGAAGCGCGGCCAAAAAATCCGGTGGAACGGGTTGTCCACAGATAATCTCCACGAACGCTCAAATCCCAGTTGCCCCTGTGGCCACTCATCATTCCACTAAATCCACGATAGATTGCGCCGCCGAAAAACAGTGTGATGGTTATGTAAGGCAGTCCGATGAAAAAGAAATTATCCCACATGGAGTTCCACCTCTGGCTTGAGTCGTATTGATAAGGGTTGTGCTTTTTGTTCGATGTTTATGACTTTCTCCAACGCATCAAGAAGGTGGAGATAGGGCGTTCCCAACTCTTCCAACCGGGTACGCATCGGAGGCAATAACGGTAAAAAATATTCATTAATCAGTTTATCTCTGACGGGATCATCTTTTGATTCAGCCGTCAGTGAAAGAAAGTCCACCATTAGTGGCAGGTAATCCGGCAATTCCTGCCCATTCGGTTTCTGCCCGAAATGTTTGTAAATACCCACCAGTTCTATCATGTATTCGTTTCTGTCAGAAACAGCCGCAGTGGCACAGGTCTTGGGTTCTTCATACGTATGCGCCCCAAGGTACAACGCGCACTGGGGATCAAGTTCGAACAAATTAATATAATCTTCCTCTGAAATAGTGTTCTCCTCGAGGAATCTGGAAAGCGCCATCGCGCTATCTTTATCTATGCATTCGAGCCGTTTCACAATTTTTACTGCTTCTTCTCTGATTTCCTGCCTCTCCGCGTCCTCCTCGGGCGGACTGCACCACAGTTCGGCCATGAGCGAATAGGCATCTTTCAGAATTTGCGTTCTGTCCGTGCTACTCATGGGTTTTCGGCCCCGTGTGGTGTGACTTGTGATAGCTTTTCCTTCTTTTCATAGGCGACCATGGGTTCATCTGGTCGAAGCCGGCGAGTCCGCGCTCGGTATACGGACTGATATCTGCGTCTTCGCGTTTCGCGTTGGGAACCACAAAGCGTTCGTTGTAGAAGGAAAGGGAAAAAGCCCTTATGATCCCTTTTGCGTCTTCTTCACTCAATCCAACTTTCCTGAGTACTTCCAGATCGGGTTTATTGTCCACCCGTATACTTCTCGAGTAGTGCCTCACCGCAAGTTGGCGCAGCAGTGTTTTTCTCACTACTGCTTCATTCCCGGCGCCAAACATGCCGGCAAGATACTTGAAGGGCACACGGAATTTGTCTAATTCATCAAGGCTGAGGAGTGGACCTTCTGCCGGTTTATCCATATCGAAGATATCATCTTCCATTGGCGTATTTTTGCCCGCGCTGGTCGTGATGGGAGCCAGTGGCGGAATGTAAAACAGGCTCGGCAGAGTTCTGAATTCGGGATGAAGCGGAAGTGCCAATTCCCATTTCTTGACTATCTTGTAAACCGGTGAGCGTTGTGCCGCATCGATCCAATCATCACTGATACCGCTTTCCTTTGCCCCCTTAATTACTTCCGGGTCAAATGGATCCAGTATTATATCTCTTTGGGCCTCAACGAGATCTTTATCGTCCACCAGGGCGGCTTCCTCCACCCGATCCATATCATAGAAAATGAGTCCGAAAGAGCGGATCTTGCCTACGCAGGAATGGAAACAAACAGGCGGCAGGCCCGATTCAATTCGCGGGTAACAGAGGATACATTTTTCCATCTTTCCGCTGGCCCAATTGTAATAGGGTTTCTTATACGGGCAGGCAGAGACGCAGTAGCGCCAGCTACGACATCTGTTTTGATCGATGAGAACGACACCGTCCTCCTCCCGCTTATAGGCGGCACCGGACGGACAAGCACCGGCGCAAGCGGGGTTGAAGCAGTGATTGCAGATACGCGGAAGATAGAAATAGAAGCAGTCTCTGAACTTAAGCGTCGCTTCCATTTCCTCTTTGCTCATTTCCCCGAAATTGACATCGTGTTTGCCGGTAATGTGGGTGCCACCGGCGTTATCTTCCCAGTTCACACCCCAGTCAATCGGAATGTCCTCCTTTTCCGTGACCATGGATTTCGGTCTTGCGACCGGGGGTTGCTTGGTTGCTTCGGAAGCATGCAGCTCGTCGAAGGTGAAGGTGTATACATCACCTTCTCCGTAGTAATCCTTCATCTCCGGCGTGTGGGGGTTGAAGAAGAGATTGGAGAGCATGTAGACTTTTTTACCGTAACGAAGCTTTAGTTTATCGCCTTCGCGCTGCCAGCCTCCCTTCCACAAAGCCTGGTTTTCCCATTGTTTCGGATAACCGATGCCGGGCTTGGTCTCCACATTGTTCCACCACATGTATTCGGCGCCCTCGCGGTTCGTCCATACGTTCTTACAGGCGACCGTACAGGTATTACAGCCAATACATTTCTCGAGGTTGAAGGTCATACTCAATTGAGCTTTTACTTTCATTGTCTACATGCTCACTTTGTTGGTAGTTTGTCGAGTTCGCTTTCCTGATAAATTGGCCTGTTGGCAGCGCCTAAAGGCATTTTTCGGATGATGACCCCGTGATCGCGCTCAGACGGGCTGGTGCCCCAATAGTTGATGTAATATGAAAATTGGGCATATCCGCCGATCATCGTGTGCGGATTCATCAGGATTCTGGTGGTGGCATTGTTGTTGCCGCCACGCATGTCGGAGCTTTTGTTTTGCTTGGCAAGCGGTGAAAATGGAACATTCACATTCCGCTCCACCTGGTGGTAGGTGATCGCCATGTTGCGTGGCACCTGATGGCTAACAACTGCTCTGACAACTTCAATCCCGTTTTCGCAATACATTTCCACCCAGTCGTTGTCTTTCACATCGATCTCATCCGAGTCATCGGGATTGAGCCATACCGTGGGGCCTCCGCGCGACATGTGCAGCATCGGCCAATGGTCTCTGAAAGAACTGTGTATCTGCCATTTTCCATGCGGCGTGATAAAGCGAAAGATCTTTGACTTGGGCCCGGCTTTATCCGGTTTGATATCACCAATCGCCACCATGTCCAGGGGTGGTTTGTTGGTTGGCAGGGCCTCTCCCAGCTCCCTGATGCCCTGATGGTCGTAATAAACTTCCTGCCTTCCAGATAAGGTGTGCCAGGGCTTTAGCCGTTCCACATTCATTGTCCACGGAGCGAAGGTTCTTTGTTTTCCTTGCGCATCGGTCAATATAGAACTCCACTGCGGCGTGGTGTGAATTCTTCTCGGCTGTGAAATGATGTCTTTGTAGTGAACTTTCCTGTCCTTGACACCTTCGACCAGGTCGGCGAGCGGAAGCCCCACTTTCTTTTCCATTTCCTTGAAAAACATTGACGACAAACGGCCGTTGAGTTCGGGCGATATCTGCAGAATGAGCTCACAAGCCTGTTCCGGTTCCTCGAAATACACACGCCCGTTCTTGACGTCCAGAACTTCGTTGTTTTTGAGTTCTTCCTCGACGATAGGCGTCAGGTCCGTGTACTGTCCCTTGGAACCATAGCCTCTCGGCTGGCTGACGAGCGGGCCCAGTGAGACCAGTTTGTCATACACCTTGGTGTAATCCCTTTCCACGATGGCGATGTTGGGGAATGTTTTACCAGGGACGAGTTCGGTATCACCATTGCGCCAGTCCTTAATCTCTCCCATGGGTTGGGCCAGTTGGTCAGGGCTGTCCATCCACAAGGCGTTAAAAACAATATCTTTCACGGGTTCGGGGAAATGTTTCTTTGCCATTTCCGAGAATTTCTTCGCCATCAGCTTGAAAGCTTCCCAGTCGTGCTTGGCTTCCCATGGCGGTTTCGTCGCGGGTGTCAAAGGGTGGACAAATGTGTGCATATCACCAAAAGTGACATCGTATTTTTCGTACCAGAAGGCAGCCGGCAGAACCACATCAGAATAATTAGCAGTGGAATCCATGCGAAAGTTGAGGTTTAC
>PVMK01124066.1_pt1 | contig 13174 bp, 13 predicted proteins | sample 1853481 | NCBI WGS metagenome assembly PVMK01 (sample SAMN08533507, study PRJNA380276) | Marine sediment metagenome, whole genome shotgun sequencing project.
CGGGAATCTTTGGAGGATGCTGTACGCCATCTGGAGCGCGCGCTGCGTCTGGACGAGAGGTTTGCCCCCGCCCATGCGCATTTAGGCATTGCAACGTCCCTGCTACTCGAGTCACCACAGTCCTACGGCACGTTGAGCCTGGAGGAAGTGCAGCGGCGCGCCACTCCGCATTTCGAACGGGCACTGGAACTCGAGCCCAACCTTGCCGAAGCACATGCTGGCCTCGCGCTGTTGACGATGAACAGTGGCGATCTGGGGTCGGCTATCGAATATGCACACAGGGCACTGGAGCTGAACCCCAGTTACATCGACGCGATGAACTGGTTGTATCTGGCGCTCGCCTCGCTGGGCGAGTACCAGGAACAGGAAGCCGTCTTCGAACAAATTTTCTCTGTCGATCCTTTGTCGATCATCGGCAGGCTGAACTACGCTAGCTGGTTGAGTAACCGGCATGAAATCGAAAGATCCCGCGAGGTTAGTGATGAATTGCTCGAGCAAAACCTGTGGGCTGGATATACAACACATGCCGATACGTCCATCTACCATGAAGGAAAGGTGGCTGAGGGCCTATCCTGGAGTCTGCAGGCCTACGCGGCTGATCCTGGCGATATGCTGTCGAATACCTACCTTGTGCAGAGTTTCAACTGGGTCGGTGAGCATGATGAGGCGCGGCGAATCAGCGACAGCCTGACCTACTTGGTCGATATTGCGGAGGGTCGGATCGACGATGCCATAAAGTCAACGCAAAGAAAGCTGGCACTGGATCCCAACAACCAGGAAGTTATCGTTACCGCCGCCGATGTATTATATTTTGCGGGCCGACTTGACGAAGCCCGGCCCTTATACGTTCGACTGCTTGATTTTCTGCCGGAAGGCCGGCCGATCAATAATTCACCTGACGCAACCATCAGAATGGCGTTGAGCAGGCGCAAGGCGGGCGATGAACTTGCTGCGCGAGCCGCCATCGACACCGTCCGGCTGGATCTTGATAAGAGACACTCGTTGGGGTTTGACAATCAGTTCGTGCGCCGCGCCGACGCTATGCTGGCTGCCTATGATAATGACCCGGATACGGCTCTCGCAGCGCTGAACGACGCTTTGCAACTTGGTTTGCGCGATCCTTTGGTCTTTGACGAGCCTGTATTTGATGTCATACGGAACGACTCACGCTTCATTGCGCTGAGAGAGGAACTGGCCGGGTTTCTCGCGACAGAACATAGGAAAATATTGCAATTGATCTGCTTCAACAATCCGGCGCCGGGCGCCTGGCAGCCGCTGCAGAAAACCTGTGAAGGGGTGGAGGAGCAGCTGGTACTTTGAATACCTCAAAAGCGTAGTTCAACAATTTCAATAAGGGAGAGAACCATGAAAATAAAAACGATAATTGCTTGTGTTTCTTGTCTGCTCATAGCTGGGGCCATGGCAAATGCGGATGAGTCTGATGCCTTGGTGCAGCTGGACAAAGAATGGGGAGAAGCCGAGGGACCAGCGACCCTTGAGCGACTGATTGCTGACAACATCCTGACTCTGGGCTCAGAGGGCGTGATCGGCAAGGCACAGATGCTCGAAGCTGCGGCAAACGACGACGCGGCGACGGGACCGTACGTCGCCGGGGACTATGACGTTCGTTTCCTTAGCGACGATGTCGCCGTGATGGTTCACAGTGCAGGCGAGCCTGATCCGCACTGGAGCATGCACGTCTGGCAAAAACGGGATGGCAAGTGGCAGGTTGCGGCTACGGCCACCGTGCCCGTCGAGGAATAAATCCTCTTCAGGAAACCTGATCCGTTTCGACTATTTTTCCGGAGGGGCTGCTGCATTGACGCTGCAGCCCTTCCAGACGGATAGTCGCGGCACGGCGCATATCGCCCGTCGGCACATGCCCCACGCCCGGCCAGGTCGATATCCGTTTTCGATCCACAACGCGCATCCTCAAATGTTTAACATTCTTGAGCCAATTGCCCGGCTGATTCACCTATTACTTCTTTACAGCTACTGCCTTATGATGCCGAGCAGATCTTGGCAAATACTTTCCTGCGCCGGAGGAGAATGAACAATGTCAGTCGAACTATCCACCGTTAGAGCAGGGCTTGCGATCGTCCTGCTCGGCCTTTTTTTCAATGTGGCTCTCGGCATTTCATTTGCTTTGAATGAAGATGCCTACAAAGATTATATTGCCGAAGGCATAGCGGCTCATCCCGAGCTTCACGACGAGAAAAGCAAGGATAAGATTTGGCGCTACGCACAGCGTACGCACTTCCACGCCGGAGGCGTTGCTGCATTCAGTCTGGGGTTGATTATTCTTGTGATGTTCTCGGACTTATCACGTAAGTTGCAGATGAGCTCATCCGTACTGATTGGCCTCGGCAGTTTCTACCCGTTCGCATGGCTCAGTATGTTTTTCCTTGCACCTTTAATTGGCCGCGGACCGGCTCATGAGCACATTTTGACGAGTTTATTCACTTATATTGGTGTCGGTGGCTTATTACTCGGCAGTTTTTTTCTTGTCGCAAATCTATTTCTGGGTCTTTTCAAAAACCGAGTGCATGCTTGAATGGATGTCTGCTTTCCACCGATACTGTAGGATGCTAGCAAATCAATTCCAATATCCATTAATCTTCTTGTGGCTATGATCATTCACGCCTCATCGTTTCTCGACTTGCCGATTGTAGTTTAGTTCCACAGATTGCGGCAAAACGGCCTATTTCCGACCTGACAGCCAGCCGTCGACGGTGTACTTGTCGCTTCCTGCCGGAGCTAGCAACAGAAAGACAAGCAGCACCAGGCGTGTGAACGTATGTCCATCTATGTCGAACAGCGGATCCTGCAGGGCATGACCATATGTCGTGACGATCAGTAACAGACCGATGAAGATGAGTGCTTCTCTGACTCGCCAACCTATGCAGATCAAAAGACCTGCCGCCAGTTCGAGCACCGGTATGCTCACGCCCAATACATAGAGCAGCCACTCAGGAATCCAGTAGTCCGCAAAACCATCCACAAAATACTGGCTCGCGTGTTCCGCCGGTGTCAGCACGAAAACTTTCCAGTAGCCCGCCATCAGAAACAAAACACCCAGAATCCACCGCACAATAAAGTGAACGATCGGCCAGTTACTGTTCATGGGCCCTGCCTCCCTCAACAGTCGATGTGGCCCGCAACATAGCACTATTAGACGAGTAGAGTCCGACCTTAATCATTCGTTCGCCCGCGACGGCATTGCCGAGTGCTGTCACAGAATGATTGCGAGCTGTCTCATGCAATTTCGGTATGGTGCATGCCGTCCTAAAGCTCTACCGTGATTCGGTATAGGCCCGGTACGCCGTTTTGCTGATTGGGATCAGCACCACGAGCTCCAAAGGGCAACACGACGAGCAAATCGACGCGAATATTACAGTCGCCGGCGCAAGTGCTCAGAATAATGGCCTCGTAAGGCAGGGGTATCAGCCATAGCAGTGCTGCTGCCAGGCACTTTGCGCTGTTTTGAACGTGCGAAGAGCACCAAGAAGTAAATCGCTGCCGGTATGCTCAACAGCAACATCAGATAATAGACGATGGCTATCATTAGTATTCCCGATGATAAGGATTCGTAGCATAGCTGCAGTCTAGCGAAACGCAGCGGAAAATCGCCTGTTGTGGTGGATACCGGCAGGTACAATAATGGCGTTCCGGGTGGCGCCCCAAAGTGAGTATCGAATTTCCAGGCCAGCTTGCCTGTATGTGCAAATTTGCGCCGATGAAGAATCAAAAACATGGGATTAGGTGTTGAGCGATGTGATTTCGCGGGAAGTTACGAGCGGTCGCGATTGCCCGCGGTAAGGGAGCTCGAACGAAATGTGCTTGGTTGTGACTATGGCGGGCACCAGCTGGACCACCCGTGCACAGGCAGATCACATCGCAGAGTCCCTCACGTTACGGCCCGGCGTGCAGCTACTCGAGATCGGGGCCGGTTCCGGCTGGCCCGGTCTTTTTCTCGGTAGCTTTGACTGGTTGTGACGTAACGCTGCTCGACATACCACTGAATGCCCTTAAACAGGCCGTCGAGCGCGCCGCCGAGGATCAAATATCCGAGCAGATTCGGGTCGTGGTGGGCAGTGGTGCAGCCCTGCCCTTCGAGAGCGCTTCCTTCGACCGCCTGAGTCATTCTGACGTGTTGTGTTGTTTGCCGGAGAAGCTTGACATGTTGCGGGAGTGCCACCGTGTGGCGACCTCGGATGCCCGAATGCATTTTTCCGTCATTCAACCGGCGCCGAAACTATCGTCATCTGATTACCAGGAGGCTCTCGACGTTGGCCCACCCTTTATAGACGCGCCGGACGGATATGAACGGCTTCTCCGTGAGTCCGGGTGGCGTATCCTGGCTCGCATCGATGTCACGTCGGAGTACCAGCAAAGTCTGCAGAAACTCGTCGACGGGATGAAAAGCAACACGACTGCGCTGCAGGAAGCATTCGGTGCCGACGAGCTTGTCAGCCAGCGGCAACATCGCGAAGATCAGATTGCCCTGATCGAACGCGGCATATTGCAGCGTAAGGTATTCGTCACGAGCGCGAAATAATATCGCCCTTGTAACCAGTAGCCTGGCGGGAATGTCGAATCAAGGCTTTGAAGATCCTGTCTGCCTCCTCCAGAACCGTTTTTTCTTCCAGGGAATCCTGCTCTGCTTTCAGGAATGCGCTCTGCAGCTCGATGAGTCGCTTCGAACTCTCCTGGTCAAGCGTCTCGAAATCAGGTGCCAGGGCCTTGTTGATGTCATTCGGCTCGTATTTCTCGAGGCCGTCACCGTATTCCCGTTTCTCAAGCTCGAGGAAATTTCGTCCGACAGACGAATTGAGATACAGGAAGAGAAAAGGCAGACACCATTCGCCCAATCGGCTCGGTTGAAAGAGATGAAAACAGGTGAGAGAAACACAGTCGCTCTCATTCCAGACGAAGCGGATGCCTGCCCTGCCGAATACGCCGACCCATATTTTGCTCAACGGCCTTTTTTCCACTGCGTACCAGGGATTTCTCGTTCTTGTCAGGTACCGGTGCTGAAAGCCCGCTGCCTCCCCTGAACCAATATAAAGATCGATCGCCTTCCCCGTTGTGGCTTCGCCATCGAAAAGATAAACCGGCTTGTCGGCCTGCCGCAGGGCTTCGAAGTCGTGGTTGGTAAATATCTTACCGGGGGCCTGTTGCGCTTTGCTCAGGCAGGGGATCAGGCTTTCTGCCGGTAAGCCGTGTTCCGCGGCGGTCGATGCGCGCACGGCAAAAAATTCGTTCGCCCCGGTTGCGATGCCCCGTGAGAATCTGCCGTAGGTCGAAAAAGGCACGAGATTCGAGGACTCTGTATCGACTGCCCGGTTGCCCGGGAAATACGACCGCCACTTACGTTCAACATCGAGATCAGACCTTGCATATTCGATGAACTCGGCATTCGCGAGAAACTCAGTGAGATCGCCGAGCTGATCTGACGAGTCGGCACGGTAGAAACGGATTCCTCTCGATGATTCACTTGCTCTCTCAGCCAGCAATACGCAGGCCGTTGTTATTGCATCATCAAACGTCCTGCTCTTGTAACAAACGGAAATGATACTTCGAAGAAAACCGGTCTCAAGGAGGTGTTTCTTGACATCACGGCCGTAGTTCGCGTTTAGAAACTCCGTGGGAATGATGAATGCCAGTCTGCCACCTGGCTTCAGCATTGAAAGCGCTTTGATCAGGAACCAGCAATAGATATTCGTTTGCACGCTGAATGGAGCGCCCACCTTTGAGGAAATCGCGGCACGTATGTCTTCTTTATTCCGGACATAGTGGTGTTTGTAATAGGGCGGATTGGCGATGATGGCATCGTAGGCCGCCGACCAGGCGTGCCCGTCCAGGAAATCCCTACTCGTCACAGAGTGCTGGATTGCCAGCCTCTTGCAGACAGCGGCCAGGTCCTGCGCCAGACCTTCGTCTTTTTCCCAGAGGGTGAAGCGAGCGTTTCTCGCAAAGTCCGGGCTTGTTGCACTGAGTGCCCGCTCGAATACGCCCAGGCCGGCGCAGGGATCCAGAATCTGTGGTTCACCGGCAGACACCTCGGTGAGCCACTGGCTCATGAAGCAGGCGACGGAATATGGCGTAAAGAACTGGCCGAGTCTCTTGCGATACGCAAGATCACTCTTTTCGGCATAGATCAGCTCCAGCTCGTTTGAGGACAGATCGGCTGCCTGGACGTCGATGTCGGCTGCGGCTGTGCCCACTTCTGTCACTGGAGTTCCTCTGTGAAGGTTTTAGCCCGAATATTTAACCATGACGGTCGGGCGGCTCCAACAAAAAGACGCCCCTTGCGGGGCGCCTTCCGTTTCGCGTAACTTTGCTACGGAGTTTCCATCTGAATATCCCACAGGTAATCAGAATGTGAGCTGCAGATTTCATTGAATTCCACGGCAGCCGGATCCGGTTCGTCTCCACCATAAAGCGCCGCTATAAGGTCGCCCCGGGCTGCCAGTATTGTCTTGTGATCAGCCCCGGTCACCGTCTGCAGGCGACGATACTTGCCACCGATGAAATGGGCTGACCAGCCCCAGGTAGCGAGTTTGCCGTCGGCAATAGCCTTATCAAGGAGTGGTGCAAACGTGCTCTCGAAGATTTCGTCGGCACGGTCTTCCGTGCTTTCATTACACACGTAATACACGGACAAGCCGGCATCCGCCCTGCCTTCCCCCGGCGCCTGACTCGTTAGTTCGACCGTCCAGATATAGTCGTCATGCGCATAGCAGATGTCGGCACCCTCATCCTCACCGTCCAGCGCAGCGAATTTCGCCTGCATCGAGTCCAGTGCATCCAGCAGGCCATCGAGGGTCTCATTCTGAAAGTAAAATACGCGCCGCCATTTGCCGCCCGTATGGTGTGCCAGCCAACCCCATGAGGCGAAGGCACCCTCTTCTACAAGCTCGTCATAGACAGGTGCCTCTGTCTCTTTGACGATCTCGTCCATACGATCTTGCCCACTTAGTGTGCAATACTGGTAAGTCGCGTAAGTAAATGCGATTGGCCCTTCCTGCTCTTCCTCTTCTTCCTGTGCCATACAGGCGACGGAGATTGCCCCGACAAGCACAGCAACCACGAAGATATTGATCTTATTCATTATGCTCTCCTTATATCGGATACACCGATGACGTGTCGCACAAGAGCGACGATGCAGCAAGTGTATACGATGCGACACTCGCTTTCAGTCAGTGCACGAATGGGGAGCTGGTTTTGCAGCTGTCAGGGATGGGTGGGCGTAATGACTGTATCCACAGTCATCGACGCCCACCGCTTGTTTATAGTTGATCTTATTTAGCCCGCGTGAATTCTATCAAGCGTTGCATTATCGAATTTAGCGACTGCCTTGGACAAGGCGTTCTGATAGCACGCTTTATTTCGGCTCAACTGTTCGAGCGATCCTGCTTCGGCCAGGGAACGCGGTCCACAAACTGACCTTGATGCACTTCGAAGCCGCGCATACAGCTTCACCAGCCCGGCCTCGTTAGACAGATTCAGATCTGCATACGAAACACGTACAGCATTATCTTCTAATTGACTGATATTTGGCGAAGCGCCAGCAATTGCCGGGATACCCAAGACGATAACCGCAGATGCGATCAACAGCTTTCTTACTTGATTTGACTCTTTCATTACTGATTCTCTCCTTAATCATAGACACCAGGTTGGACGTACAACGTCCGGACTTACGACGTACTTCTTTGAGAATTTGATTCTCAATAAATGCAGACCTAACAAGGTGGGGATAAATTACATAGAACTTTGGAATAAGGGTGTTGTCATAGAACTATTCGTCATGATGAATTGGCGCGTATTGTTGCGCCCTGATTTTCTTCGCTCATGTCGCCAGCGACATGGCTTTATTTTGTGCGCGCGCTTGACAGACCGCATGACAAAATCATGAATTCGGCCTCCGCGCAGGGTTACAATCCCCTTCTCAGGACGTGCCGGTTGCCGGCCCACCGTCAAGATATATTGACGGCCTGCCATCAAGAAATTCGGAAGCACTATGCGTTATCTGATGATATTTGCGGCTCTGTTGTTGGTCTGTTCCCCGGGCAGCGCCGAAACCCTGACTGAAAGAAGAGTTTCCAGCGGTGACATAGGTACGCTGGTATTCATGGCGCCAGAGAAATGGAAGGGCATTGAGGGCTATGACGACCTTGAGGCCGCAGCCATTTATGAACTTTCGTCCCGCAAGGAAAAGTTCAGCCTGAGCATCAGCATCAAGAATGCCGGCTTCGAGACGCAGGATGACCCGGTGAAAATGGATGCTCTGATCATGACGCGTCTCGATGGCTACCTCGAATACACCATGGCCGAGTATGTCGAAAACTCAGTTGAGGGTGAGATCAATGCCACCAGGTTCGCCGATCGAAATCATGGTATTTATGCGCGCATCAGCGACAACAGTCCGGGCAACGATCCATTCGTCTATTTTACTCACGGCGCACGTGTGCTCGACGACAAGTTTATCGTGTTCTCCCTCTATTCAAATGATAAAGACCGATCCGTAATGAACAGGACGCTGGATGTCATCTCCAGCTTCAAGTCCGTACATGAATGGGCGAACGCACCGGATTCTTATCTTTGCAAGGTCGAGCAACTGGTCGGCTTCGACATTGTGGACGAAGAATGGGACGCCATCAGCTCGAAGAAAGTCAAACACAGCTATGTCGTCAGGCGATCCAGACCAGGCGATGAGTTTGCCGGCTCCTCAGAATGGGTCTTCTCAGCTGCGGGAAAAGAAAACACGAATACATTTTGCGATAACGAGTCAATTGCTCACGGCCTGTTCCTGTGCAGTGGCATGGACGACGAGGAATTCCGCATGGACTCAAGAACTTTGCGTTTTCTCTACGTGTATCTGAAGGGCTATCACGATGTGTCCGCGGAGGCAGTGCCGGATGAGGACAGTCTTAAACCGCAAATGAAAATCGGTACCTGCGAAGCCCGGTAAAAATCCTGCACAAGTGTCTTCAGATGCGAGCAGGCCTTCGCCCGTCAGGATGCCTCCTGCACCGTAACTTTCTGCTGCGTCAAAAATCTACTGCTCACAGCACTTACCACCAGCAGGGCGACACATATCACTTGCGTGAAGGTATGTGATCCGATAACGAGTGCATTGTCGGCGCGCAAATATTCGATGAAGAACCGCAGCACACAGTAGCCGGCCAACGTGACGAGCGCGACTACACCGGGCGCGTATTGCTTCTTTGAGAAAACGTGAAGGCCGGCCAGGAGACCGAGCAGCAACACCAGTTCGTACAGTTGTGTCGGGTGTACCGGCAGCGATGATTGAGCGCCCGGCTCGATCAGTCCCAATAGAAGGTGCTGCTGGTAGGCAAAGCTGCCGATAGGAAAGCTTACTGCCGTCATGAGCCAGTCGCCGGCAAGCCAGGGCAGCGTCTGCACCTGCGCAGCAAGCTCAGGGTCGGAGATATTGGCAAGGCCGGCAACCGGATGCGTCAGATCGCCCCAACAGCAGCCGGCCATGAAGCAACCGACACGGAGAACGACCAGCCACAGCACTGCCGGCAAAGCTAAGACATCCAGCATGCCACGGAAGGACAATTTTGCCAGGCGGCTGTAAATCATCAACACCGGGAAACCGATGAACAACAGGCCGAAAAGGCGAAACCGGACGTGTGTTCGATAAAGCTCCCCGACGATATTGCCGTCATCGGGGCTGACCAAAGTCAGAAACTTCGCCCCGAGCGTAGCAACGATGAATATGAGCGGTACGGCTAAATCAATGTGCGAAGCGTCGAGGCCTGCTGCCATCGCACGTCGCCGCGCATACAGCCAACACAACACGAGTGCCGTGACCAGCATCAGGCCGTAGGGCGTGATCCAGGTCTGATCGCCGACCTGGGAAATCAAAGGTCCCCAACCGATGAAACGATGCCGAAGTCTTCAAGCATCTCGGCAATCAGGTCGTAATCTTCCTGTGGCACACGCTCGTAATCGGGCATATCGGCTTCTTCCACGAACAACTCAGGATTCTTGATATGTCGCCGTATCAGTTTTTCAGCCTGTGAACGAGTTTCTACTTTGCCGAGGTCCTCAAATTCGGGATTGATGAAATCCGTGTCCATATGCTCTTTGGTAACCGAATCAACGCGCTGCACCCACCACCACTCTGGATTCATACCGCGTTCACTGTCGACATCCACCATGGGTTGCCAGACCATAAAACGCACACCCTTGATCGTGGTCAGCCAGCCTTTGTGAAAGCTAACTTGATCAATCACGTAAGCTCCGTCCCGCAGGCGCTCGAGGTACAACTCAGCCGTTTCAGAGTCGTCAACCACCACCTTGGAGTCATTTGTCACTGCGTCATCATCGTTCGTTGTTTCGGCTTCCCCGGCTTCTGCTTCGTCGTCTTCGTCGGTCGCGGCCTCGAGCATCATCCACGTGACGAGCCAGGTACGCTTGTCGTATGGTTCCAGGGCTACCAGCCAGCCTTCTGATTCGTCGGCTGCAAGCCAGATACCTGACATCGCAGGATCAATTCTGCTTTTCTCCGGATTGCCGATCGGCACCGGCAGTACGAAACAGGCCATGACGCCGAGCAGCAAGGGCAATATCAGGATCGAAACAATGAGGCCCGCCCTGGAGCGGTTGCGCCGCCCGGCGGGTGCCGGGTCACCAAGAAATCGCTTGATAGTCGTGAGGACTGATCGTGACTCAGCTGCCTGGTTCATATCTGTGTCCTTTTGGAGTTTCTGCCCCCGGCCTAATTCAGCAATGCGTGGTCGGCCGGCAGCTTATGCGAGACCCACTTGGCCAGGCGATGCTTCATGTTGGGCAAAGTCACCTGATCGGGCGACAGCGGGATGATTTCTTTGTCGTGAACCAGCAGCCGGTAGGCATATTCTATTTTGAGATTGTGGGAATCCGTAGCCTCGAATTCGACGATACGGCGCTTCACCGCATTCTTCATGACCATGCGCAACGCTTCTTTCAGCAGTTTCGGCTCGTTCTTCAGCTTTCTTGTCATCTACAATGCCGATAATCAGGACATGGCTATAGTCTAGCAGCCGCGAAAGCAATTGAGGCGCCAGTAGGGTATGGTGAGGGGATGACTGACGAAAAATCAACGCCGACGGACGCTTCTTTCTGGAAAACACAGCCATTCAGGATCATCGAGCTGGTCAGGGGCGATCCGCCGGAGGCCGATGATGACCGGGAGTGGTACCGCTACGTCATCAGCCAAGGTGACAAGCCGATCACCGGTCTGCGCCAGGGGAGCAAAAGAAGCGTCAAGGCCGCGGTCGACGAAGTCGTTTTACGCCTGAACGAGCGAAGAATGGGTAAACGGCCCACCCAACGGCAAACCAGCCAACGGCAAACCAACCAACGGCAAACCAAGAGCCGATAGCGAGACGGACCGGCAGGTCAGACCAGGGACAGTGAGATCACGGCATTGAAGGGCCTGGATTTCCTCATTTACAGGGCACGGTATACGGCGGAAATCATCGGTCCGCTGGTTCTGTTGTCGTTGAGTGCGCTGTTCCTCTATTCCGGCGCGCTTTTTTCCGAATCGCTACCGCAGGCCTACTCCTCGTCAGAAGAGCTGTTAGGCCAGGTGCTGCTGTTGATTCTGACACCGGCGTTCCTTGTTACTTATCTTGTTGTCGCGCAGCGGCGGTCGCTCCGCTTCGCCGACAGGCTGGTTGCCAGTCACCTGGTTTCTTCCGATCCGGCTGACTGGCTGCAGAAAATTGCCGGCAGAACCGTGATGCTCGGAGCCATCGTTGGATTTCTTTATGGCGTCGGATTCAACTTGCTACCTGAATGGCGGAATTCGTTTTTCAGTCTGGACTTCCAGGTGCAGAGCCTCGTTATCGGCCAGGTTTTGCTCTGGACAGTGGTCGGTTTTGTGCTGACTTACCGGATTCACACGGCAATGTGCTTTTATAAACAGGGCCAAGTCGTTCCGGTTGACCTGTACGACACGAGTAAATATGAGCCCTTTGCCCGTAACGGCCTTGACGACGTGTTCGGGATCACAGTGCTTCTCGTCCTGACATTACTGCAGGCGCTGGATGCCGAGTTCAGGCTGGCCAACTACATAAACGCATGGGTCATCGCGTTTCCTGCTGGGGCGGCGCTCCTGATCCTGCCCATGTTGTCGCTGCATCGGCGCCTGCTTGCACATAAAAAGGAATTTCTCGAAGAGATGCACCGTCAGGTCGCCGATGCCTCGCGTGTTGCTGAGCCCGACTCACTGATCCAGATCGAACTGCTCATGCAACATCGTGATCGCGTCAGGCATACATCCGCGTGGCCGATCGACCTGTCGATCGCTTTCCGGCTGATCCTGTTTATTATTATTCCGCCGCTGGCCTGGCTGGGTGCGGCGTTCGTTGAATTGGGGCTCGACAGGATTCTAACCGGTCCCTGACGGAGCCATGCCGATCGAATACATCATCGTCGCACTGGTCGCACTGTTCGCGTCCGGGCTGACACTATTCTCGGGGTTCGGGCTCGGTACCGTGCTAATGCCGGTGCTTGCGATCCTGTTTCCGCTTCCTGTCGCTATCGCTGCTACGGCTGTGGTCCATCTCGCGAATAATATTTTCAAGCTCTTCCTGGTCGGCCGGCACGCAAACTGGCAGATTGTCATTCGATTCGGCATTGCAGCAGGTCTGGCTGCCGTCGCCGGCGCCTATGCCCTCGGTCTCCTGTCCAATCTGCCTGTGGTGGCGAGCTATGAGCTATTGGGTGAAGTGCGCGAGATTCACGCCATCAAACTGGCTATTGGCGGCCTGATCATCGGCTTCGCATTCCTGGAACTGAGTCCGAAAATCGCCGCCCTCGCCTTCCCACCACGTTTCCTTATCGCAGGTGGCCTGCTGTCCGGTTTTTTTGGCGGTCTCTCCGGCAACCAGGGAGCGCTACGAGCAGCGTTTCTGATCCGGGCCGGTCTGGATAAGAAAGCTTTTGTGGGCACGAGCGTCGTCACAGCCATTATCGTCGATACGGTGCGCATCACCATTTACGGTCGTGCATTTCAGCTCGGCAGCGTCAGCGGCGATGTCGCTAACATGGTCGTGGTCGCGATCGTAGCCGCATTTCTGGGCGCCTACATCGGTGTACGCCTGCTGGAAAAAGTAACCTTGAGGTTTATGCAGCTCGTCGTTGCCGCATTGAT
>PVMK01167713.1_pt1 | contig 13174 bp, 12 predicted proteins | sample 1853481 | NCBI WGS metagenome assembly PVMK01 (sample SAMN08533507, study PRJNA380276) | Marine sediment metagenome, whole genome shotgun sequencing project.
CCTACAGAGGACAGAGAAAATGCATGCATATTTCCAGCCCCAACACCAGGGGTGTTGGCTTCAAAAAGGTTGTTTCAGGAAATCCTTGAAGGAATCCAGCGATTGAACCTGTACGGGCATTGGGTCTGGCTAATGCCAAGTATTGCTGGAAACCTTGAATTGTTGAGAGTAATGTGATATTCTATCAGAAAAGAGGCTCAGTCCCGATGTATCGGGATAGCTGAGCTAAGATATATAAGGGTATATGGGAAATCCCAGCTAAATGAAGAAACTATATTATGTTTACTCGACGAAATGTCAGATGATTCAAAGAATTGTATTGTTGACCGGGATGAAATGTACCAGGATTCACGCTCGAATCACTGCGGTTGCGTGCTGTATGGTACTGATGCTGCTTTGTGGGCTGACAGCTTCTGCATCTGCCGAATCTAACTTTCACCAACCATATCGCATCGGAGCAAACAGTAGACCAATGCCTGTAATCAAGGGGCGCACCGATCTGCCGATGCGCTATCAGCCGGATTCCGGCGCCTTCGTCATTACCAATGGTACTGAACGTTTCAACCGTCCGCTGTATATCGGCCACGACGGCGCCCGACTCGACGCCGGTGATGTGCCTGAGTTTATGTTCTATCTGCCGGGCAAGGGGGGAATACTGCGGTTAGGGATTGCGACATCCGACGGAACAAAGTGGCTGGATGAAGCGGAAACAATTATTGCTCGTTATATCGACGGTATGATGATTTATGAGTTGAGCGATTCGTTGCTGGGCGATGGGAAACTTACCATCACAGCAGTGCCTGCGGCCGAGACGACCGCGGCGTTGGTGCGTGTCGTCCTTGACAGCGGGGAACCTGTCGAATTGATTTGGGCCTACGGCGGAGCCACGGGCAAACGTGACTTCAGAGGCGATATCGGTTACAAGGACATCGTCAAGCATTACGAACTGAATCCAAAAGAGTGCAGCGGAAACCGGTTCAAGTTAAAGAAAAACAGCTTCGTTCTGCATGGGGATAAATTCTCCGTTAAAGGATTTGTTTCGTCACCTTCAACAATGCGAACTGCCGATGCGAACCAGTGGGACAACTTAAAAACGCTGCTGATTTCTGAGCCGGGCGATGCACCGGTATTGATTGGACGGTCCGCTTTGAAACCGGGTAACGCGTTCCTGCTGGCACTATGTCGCGGTAACGCTGATCCACTCAAGGCGCCCAGCCTGGCTGCGGCATTTGACGCTGGTGCCAAGGCAAAACGGGCCGTCGCGACACGGCTGGAAATTCAGACTCCGGACCCATATCTAAACGCCGCCATGCCGGCCCTGTGCATTGCCGGCGACGGGTTGTGGAATGGCAGCAAGTGGTACATGCACGGTAATGTCGCCTGGCGAACGGCGCTGATCGGATGGCGTTGCCTGTATACCGGTGATGCACTGGGGTGGCCGGAGCGCACGCGTCGCCATCTGCGAACCAGTTTTGCCAAGCAGGTCATTGATAAAACCAACGGTCCGTTGCCGATTGAGAAAGACAGCGACGGATGGCTCAGCGCAAGCCACTACGACATGAACCTGATCGCCTTCGATGGTCTGTTGCGACACCTGCTGTGGACCGGCGACCTGGAGTATGCCAGAAAGGTATGGCCAACGTTCCAGCGGCATTTGGCATGGGAAAAACGCTGTTTCGATCGCGAAGGCTTGTATGATGCACTTCCGGCTGTATGGGCCAGCGATGCATTGCAGTACAATGGCGGCGGCACGGCGCATACGTCCGCCTATAATTACTATGCTAATAAGATGGCGGCGCGGATCGCAGAACTGATCGGTGAAGACGCGCTGCGTACGCGGCCGAGGCTGAAGCGTATCCACGATGCTATGCACAGCGGTTGTGGCTGGCCGATCGCGGCTGGTATGCAGAATACCGTGATACGTTGGGCCTAAAGCAAGTACATCCATCGGCAGCACTTTGGTCAGTCTATCACACTATCGACTCGGAAGTGCCCGATCCGTGGCAAGCATGGCAGATGGGGCGTTACGTTCAAAAGGGCATCCCGCAGATTCCGGTCGAGGGCCCTGGCGTGCCGAAAGGTGACTGCGCATTCTGCCCCTGTCGAACTGGATGCCTACTCTGGTCGATCAACAATACGACCGCTGAGGAGAACTATCATACGGCGTTGGCCTGCTGGCAGGCCCAACGCCCGAACATGCATGGCGATTGCTCAAGGCACAATGCTCGAGAACATGTATCGGGGCATCTGCCCGGGTAACGCTGGCATGACGCTGAGCTTTTGCGCTTACCGCGGTGAGTCTATCCGCGACTTCGGCGACACGATCGGAATCCTCTCGCGTACGATCGTCGAGGGGTTGTTCGGGGTTGTGCCCAATGCACTGTCAGGCGAAGTGACGATCCGACCCGGTTGGCCGCAAGACTGGGAAAACGTATCCTTTAAGCATCCTTCAATAGAGTACAGTTTCAAACGCACAGGTCGTCAGGACCGCTACGTAATCGAACCGAAGTTTGGCAAATCCATGCGGGTAAAGCTAATCGTCGACGCACGAGGCAGCGCGGTTAAGGTTCAAGTCAACGGCAAGCCGGCAGAGGTGGCCAATATTGACGATTCGATAGGACAGCCGCGCGTATCCATTGTTGCAGAGGCGGCGGGGAAAACGGAGATTGTTCTCCGCTGGCAGGGCAAATCACCTTCGAGCATCTCAACAGCCGGAGTGATAGCAATCGGTGAAAAACTGAACGTATCCACCGGCCGTGCAAAACTGCAAGAGGTCTTCGATCCTCAACAGTCCCTGATAAATATAGAGAAAAGTGATCGCGGCTTCTCCGCCGTGCTTAACGAAAACTCCGGTCATCATACTGTCTTTGCCAGGGTTAAAGAAGGCAACTGGACCTGGTGGATGCCTGTCGAGTTTGAAACGCGTCCGGCGTTGGAGATAGTTACGGATTATGACGGACGGGTGACACCGCGTGACGAAAGCGGCCGACTACAGTTTAGACTTCGAAACAACACAGCATCGAAGATCAAAGGCCAAAGCCGCGTGATGGTTGGCAACTGGAGTTCAACGGTGAAGTTGACAGTTCCGGCGATGGGCGTCTCCGATGAAATGAGTATAGCTCCCGATGGTCTGCTGCCGGGGAGACATACCGTTCGTGTTGACGCCACCGGCAAAGTTGCCGAGGGATTGGTAGTTAACTGGGGTGTTGGGATCGATCCTGCGATTTGCCGGAGCGTCGATCTCACAGGTGCTTATAATGATCGCGTTACTGATATATTCAAACAGGGAAAATACACATCGCCAAAACGACCGGAGGTTTCACATGGTGTTCCGGATTGGGGTCACGGAAACTGGTGTTCTGTCGTTCACGGAGGATTTGAGAAGTGTCCGAAAATCAACGATACGGGCCTGCGCGATGCAGCTGGAGAAAATGATGGGAAGTTAGTTATGGAATGCGGAGTGCCGTTTCAGGTTCCGGTGGAACAGTCAGAGAAGAACATTGCCTTCGTTTCGCAGTGGGATACCTTTGAGAATGAATTGTCCGTACCGCTTAAAGGCCAGGGGCGACACCTTTACCTCTTGATGGCTGGTTCTACTTATCATATGCAAAGCCGCTTTGATAATGGTGAGGTGACAGTTACCTACGAAGATGGTTCCAAAACCAGTTTAGTATTACGCAATCCCGAAACCTGGTGGCCGATCCAGGAAGATTATTTTATTGACGATTATGCTTTCAAAATCGAGGCACCCCGACCGCCGCGAGTTCGTCTGGACAATGGCAAAGACTACTACGGCGACACCAAAGATGCCTGCCCCAAAGATGGTGCTGCCACTGTGCTGGACTTGCCGTTGGATTCGTCGAAGAAACTCAAATCCCTGACCGTCCGTGCCATGGCTAATGAGGTGGTCATCGGATTGATGAGTGTCACACTGGCAAAGTAGGAAGAGAAATTACATTACGAGCAAATTGGAAAGCTGTAGCTATGGGAATGTTTGAGACGGTTGGTAAAAATTCCAGCCAAGAACGCAAAGAGAATACTCTTAAAAAGCTTGAGCGTATGAAAATGACACTTTCCGGAAAAGAACCGGATCGTGTTCCGATCAGTGATTTCTTCTGGGGCGGTTTCGTCAAGCACTGGCGAAAGGATCTTGGATTGGCTGATGACGCAAGCCCGTATTACCACTACGATCTTGACTGGATCGTGACGGTGCCGAATATGGATCCGTTTATCCGTTCCTTTGAGACGCTTAAAGAAGACAGTGAGGAAGTTATCGTCAAGACAGGCTTTGGTGCAATCATGCGTAAAAAGTTTGATGCGCCTATGCCGGAGTTTTTGGACTTTGATACGGATACGATAGACAAGCTTGAGGGGTTGGAGTTTGACGATGCCTTTGACAGTCGGCGTTATTTTGAGGCTGGGGATAATCAGATCGCTGGTGTTGGTGACGGTTTTGAAAGAAATTCGCCTGCATGGGTGGAGACGGTTAAGTCGCTGCATCCTGATTTTCCGGTTTTCGGCAGTATGATCGAAGTCAATGAATGTCTGACTCGTCTGATCGGCCCGGAAAACAACATGCTCTGGATAGGGATGTACCCGGAACGCATGGGTAAGGTTATCGCCAGGATCGGACAGTTTTATCTGGACTGTGCTAAGGCCCAGATAGATGCTGCTGACGGTCTGCTTGACGGTTTTGTTATATGGGGCGATGTTGCTTATAAGAACAGTATGTTCTTTTCGCCGGATTACTGGCGGGCGAATTTCAAACCGTGGGTGAAGGCGATCGCCGAATATGCACACAGCAAGGGTTTGATGGTTATATACCACGGTTGCGGCGATGTCAGCAAGATACTGGAAGATTATATTGAGATCGGCATCGATGCAATGAATCCGCTGGAGGCAAAAGCGGGACTTGACGCGGTCCAGCTTCGCAGGGAATATGGTCAGCGGCTTGGTATCTGCGGTAACAGTAATATGCAGGTATGGGAAACCGGGGATAAGGACCTGATCCGCGAAGAAGTTCTCCGCAAACTAAACGCGGCCAAGGGCGGCAAGTATATATTCCAGTCGGATCATTCGGTTGCGAGTAATATTTCGGGGCACACGTACGATTATATTGTTAAGCTGGTGCGTGAGTATGGAACGTACCCGATCGAGCTTGGCGAATATGATGTGAAGTTATAGAAAGGTGTTAAATGTTACATGATCCCAGTCACAAAACTGCACCTCCTGCTGCCGATGAAATTAAACTCTCCGCCAAGGATACTGATGTGCTGCGCCGCCTTGCCGGTGAAGTTGCCGGGATCGCTGCTTTGGATGTTCATAGGGAAAAGGCGAGGCTTTGGACGAAACTTAATGATCTAAAATCTGAACGACCGATGGTCTGGATCAATGAAATATGCTGGAACGAGATGAATGTCGACGATGAGTTGACGCTGCAATGCGAGCACCCATGGGCACGCGATCAGGAAGATCAACTTCGCAAAACCATTTATCAATGGAACCACTTGCCCGGTGATATGGTTGTCAATGATTACCTTGCCTGTCCTCTGGAAATTCACAGCACGGACTTTGGCGTTATCGAAGACGTGGATGTTGTCAAGACCGACGATACCAGCGATGTTGTTTCGCGGCATTTCAAATGTCCAGATCGCCGAGCCTGAAGATATCGAAAAGATCAAGATGCCGAAGATCACGCACATCGAAAAGGCTACAGAGTGGAACTATCAGACGATGTGTAAAGTTTACGATGGGATCATGCCGGTCAAAAAACAAGGACAGACACATATTTGGTTTACACCGTGGGATTACCTGATCCGGTGGTGGGGGATACAGGAGGCGATGATGGATATGATAATGCGGCCGGAAATGGTCAATGCCGCTGTATCTCGTATGGTCGATGCGTGGATGGTGGAGTTGGATCAGTTTGAAGAAATGAACCTCCTTTCGCTGGATAACGATAATACACGCGTTGGTTCCGGCGGGTACGGTTTTACGAGCGAATTGCCCGGAGATGATTATGATGCTGGTCATGTTCTGGCAAAAAACATGTGGGGCTGTTCCAATGCCAGATCTTCTCGGAAGTCTCTCCGATATGCACTGGGAATTCGCTGTTAAGCATGATATGCGATGGCTGGAGCGGTTCGGCATGACGTATTACGGCTGCTGCGAACCTCTTGATAAGAAGATGGATGTTCTGCGTAAGATACCGAATCTTAGAAAGATTTCGACCAGTCCATGGTGCGATATTGAACGAATGGTCGCTGAAGTTGGTGCAGATTATGTCATCAGCCAGAAACCAAGTCCTGCGATTTTCGCCGAAGCCGACTGGCAGCCGGAAAAGGCACGTACCGATATTCGCGAAGTCCTCGAAAAAGCCGACGGTAAATGCCATATCGAATTTATCATGAAGGATATTTCAACGGTGCGGCGCGATCCAAAACGGCTTTGGCAATGGGCACAGATAGCAATGGAAGAAGTTTGTCGTTAAAAGAGTTGTGTAATATGAATTCACGTGAGCGAGTTTTAGCTGTATTTGATCATCAAGAGCCGGACAGGGTTCCCTGCTGGTGCGGTGCGTCTGTTGAGTTCTGGGAAAAGGCAAAGAAGGAACTGGCCCTTGACGATGAGGGGCTTAGGCTGCGTTTTCGTGATGATTTCAGGCGTGTCTTCGCGGAGTATTCACGGCCCGGATTTTCCTTTGCAGCATGAGGGGGCAACGTGTAGAACCGCTTTCGGTATTGAACGTGAAGGATATGGTTATGGTCAGCCGTTGTCTCATCCGCTTGCGAATGCGAGTGTTGACGATATTGAAAAATATCCTGGCCGACCTGCGTGGATGGATGTTTCCAAGATAAAAGCAGAGGCCGAGGCTTATAACGGTGAGTATGCGATCCTTGGCGGCGACTGGTCGCCGTTCTGGCATGACCTTATCGATCTTATGGGGATGGAGAACCTCTATATCAAGATGTATACCGACCCTGATGTTGTTGACGCGGTTCTTAAGCACATGGTCGATTACTATTTCCAGGTCAGCAAAAGGATCTTCGATGCCGCGGCTAATGCAATTGACATATTCTTTATTGGTAACGATTTCGGCAGCCAGACTGGGCCTTTGATGAGCCCGATATGTTTGACAGGTTCATGGCGGGTCACCTGAAAAGGTTGTGCGGTCTCGGACATTCGTATGGTTTGAAGACCCAGATGCATTGCTGCGGCGGTATCTATGAGTTGATACCAAGTATGATCGATGCCGGGATAGACAGTTTGCATGCGGTTCAACCGTCATGCAGGGGCATGGATATTGCGAAACTCAAGTCCGAGTTTGGCGGCAAGATGGTTTTTAACGGTGCGATCGATTCTCATCATACGCTTATGGAAAAAGACACCGCCGGCGTTAAAGCGGATACGCGCAAAGTGCTTGAGACGATGATGCCGGGCGGCGGATATATTGCCGGTGCAAGCCACGATACGATACTGGAAGAGACATCGGTCGAAAATGTTGTGGCGATGTTTGACGCGATATACGAATATGGAATTTATTCCTGAAAGGACGGATAGTTTAATGCAGCGATATGGATGGGTAATTGGAGTTAAAGAAGAGAAACTGGATGAATACAAAAAGCTGCATGCGGCGGTCTGGCCCCAGGTTCTGAAGATGATCTCTCAGTGTAACTTTACGAATTATTCGATCTATCTTAGAAAACTGCCGGATGGGAAATATTATCTGTTCAGTTATCTGGAATATACCGGCGAAGATTTCGAGGCAGATTGCGGGAAGATGGCCGCCGATGAAATGACACAGAAATGGTGGGATGTGTGTATGCCATGCCAGGTGCCTCTTGAAGATCGCGCCGAAGGAGCGTGGTGGGCGGATATGGAAGAAGTTTTCCACTGCGATTGACGAAAGCCGCATAACCGTTTAGACTAATATATATGGTATCTGACACAGAAAAATTTGACATTGCTTTACGGATGAAAGGTGTATCGAAGCGGTTCCCCGGCACATTGGCTGTGGACACGGTTGATTTTGAGGCTCATGTCGGTGAAGTGCATGCAATTATGGGTGAAAACGGTGCCGGTAAGAGTACGCTTATGAAGATCCTTGCCGGCTCGTTCAACGATTACACCGGAAGTATATACATCGGACAAAAGGAAGTTGATCTGCATTCTCCGGCTATTGCCAGGGCCTACGGAATAGGTATGATCTACCAGGAACTCAGCCTGGCCCGTCCCATTAGTATAGCCGAAAATCTTATGGTTGGCCGCCTGCCTCGCAAATATGGTTTCTTCCTGGATCGAAAGGCAATGCTCAAGCAGGCATCGAGTTTGCTTAATAGAGTCGGTCTGGATTTGGATCCGCTCCAGACGGTTGACCGGATCAGCCAGCACCAGGGGCAACTGGTAGAGATCGCCAAAGTTCTCGGAACTAATCCGTGCGTGCTGGTAATGGACGAGCCAACCTCAGCTTTATCGCGACAGGAGGTAAAACGCCTGTTCGAAATAATTCGCCAACTGAAAAACCGCGGAATGACAATCATTTACATCTCGCATCACCTTTCGGAGGTATTTGAGATTGCTGACCGGGTCACGGTCATGCGAGACGGCCGCAAGATCGACACCAAACCCATCAAGGATGTTACTCCCGCAAAGCTGGTGCAGATGATGGTCGGACAGACGATAGATCAGTTTTATATTCAGCGTAAACCGACTCTTGGCGCCACTGCCCTGAATGTTCGCAACCTGACACGAAAGGGGTTCTTCCACGATGTATCACTACAAGTTCGCAAAGGTGAGATACTCGGTGTAGCTGGCTTAAACGGTGCCGGCAGAACCGAAATGGCCCGTTCACTGTGCGGACTGGACCCACTCGACTTCGGTTCGGTTGAAGTCGATGGCAAAGAAATGAAGGATCATTCGTATGCGGAGGCTATGGAGCATGGTTTGCTGTATCTCTCGGAAGATCGCAAAACAGACGGCCTGTTTTTGCGTTTGCCGGTAAAGCAGAACATAGTATCGGCGATATTGCACCGCCATACACACTACGGTGTATATTCATCGCGCCACGAAAACTCGACCACCTCGGAGTTGATCAAGAGCCTTGATATCATTGCTTCATCGGTATCTACAGACGTCAGCAACCTTTCCGGCGGTAATCAGCAGAAAGTTTTGCTGGGCAAGTGTATCGCCGCCGATCCAACCGTATTGATTCTTGACGAACCTTCCCGCGGCGTAGATGTCAAGGCGAAGATGAAAATACACGAAGCGGTAATGGCTCTTGCAGACAGAGGCAAGACGATCATTCTTATCAGTTCGGACCTGCCGGAACTGGTCGGTATGTCGGACCGCGTAGTCGTAATGCGTAATGGACACCTGATCGGCGAAATGCAAAAATATCAGCTTTCGGAAGAATCGGTACTGCTGGCAATGAATGGAGACATCGATGAACCGAGGTAACAAAACGAAAAACATTTTCCGGCTTGGTTCAATCTATGACCATATCGGGATTTTTCTGCCGTGCGTACTGCTGCTCGTTGCCGGTTCGCTGGTTTCTGACGAGTTTTTTACGACCGGCAACCTTATGAGTATTCTAAACGCCATTGCGCTGCTTGGCATCGTCTCGGCCGGCATGGCTTTTGTAACCCGTTCGGGAAATATGGCCGACCTTTCCATTCCGTCTATCATGGCATTTTCCGGGATAATAACTGTTGCGGCATTGCCGCTTGGGTTATTTCCGGCACTTATTCTGGGCGTATTGGCAGGGATGGCGATCGGAGCCCTCAACGGTTTTGTAATAGGCCGGTTCAATGCCAACCCGATCCTCTGGACGCTGGCGGTGGCGTTCTTTATGGAAGGATTTATGCGTTTTACCTGGAGCAATAACCAGGTCTATCCCGACATCGAGCCCGGTACCGCCGGCGCAGCATTCATTAACATTTTCCGCATAAACATCGGTCCCGTACCGCTAATCGTAGTGGTTATGCTTGCGATGTTCGTGATCGGCCATCTGGTTTTGACCAGAACACGATTCGGCATCGAATCAAAACTGACAGGCTCATCACGTCCGGCAGCAAAGACGACGGGCATCAATGTCCCACGTATCGTACTGATGAACTTTCTCGCGGCTGCTTTCTGTGCATCGATCGGCGGTATCTTTATCACCTCGATGAACAAACTCGGCGTCTTCTACCTGGGCATGGGATATGATTTCAAAGCGGTAACCGCAGTTGTGATCGGAGGGGTGATGCTAAGCGGCGGACGTGGAAACATGCTCGGTGTCTTTGGAGGTGTTATGGTGATCGGGCTGCTAACTAATATCATGACGTTTATAGGCATCAATACTTTCCAGCAGAATATCGTTACAGGCGGGATATTTATAGCCGTCGTCGGATTGGGGCAGTATCACTTGCGCAAGAGGGGGAAAGATTATGCGTAAAGAATCCGGCAGTTTCAATATAACGAAGTTTCTCGATAACAACCGGGCACTGATGATGCTGGTGATTCTCTTTGCGTTTCTTTCGGCATTTGCCCCGAATTTTCTCACTACGCATAACATAACCACCATCCTGAAAGGTGCCAGCCTAAACGCAATTGTCGCAATTGGGTTTACAGTCATATTCATTCTCGGCCAGCTCGATCTGTCGATCGGGGCAGTGGTAATGCTTTGCGGGATGTTGACTATCGGCCTGCAACCTGAGATTGGATGGGCAGGTTCCTTTACAGTCTCCATACTTGCAGGTGCTGCCGTGGGTTTGTTTAATGGGCTCTTAGTAGTAAAGGCAAAGATCAATTCGTTTATAGTCACGCTTGGGACTATGACGGTGGTGACCGGTTTGATGCATCTATATAGCAAAGGCGGGTCAAAGGCTATCGATGATTTTCGCTTTGCCGACTGGCTCGAAACACCACTGGTTACTTTCTTTCCTCCGATCGTGGTCATAACAATTATACTGGTGCTGGCATTTACAGTCTTTCTCAACAAAACCCCTTTAGGCCGCGGTTTTTTTCTCGTTGGCGGCAATGCCGAAACCGCCTGGCTTGCAGGTTTAAAACGTGATCGATACCTGATTGCAGGTTTTGTTATCTGCGCAATGACTGCTGCGATAGGTGGGTCTTTGTTTGCCGCCGGTCTCAGCTCAATGACCTCGGCGGCTGTGCTTGGTAACCGTACTCTTATGATAGTGCTGTCGGCGGTGATCATAGGTGGTGCTCTTATGAGCGGTGGAAAGGGAAGTGTGCTGAAAAGTTACTTTGCCGTCCTGATGCTGACAACGCTGTTTAACGGTATCGGCTGTTTTGGGCTGGGTTTTGAGGTGCAGATATTTATCAATGGGATAATTCTTGCATTGGTTGTACTATACGAAGCATTCGTGATATACCGGCATGGCCTGATGAAGGGGCAAAGACCGGACCTTATAAAAGAAGCCGAGGCTATGGAACACCTGTGGTTCCCAGCAGAAGAAAATAATGGAGATGAAACAATGACCGACAAAGACCGTTTCAGTTTAACTTGCATTACGATCGCAGCAATCGTAGGTATCGTGGCGATTTTCGCTATGTACTTTATACATAAAACTATCCCTGCCAGAATAATTTCGGAACCAATAAACGTCGAGGCCGAAGTGGATGTATATTCCTTAAGAGGCACCGACGGTCAGCCGTATATTTTACCGCAAACTCAGACGCCGGTAATACCACCACGTCCAAAAGAGGCCAAAACTCTGCCCGAAACAGACAAAGGTCACTGGTGGGATATTGAATACGCTGGGTGGGATGTTGAGAAGGCCCAGATGCCCAAATCTCCCGGTGACGGTCCTGCTGGGAAACAGGTAATTCTTCTTAAGGCCGGCGATCATCCCTACTGGACTGCATATGTTAATGGATTTAAGGCTATGGCTAAAGCATATGAGATGGAGGTGAAAATTTTCAACGGCAACTGGAATATCGACCTGCAGGCTCAGCAGACCAACCAGGCCATCAATGAGCGTCCGGATATGATCATATTCGCACCTGTCGATGCCACGGCTTGCACTCCATTGCTTAGACGAATCAATAAAGCCGCCATCCCATGCATCACATCTAATACGATTCCATGCGACGAGGCAATGAAATACTGTCTGGCCTGGACCGGGCCCGATGACTGGGGACAGTTCAGGATGCTCGCCAGAAAATTTGCAGATACGCTGGACAAAAAGGGAGGATATGCAATCGTTCGTCACATGCCCGGCAGTTCACCGTTCTTTTCTCGCACTTATTCTCCGATAACAGAACTAGCCGAATACGCACCCGACATGAAGCTGCTCGTAATGGACACTGCCAACCTCCAGGCAGAAGGCACGATGCAGTTGGTCTCGGCGTGGTTGACCAAATACGGTGATAAATTGAACGGCTTAATTCTCGCCGGGGACGGTTTCTCGATGACCGGAGCACTGGAAGCGATCAACAAGTCTTCAAGAAAAGATGTTGTGATTGTCGCCGCCGGTAACAGCAAAACCGGAATGGATTCGATCAAGGCTGGCGATGCACTTGCCATTACTTACCAGTCAGCAGAAGGCGACGGAGCGATTGCCGTACACACAGCTGCCGAGTGGTTTCAGGGCAAACAACTTCAGCCGGTACGCTATCTGCCAAAGCACATTATCACGCAAGCTGATGTAGATCAGTTCATACCCGCACAATGGTAACGGGATAAGCTAACATTTAAAGGCCGAACCTCAAAGAAACTGATGAAAGTCAGATATTTCGGCTCGGAGCGAATACGATAAAGTAAAAAAAGAAACTACATTCAAAGGATAATCATGAAAGAAGTTGGAAACCTTGAATTGTTGAGAGTAATGTGATATTCTATCAGAAAAGAGGCTCAGTCCCGATGTATCGGGATAGCTGGGCTAAGATATATAATGGTATATGGGAAATGTCAGTTTAATAGACTGGGTCGCAGGGTGCTATTTTACCTAAATCCCCGAAAAAGGTGTCTGCGACTTTTAATTCACATTATGAAATTTAATAGAGGGATGGATCATGGATAAAGCTGTTGCGTTACTTAGTGTATTTGGGCTTGGTATGTGTTTTTCACTTTTGGGTTCTATAAGCATAAAGCTCATGCCGAGAATTAAGATGGATCAGAGCAAGTTCGGATCACTGATCTCAGCGTTTATGTTCACCTGTCTTGTCG
>PVMK01116458.1_pt1 | contig 13173 bp, 13 predicted proteins | sample 1853481 | NCBI WGS metagenome assembly PVMK01 (sample SAMN08533507, study PRJNA380276) | Marine sediment metagenome, whole genome shotgun sequencing project.
TGGAGCGAGGAAGGGATAGGCCGTCCGGCCATCCCGACCGAGTGGAGGGAGGAAAACGCGGCCAGAGGTCCGGAATCGGCGCGATCACAGAAAAGGGGGGGGGGCGTCGTTCGGCAGGGAGTAGCCCGCCGGCGCGCCGCAAGGCGCGTTCACCGGAGGTGCCTGGCATCCCGACATGATGTTGTCCTCAACCTCATGTCGGCGTGCCTGGCATCCTCTCGCGGCAGCGCCTCCCCGGGGCTCAAGCTCTGACGCGGACACGGAGACGGGCTCTGGTGGGTGGGTAACGTTTAACGTTTAAACGTTCAACGTTCAACGTTTTCGTCAGGCTCCTCCGGCTTCAGCGTCGTTCCAGTGGGGCGGGGCCGGGGCTCCCAGGCGATGCCCTCGAACATCCGGCTCAATGGCGCTAACAAGAACCGGCGGTCCTTGGTCGACGTGCTGTCCCAGAGGATCCGGTCGAGCGCTGCGGCCAGGGTGGATTTTCGGTCACCGTCACGGGTCATGATGCTCGCCCCGTTTCGGCCTGGATGATTTCCTGCAGCAGATCGTGATCGGCGGAGCCCGGAGTTTCGACGAGCAGCTTCGTCAGCCGATCCTCGGTGGCGATGACAAAGACGCAAGGATCGCCAGGCTCATGAGCGCACTTCACCTCGCGTGCCGCCAGGTGCCGCCCCGCAAGATACGAGAGAATTGCGGCGTGGAATCCGGACAGGATCGAGCACGCACCGCCCGCAGTTGACTCGAAAATCCCCGGAAATGGGCTTGCCCAGTGACGGATGATGATCAGACCGCTGTCGCGATAGCTGAGATCCGCATCAAATCGGCCGAGTCCGAAGACCCCGACCGACGATGACATCAGCTCGAGCGCCATCTGCGATTCCATCTCGCGCAGGGTCATCCGGTAGTCGCGCTGGACCACATGCTCCAGCCGCATTGCGTGGCGAAGACCCCACTTTTTGCCGAATCGTTGCAGCAGCTCGTGGTGGCGGTGCCTCAGACTTTTCGCAAAGAGCCCTTCGAACGCCTGGAGAAAATCCTCGTTGGCCACCAACAGACGATCGACCTTGCCGTCGTGGAGCGAGCCGGTCACCGGGTCCCGTTCGATCTCCGGAGAAAGCGACCGGCGTTGATCCCGGAGACGGTTGACGTTGATCACAAACCCGGCGTTCGAGGCCATCCGGACAACCACCACCCGCACCACATGTTCCTGGTGGCCGGCACGCATGACCTCGCGCCCGATAGCCAGTCCTTCCGTATCGCCGGCGCCGTCGACCACCCTCCCCATCAATCGATCGGAGATCGATGCGATTTCCGGAGGGAAGACCTCGCTCAGCGCTCTCCCGACGACGACCGCGGACTCGACACGACCGATGCGCGGACCGAATGCGGAGTATGCCTCGACGAGCCCCTCCCCGTCGAGGACGAGGCAGCCCACCGGCACCGGCTTCCCGCCGATTCCGGACGCGTCGTGGCTCTCCTCGTCGGGAGCCTCATCTGGTTCTTCGACTTCGAACCCTTCCATGAAGCCTCGCGCGTCAAGCTTCTCCCGCCACGGAGCAACCAACTTGGCCAGGCGCTGCGGAGTAAAGCGCCACGCAAGTGCGGCATCCAACTCTTCGAAAACCGAAGTCACCAGGAGTCCCACCGCGTATGCCAGCTCCTTTTCGTCCACGTCCAACCGATAGTCAACCTTCAGGGTGACCGTGCCCTCGTCGGTGACGCGAAAGACCGCCAGCTGCGGGTGCTCGTCGCAGAGTCTCTCCCTCGCCTTTTCGAGACGTTGGTAGATCAGACCCGGGTTGAGGTGGTTGATGGCATAGCCCGCGACCACGTTAAGCAGCAGGAGGGACAGGTCGAGAACCTCGGTGTCGGCCACTTCCAGGACCGGGATCGGCATCGTCGAGGCGCTCTCCTCGTCAAAACGCCTCATTGCCTCGAGGAGGAGGGTCGAGGGCTGGATCTTGAAACGCTCGTCGATCTCGACCTCTCCGAAGTTGGCCTCGAAGGTGCCCGTCGTCCACAGCGCAATCGAATACACCGCCTCCTCACCTTGGGTCTCGTCTTCCACTTCGGCGTCGATCACGAATCCGTCGCGCAGCCATACCATGCCCTTCTTGCCGTCGTGTCGGAACGTGACGGCACCGCTGCGGCGGCCCGCCTCGGCGGTCTGCAGGAGGTCGGCCACGGACAACTGTTCCAGGGAGCCGAAGAGCAACTGGTCCGATCGATGTTTTTCGATTGCGAGCTTGGTTGTGAGGACCACCTCCTCGCCGTCGTACGGCGGAAAGACCGTGCTCAGAAGACCCATACGCAGCGCGCGGCGCCGTTCGTCCTTTTCGGAGGAGGCCACGATGACCAGAGGGATCTGCTCCATCAGCGGGTTCGATTGGAAGAGGGTGATCAGAACCGAGTCGCCGCTCTCGACATCGCCCAGCGGCGTCAGTATTGCGTCCGGAATCACGAACTGCCGGCTGCCGGTGATCGCCTCGGCCTCCTCCACCGTGGACATGCCGACCACCTCGTAGTCCGCCGCCTCCAGCCCACCACTCAGCTTCGCCGCGACGGTGGGCTCAGGATGAACGACGTAGACGAGGTCTCGACCCATCAGCGACTCCCGGAGATCACAGGAACACCCGCACGTCCATCTCCGCCTCGCCGGCGATGACCTGGGCGCGGACGGTGGATCCGCTTCCATCAGCCAGCTCGTTGCCCTCGGTGGAGAACGGCGGCTCCGGTCTGAGCTTGAGGCCTAAAGCCTCGAGGCGGGTACAGGCGTTGCCGCCGATGATGTTGACACACTCGCATACGGCGTCGATCGCCGCTTCACTGCCGGCCTCGAGCGGCATGCCGATGAGCCCCTCGGCCACCGTCGCGGCCATCGCCGGATCCAGATCCAATGCCACGAAGAACTCTCTGTCTCCAACCAGCTTCTGGGCGTACCGCCGCCGACCATCGACGAGCGCACCCGTGTCCTCGCCAAATGTGCGCAGCTTGACCGGTTGATCGCTCAACCGCCCGAGATGGAAGACCGCGAGCTCGACCACGGTCTTGACCGTCTCCGGGTCGCGACAGGCCTTGAAGTTCGCCTCCAGCTCCTGGTCGACCTCGCGTTGAGAGTCGTGAAACTCCGCCAGGTGCTCCACGACCCCCTCGCGGGTCAGGTGCCCACCGGCAACCAACGCGGAACCGATGCGCATCCAGTCGGACCGTTGGATGCGGAGGAGCTCGTCGAGCTGCTCGCGATCGAGCAGGCCCGACTGCAGGCACAGCTCCTCGAGATCGGCTTCTGAGGTGCGGTACCGGAGGAGGATCGCCTCCTCTTGCCGCGTTTGGAGGTAGCCCCGGCGCACGGCGAGCGCGGTCAAAGACAGGTTCTTTTTCCGCTGCAGCTCGATGCCGTCGATCAAGGCATTACGATCGATGATTCCCTTGGAAAGCAGGTACTGGCCGAAGAACATGGCACCCATGAGTTACCTCACGCCACTTTCGTCAGATCACGCATGAACTCGATAAAGTCATCCCTGGTGAACGGCTTCTGGAGGAAGCTCCTGGCGCCCGTGGTCAGGCACTCGTGAACCGCGTCCTCGGTTCCGAGCGAGGACACGATTACGACAAACGCGTCCGGATCGATGGCGAGAATTCGGGACAGAGTCTCCACACCGGATTGCCCCGGCATGATCAAGTCGAGCAGCACGATGTCCGGTTTGATCTCGGCAAAACGTTCAACGGCAGTCCTGCCGTCGCGTTCCGCCGCCACGATGTCGAACTCCGAATCCTCGAGATAGGCTGCGATGATCGTCAGAATGGCGGCGGAGTCATCCACCGTCATGACCCGCCAATTCGTCATGTCGTATCGCCCTCACTATCCCTGTTCGCTCTGTTGATCGTCCGCAATTGCTCCTCGGCTCGCTGCAACCTCTCGGCCAACAGATTCTTTTCGATTGCCAGGCCCGCCTCGATCATCAGCAGCTCCAACCCATGGACCGACGTAATCGGATGTCCTCCAGGAAGGCTGTCACCGTAAAAAATGGCCGCGACCTTTCCGTTGACCACGATCGGTGTCGCGAATACCTCCGGCGGCACCGTGCCACCGAGCTGGTCCACAAGATAATTATTCCACGGACACTGCTCAAGTCGACCGTGATAGGAGCTTTTTCGTTTGATGACTTCTGTGAAGACGGAGGCTTCATCCACCGGGATCTGGACGCTGCGGATGCGACTGGTCACGTCGGGCGAATCGTCATCGCTCCTGCCGATACCAAATTGACCGATGCCCGAGATGTACTCCTCGGACACGGCGAACAGCACGCCGCGATTCACGACCTGCGTCGCATAGCGCATGGTCAGGAGCGCGATCTCTCCCGAGGTCGCGAACGGTCGCAGGTGAATCTCGGTCATCAAGGTCCGCAACTCCGAGAGATCGGAAGGCCACTCGGTCACCTCGCCGACAGGCTCGGTCCTGTGGACGGTGGGTCCCGGGTCCACGATGTAGTCCAGGAGCTCGCGCACGAAGAGATCCACGGGGCCCCCGTCCTCGCCTCTGGCTCTCACCCTCGGCACCGGCCGCACTGAACCGGCACCGCCCACCGCATCCACCCTCGACAGAAGATCCAAAATGAATGGATCGATGCTGACCACCTCCGTCAGCTTCGCATTTTCGTCGAAGAACTGGTCGGCATCGGCGATGTCGTCGTTGCCCTCGAGAAACTTGAAGCTGAAGAAGCCGGAGTCCCAACGGAGGAACTCCATCGCGATTTTCCGTAGTTGTTCGCTCAGCACGTTGTGCAAAGCGTCTTTGGAGACGGCGCCCATCTCCACCAGGATAGTACCCAACTTTTTGCGGGTCGCCGACAACCGTTGGGTTGCCACCGCAGCATCCAGAGATTCCCGAGAGATCAGTCCGTGGCTAATCAGCAACTCACCGACCGAGGGCGCCGAGAGCCCGTTCGAGCCGAAAAAGATCTTGCCCTTATTGACGAGAAAAATGCCGGTAGTGTCGCCGCGGCTCACGGTCAGCTTGCCCGATTTCCGGAACAACGAGAGCACCTGGAAGAGCCCGGCGAGCTGCAGATCTTCGAGACGGCCGACCCACGACATGGATCAACCCGTTCCAGTCCGCTTATCTCGCTCGTTCGTTTGTGAGATTCCGCTCGCGCCAACCACGACCGACCCTCCAGTCTCGATTCGCGTTGGAAGCGTGTATTGCTGCCCTGCGGCCCGGGAACCCCGGATGAGCAGCCGCCCCCGCGATGCATAACGCAAAAAAGGTGCCAGATTTCGGTCCGATGGATCAGGCACCATCCCGTACAAGTCTATCCCACTCTGGGACAATCGTACCGGATGAGGAAAATTCGGATTTCGGATTTCGGATTTCGGATTTCCGGAAATGCTTCGGGAAACGGCCCACGTTCATTGGAGGTGCCTGGCATCCCGACATGACGTTGTCCTCAAACCGCCGGCGGCAGCAACAGGTGGCCGAGGCAGGCGATAGCGTGCTATCGGTCACTTGCTGGCGACGGTGCTTCACCGCGGCCGCAGGCCGCGAGTAACCTCACGGGAAGCGCGTTGGGAAACGGACCGCGTGCGGCGGAGGTGCCACTTTTGACATCGTTTGAGCGCCGTTCCATCGGACAGGATGGGTACTTCGGGCAAACATTGTCAAGGGTGGCTCCTCTCGGGAAGCGCGTGCGGAAACGGGAATGCGGAATTAGATCCTAATTCGCGGCCGAACGGGACGCCCTCACAATCCAGGCATCACTCCGCCTCGGCCGCTATGAGTTCCATGGCGCGATCAATTGGTACGTGAACTACGCCTTCGGCCTCGCTCACCCAGCCGTAGCTGTTGAGGAGCCCGACCTGGTTCGCGTCTAGCTGCTGGAGGGCCTGATACGGCTGCGAGTAGACCTTTTTCTCCAGCTCTCCCCGCTCGGCACGAAAGAACAGCGCCTGCAGCATGACGATGATCACGAACAGGAGGATCGCCGAAATGATGCCGACCACCGCCGACGCGGCCACATTTGGATCGTCATAGCGCATGGATGCTCCAATAGTTTTGAGTTTTTAGTTTCCGTCCCTGCCCCCGGGAGAGCTTGTGGATGAATGGGCGATAACTCAAAACTCATAACTCTTAACTCTCAACTCTTTTAGGCGTTCTCAAACGCCAGGCTCTCCTCGAGCCTGGGGTCCTTCTCCGCGATCACCGAGTGTCTCCTCAACCGGAGCAGCAGCGCCGCCGAGTAGATCCCGTTCATACCAAGAAAGCACAGAACATCGAGGAGACCAAACCGCGCCACCCCGGGGCTGAACTCCGGGATCACCAACCAGTAGACATCGATCCAGCACATGGCCGCCACGTAGCCGCCGGTGATCGCCAGCAGCAGGGGCCGGCGCTTGATCGTCCTCGAGACCAGGAGCACGAAGGGCAGCACGAAATGACCGAAGATGAGGATGAGGCTGACGGTCGCCCACTCTCCGGTCTGCCGCTTGAGAAACCACTCGGTCTCCTCCGGAATGTTGGCGTACCAGATGAGCATGTACTGGGAGAACGCGATGTAGGCCCAAAAGACGTTGAACCCGAAGAGCAGCTTGCCGAAATCGTGATAGTGCTCGACGGTGATTGCATTCGGGAGCACGCCGCGCATCTGCAACGCATAGAGAATCTTCGGCATCACCGCGAGGAAGGCCACAATCGACACCGAGAAGTAGTAGACCCCGAAGATCGTGCTGAACCAATGGGGATCGAGGGACATCAGGATGTCGAAGGCGGCGAAGTTGATCGTCAACGCAAAGAGAATCATGCCGGGCGCGCTCAACCGCTCCATCCGCAAGGTCAATCGGGGGTCCCCGCTCGCGTCCTGGGCGACCGAGGTGCGGAGGAGGAAACTCGCCATGACGCCCCAGACCAGGAAGTAGATGACGAGGCGAATGATGAAGAAGCTCGGGTTGAGGAAGCCGACCTTGGCCGCCAGCAATGGATCGTGGGCAGCCGCTCCAGCATCCGCCCAGTGGTAGAGGTGATGGATGCCGTAGACAACCGGGACCGCGAGCGCGGCCATCACCCACACGTTAGCCGCCACCGCCTCGGCCACCCGGCGCACCACCACGCTCCAACCGGCGCGGGTGCAGTGCTGAAGGAGGACGAAGAACAGCCCCCCGAGAGAGATCGCGAGAAAGAACGCGAAGCTCACGAGATAGGTCTCGAGCAGGTATTCGACACCGTGTTCTGCATTGGTGGCGAGGAAGAGTGAGCCGCCGACGCCGATCACCACCATCACGGCGCAGATGATCAGGGCGGGGCGCACGACGCCGTTCAGGTGCCGGTTCTCGGTGGTGATGTCCAATACGTTGCCCTGCATGTGCGCCTCGCTATCGCAGTTGTGCCCGGATCTCTGGCGGGACGTCGTCGACCGTCGCATTCTGGCTCCGCTGGAGTGCCCTCACATAGGTGACGATGGCCCAGCGGTCCTCAACCGGAATCTGCGGGCCGTAGGCCGGCATGTTGCGGATGCCGTTCGAGATCGTGTTGAAAATGTGGCCCTCGGGACGTTGGCGCAGGAGATCGGTGTGGAACGAGGTCGGTGGCGTCCAGGTGCCCTCCATCAGCTCGTCGGCTCTTTTCGCCACCATGCCGTCACCGAATCCGGCGAGCCCGTGGCAGGGGGAGCAGAAGATGTCGAACCGCTCGCGACCACGCTGCAGCACGCCGGCGGTCAACTCCACCGGGATCACCTCCACCCAGTCCTCACCGGCCTTGCCGGTGGCCAGGGCCTGGTTCGAGGCGAGAGCGCCATGAGCCACTGTCCCCGGAACCGGAGGCCGCATCGCGCGGCGGTCGGCAAAGAGCGGGTTGCGCGACTGGGTGTCGTATCTGGGTTGCTTGTCCATGTCCGGAATGATGTGGATGCGCGGTTTGTCCGAGGTCGTCGTGCGGGCGCGCATGATGAAGGCAATCGGCACCAACGACAGGGCGATCGATATCATCACGAGGTACAGGATCCAACGGGGGAGCTTCATGGTTGGTCCTCGATGTCCTCGATCGCCCGCCCTGAGATCGATTCCAGGAGCTCGCGGGTCTTGGTCGGGTCGAAGAGTGGGTCCTCGGCCTCGATGGAGATGAAGAAACGGTCGTCGGTGACCCGCTTGAAGGAGCGGTTGGTGAAGAGCGGGTGGTAGAGCTGCGGCAAACGGTTGAGGGCCAGCATGCCGATCAGCGCGCTGACGGCTGCAAAGAGGATGGTCGTCTCGAAGGCCACCGGAATGTTCGCGGGCAGGCTGAAGAGCGGCTTACCGCTGATCAGGAACGGGTAATCGACCGCGTTTGTCCACCACTGGAGGAGGATTCCGGCCGCTGCGCCCGTGAGACCGGCGAGAAAAACGATGTAGGGCAGCACCGTCTTCTTCACGCCCATGGCGGCATCGAGGCCGTGGATCACGAACGGGGAATGAGCGTCCCACCGGGTGTAACCGGCATCGCGCACTTTGGCGGCCGCGGCCAGGAACTCGTCCACCAGGTCGAAGCTCGCAAGGTACCCGTAAAGCTTGGCGTGTTCGGTGGCGTTGCTCATTACAGCACCTCCGCTCCGCCGATATCACCGTGGTAATCGCCGTGACCCCGGTGGCCGGGACGATCGAGGTGAGCCTGCGGCATCACGCCCTTGACCTCCGCCATCCCGACGATCGGCAGAAAGCGGATAAAGAGCAGGAAGAGCGTGAAGAAGAGCCCGAAGCTGCCGAGGAAGGTCAGGATGTCGATGATCGACGGCCGGTAGTAGCCCCAGCTTGTCGGTAGGTAGTCCCGGCTCAGCGAGCTGACCACAATCACAAAACGCTCGAACCACATGCCGACGTTGATCAGCACCGACGCAATCCACAGCAGGACGGTCTTGGTGCGGAACCTCTTGAACCAGAAGAGCTGCGGGACGAGCACATTGCAGGTGACCATCGTCCAGTAAGCCCAGGCGTAGGGGCCGAAGGCGCGGTTCATGAAGGTGAAGGCCTCATAGGTGTTGCCGGAATACCAGGCGACGAAGAACTCGGTCGAGTAGGCGAAACCGACCATCATGCCGGTGGCGAGCATGATCTTGGCCATGTTCTCGAGATGGCGGGCGGTGATGATCTCCTCGAGCCCATAAATCTTCCGGACCGGAATGACCAGTGTGACGACCATGGCGAAGCCGGAGAAGATGGCACCTGCGACGAAGTATGGAGGGAAGATGGTGGTGTGCCAGCCGGGCATGATCGAGACCGCGAAGTCAAAGCTCACCACCGAGTGCACCGACAGCACCAGCGGGGTGGCCAGCGCCGCCAACAGCAGGTAGGCGAACTCGAAACGGTGCCAGTGGCGGTTCGACGACCGCCAGCCGAGGCTGAGGATGCCGTAGGCGTAGAAGCGGATCTTTGTCTTCGCGCGATCGCGAAGGGTCGCCAGATCGGGGATCATCCCCATGTACCAGAAAAGCAGCGACACCGTCGCATAGGTGCCGACCGCAAACACGTCCCACAGCAGGGGCGAGCGGAAGTTCGGCCACATGCTCATCTGGTTCGGAATCGGCGCCAGCCAGTAGGCGAACCAAATGCGGCCGACGTGGATGCCGGGGAAGATCCCGGCGCACATGACCGCAAAGATGGTCATGCCCTCCGCAAAGCGGTTGATGCTGGTGCGCCAACGTTGCCGGAAGAGGAAGAGAATGGCCGAGATCAAGGTGCCCGCATGCCCGATGCCGACCCAGAAGACGAAGTTGACGATTGCGTAGCCCCAGCCGACCGGGATCATCAGGCCCCAGACCCCGATTCCCGTGGTGACGAGATAGGCGATCATGGCCAGCAAGACGAGGGTCAGGCTCGACGAGATCGCGAACGCGACCCACCAGATCTTCGGTTGCGGGCACTCGACGACGCCGCAGACCTTTTCCGTAACCGCGTGGAAGTCGTTATCGCCGACCACCAGCCGAGCGCGAACCGTGGGGTCGTTGCCGGTGTTGTCAAGGAAGTTCGGGGTGTCCATAGTGTTCAGCCCGCCTCCTTCCCGTGGTTACCGGCGCCCCCATCCGACGACGGCTCCCCCTCCGCCGGGTTGTTCAGCCGTGCGAGATAGTGGGTTCGGGGTCGGATGTTGAGCTCGGCCAGTACGGCGTACGACCGGTGGTCTTCGCGCGAATGTGAGACCTCACTCGAAGGATCGTTGAGGTTGCCGAAGCTGATCGCCTGGGCAGGGCAGGTCTGGGCGCACGCCGGCATGATCTCGCCATCCGTGATCGGGCGGCTGTCGTTGCGGGCGGCAATGCGCACCGCCTCGATGCGCTGGACGCAGAAGGTGCACTTCTCCATCACGCCGCGCGAGCGAACCGTCACCTCGGGGTTGAACTGCATCTTGGTGGTGTCGGCCAGATCCTTGTGGTGATACGCACCGCCTCGATGCGCTGCACGCAGAAGGTGCACTTCTCCATCACCCGCGCGAGCGAACCGTCACCTCGGGGTTGAACTGCATCTTGGTGGTGTCGGCCAGGTCCTCGTGGTAGTTGAAGAAGTTGAAGCGCCGCACCTTGTAGGGGCAGTTGTTGGAGCAGTAGCGGGTGCCGATGCAGCGGTTGTACACCATGGCGTTGAGGCCGTCGGTGGTGTGCTGGGTCGCCGCCGTACAGGACAGACCTGCTCGCAGGGGGCGTTTCTCGCACTGGACGCAGGCCATCGGCTGGAAGACGATCTGGGCATCGTCGACCTCGTCGGAGGTGACGCCCGGCGCCGTCTTGAAGTACCGGTCGAGCCGGATCCACTGCATCTCGCGCTGGTTAAGCACCTGCTGGCGTCCCACCACTGGAATATTGTTCTCGGCCTGGCAGGCGACGATGCAGGCGTTGCAGCCGATGCACGTGTTGAGGTCGATGGCCATCCCCACTGCTCGCCCTCGTACTCCTGGTCCTTCCACAGCGAGATCAGCGGCGGATGGTGCTCCTGCTCGTGGATGATCTCCGGGTTTTCCAGATAGGCGTCGAGCGAAGCCTCCGCACCAGATCGGCGACCGCCGGTTGCGCTCGGCAAAACCGATGGTGTCGATGGGGAAATGATCCTGGGTCGTGGCCAGTTCGTAGCTGCGGCCGGTGCCGCGGATCGTCACCCCGGACAGAATGGCCGGGGCAGCCGTTGTCCGGAATTCATAGGTGTCCGCGCCGACGCCGTTGCCGACCTGACCGGCCGCCGTGCGGCCGTAGCCGAGGGCCACCGCGGCGCAGTTTCGGGCCATCCCGGGTAGAACGTAGACCGGCAGCTCCATCATGACGCCGCGCGCTTTCACCGACGCTACCTCAGAGTCACTGACCCCGATCTCACGAGCGGTTGCCGGCGAGATCAGCAGCGCGTTGTCCCAGGTGATCTTGGTGATCGCATCCGGCAGCTCCTGAAGCCAGCCGTTGTTTGCGAACCGCCCGTCGAAGACCTTTGTGTCCGGGACAAGGACCAGCTCCGCATGCTCGGCCGTGGGCCGGCCGGCCTCGAGGAGCTCCCGCAATCCATCGACCGCCGACGCCAGCCGCGCGGGATTCGTTGTTGGCGCCACCGTCTCCCAGGCGGTTTGCTCGACCACACCGTCGTGCAGAGCCTGCCGCCAGAATCCTTCGGAGAACGAAGCACCGGAGGTCTCACTCAGCCTCTCGCGGACGAGATCAAAACCGCTCTTCGGGCCGATCGCCGGCTGCGATCGCCAGCACCTCGATCGCCGACCGACCACCGTAGAGGGGCTCGATCAGGGGTTGCCGCAGGGTCAGGGTACCGTCCCACGCCGCGCCGTCTCCCCACGATTCGAGGGTGTGGGAAGCCGGTAGATGCCAGGAGCACCGCTGAGAGGTCTCGTCATCGTAGAGGCTGAGATGGATGGACACCGGAACCCCGGCGAGGAGATCGGCGAAATCGAGGTCGGCGGGGGCATCGTATGCCGGGTTGCCGCCGAGAATGAGCAAGGTTTCGATCTCGTCGCCCCGAATCCTCCGGGCGAGATCGGAGATCGCCTCCAAATGCGACGGTCGATCGGGGCTCGGATCGGCGGTGTAGGTGATCGTCGACCCGGTCGCTCTGAGGGCGTCGCTGAGCACCGCCGCGAGGGCGTGCACCGCCGGCGCCTGCCTCGGGCCGACCAGGACCACGCCGCGTCGCGGTGTGCCATCAGATCGGCGGCCAGGAGCCGGCGAAATGCCGCTCGTCGTCGGTCGCGGAGTGGTCGGTCGCACCGGCGAAACCGGCCGCGGCGGCGGGCAGCTCGAGGCCATGCTCGGCCACCAAACGGTTTGCGACCGCCGCCAGCAGCGCCGGGACCTGGGTCGACGGCACCGCTACCCGGTGGTCGGCGCGGGCGCCGGTCAAGCTGTAGCCGCCTTCCCCGATGTAGAGCCGGGCGGCGATTCCCGACTCCGGGTTGCGGGCCGCAGCAAACTCCCGCGCCAGCCGCAACGCCGCCGGGTGGTCGAAGAGCGGGTCGGCGTCGAAGCAGGCCACGACCTCCGCCTCTCCGAAATGAGGGTGGATGCGAACCATCGACCCGAAAACCAGCCGAGTGCCCTCACGCTCGTTGTCGCGAGAGATCGGCTCGTACTCGTACCACCGCGCCTCGGGATGGGCGGTGAGGAATCTCTCACGCAACGCGGCCAGGGTCGGCGACGAGGAGGCGCCCGCGAGCACCGCCACGCCGGCGCCGGCTTGGGCGAACCGCTCGGCCGCAAGGGATTCGAAATCGTTCCAGTCCTTGACGTACTCCTGGCCACCCTCGCGCAGCAGCAGCCGGCGGCTGCGGTCCGGGTCATAGAGCTGCAGGATCTCCGCCTGAGCGACGGCGCTGAGGGCGCCGAGGCTGTCCGGGTGGAGGGGATTGCCCTCGGCCTTGATCGGTCTGCCGTCAAACGAGGTCACCAATAGCCCGAGCGCCACACCGTCGATCTCCATCGAGGTCGCGAAGCGCTGGGGAACGCCCGGTGTCCGCCCCTCGGGGCGGTGGGCGAATGGAACGATCTCCTCCTTCGGCCAGCGGCACGCCGTCAAACCGGCGAGGGCGAAGGAGGCGCCCATCACCTTGAGAAACTGGCGCCGGGTGGCCGGCGGCAACCGGTCCCAGTCGTCGTTTGGAAACTCGCGACGCACGGCCTCTCGAAACTCCGCGGTCTGCTCGAGCTCGTCGAGGCTTCGCCA
>PVMK01124903.1_pt1 | contig 13169 bp, 10 predicted proteins | sample 1853481 | NCBI WGS metagenome assembly PVMK01 (sample SAMN08533507, study PRJNA380276) | Marine sediment metagenome, whole genome shotgun sequencing project.
GGGAGACGTGACCTGGTGGGCCTCAGCAGTGCCCTGACCGCTGATGAGAGGGCACTTTCGGACCCGCGCCACCACGACGATTCGGAACCAGGGGAGGCACAACCTGAGCGAACCGGATACGCATGTTGCACAATCACGGAAGGACGATCCGTGCAATTGCGCAATTGTGTACCTGGCACCTGATCGGCACCTAATCGAGTCCGGTGATACGAACATGTGGAGCGGCCGAGTGGGGTAGGCCGACCGTGCGGCATGCCATCCGAGGTAGCATAGGCCCCTGGAGGGCTCATGCAACGTATCTCCCAGTTGGTTGCCGTTCTCTCGGTTTTCGTCCTTGCTACCGGTCCGGCCGCGTCTGAAGACGGGGATGTCGCCGAGTACATCCGGGCTCACTACACCAAGTTCGAGTACCGGATCGCCATGCGGGACGGTGTCGAGCTGTTCACCCTGGCCTTTGTCCCCAACGACGCCTCTGATCAGCGGACCTACCCGATGCTGTTGGCCCGGTCGCCCTACAGCGTCGGCCCCTATGGGGTTGATCGCTATCCGAAGTCGTTTTTCCTGCCCGAAGATATGGTCCGTGAGGGGTTCATCTTTGTCATGCAGGACGTCCGCGGGCGCTTCTTGTCCGAGGGGCAGTTCGTCAACATGCGGCCTCACCGGGAGGACAAGAACGGTCCAAACGACATCGACGAGAGCACCGACACCTATGACACGGTCGAGTGGCTGGTGTCGCACATCAAACACAACAACGGCAGAGTCGGCATCTGGGGCAATTCCTACTTGGGTTTTTACACCTCGGCCGGCATCATCGACACCCACCCGGCGATCAAGGCTGCGATGCCCTCGGCGCCGATCGCCGACTGGTACTTCGACGACATGCACCACCACGGAGCCCTCAGCCTCAACATGACCTTCAATTTCTTCTCGTCCTTCGGCGTTGTCCGAGAGGGGCTGACGACCGAGTGGCCCGAGAGATTCGACCACGAAACGCCGGACGGCTATCAGTTCTTTTTGGATCTGGGGCCGCTGAGCAACGTCAACGAACGCTACTTCCACCATGAGATTCCCTTCTGGGAGGCGGTCGTCAGCCACCCGGATTACGATGAATTCTGGAAGGCGCGAGACATCCTGCCACACCTGAGGCATGTCAGCTGTGCCGTGTTGACGGTCGGTGGCCTCTTCGATGCCGAGGATCTGTACGGCGCGTGGCACACCTACGAGAGCATCGAGGAAAAGAACCCGGGCATCGACAACACCATTGTCATGGGCCCGTGGTCTCACGGCGCGTGGCTTCGCAATGACGGACAGACGCTGGGTGGGGCCGACTTCGGCTTTGCCACCGGCAGTGACTTCCGTGAGCGGGTGCTGGTGCCCTTTTTCCTGCACCACCTCAAGGACGGGGAATCGCCGAATCTCTCCGAAGCCATGGTCTTCGAAACCGGCGCCAACCGGTGGCGTTCGTTTGACCGGTGGCCTCCGGCTTCTCTTGAACGATCGACCCTGTATCTGGGAGGTAGGGGGAGTCTCGAGTGGGCGCCCGGGTCGGCCGAGGCTGAGGCCTTCAGTGAGTTCGTCAGCGATCCGGCCAAGCCGGTGCCCCACACCGCCGAAATCACGACCCGCTACCACAAGGCCTACATGACCGAGGACCAGCGCTTTGCCTCGAGACGTCCCGATGTTCTGGTCTTCCGGTCGGAGCCCCTGGCCGAGGATCTGACGGTGGCCGGGCCCCTGGAGGCCGAGCTGTGGGTGTCGACGACGGGCACCGATGCCGACTGGGTGGTCAAATTGGTCGACGAGTTTCCGGGCCGGCTCGAAGGGTACGACCCCGAGTCCGACGAAGAGGACCTCGGCGGTACCCAGCGCCTGGTTCGGTCGGAGATCTTCCGAGGCCGGTACCGCAACAGCTATGACCGGCCCGAGGCCTTCGTGCCCGGCGAGCCGACCCGGGTCGTCGTGCCTCTCCAGGGCGTGCTCCACACCTTGAAAAAGGGCCACCGCATCATGATCCAGATCCAGAGCTCGCTCTTCCCATTCTTCGACCGCAATCCGCAGACCTTTGTTCCCAACATCTTCGAGGCCGATGAAAAGGACTTCGTCAAGGCGACGCATCGCGTCTACGTCTCAGCCGACCATCAGTCGGTGATCCACGTTGGTGTGCTGCCGGGACCCGCGGGTGTTCGGGATTGATCAGTCCTAAAGGAGAGCTCTCGCGGTCAAATTCTGACTCTGATGGCGTTGACCCTTGCCGGAACTGAAGAGGCACAGGCTGAGCCTCCTGCAAATTCGGCGACATGCGGGCGGGGATAAACCCCGCCCCTACGGTTCTGTTTGTAGGGGAGGGGTTTATCCCTTCCTTCAAGTACTACCACGCGAATCTGGTCGAGATCTAGTTTTTGCGAGCGGCTCGGCTACCAGCCCGGCCGCAGCAGGAAGCTGGTGAGATTAGGGTTCCAGAACCGTTTCCGATGGGCTCTCGGCGTCGAATATTCGCAGTTCGAACACCGCCGCCAAGGGGATTTTTTTTGAAAACTGCACCCCTCCGCCTTCAACTCCGGAGTGAATCTCGAGCACAAGGGTGTCGCCCTTGAATGCCTCGAGCCTGCCGGAGCGCACGTCCCCGTTTGTCAGGGTGACCCGTACCGAATGCCCCACTGCCCGGCGGAATCCGTCTCGGTCTTCCGGTGTGACGTCTTCGAAGCGGGTCATGGCCGCATGTTTCTCGGCGGTTTGGTCGATCGCTGAGGAATCGAGATAGAGCCCCCTTGCGATATGCCGCGCACTGTCGATCCGGTTGGAGGCGACCTCCCATTCGCTGTCGTCGAAGGCCGCATCGGCATCCATCAACAGTGCGTCGATCAAGGACCCGGCCATATCGACCACCAGGTAGTGATGGCGATCGGTGGACGCCGCGGCGGTGAAGTGCTGCAGGGCCAAGTGAAGATTTCCGCTGTGCAACGCGTTCCTTGAGAGGCTGATTTGGCGCCTCACCTCCGTCAGAGTCTCTTCGGGGAATTCCAGCGCTTCCTCCATTCTGGAGGGAATGGGGACTGACGTTGGGGCGGGCGCCACGGTTTGTTCCACAACTTCCGCCGCCGCGGTAACGACCTGGTTGGTCCGGCCTCGGAGATCACGCCTTGTCTCGGCGGGCCAGAAGAACAGAAGGGCGGCAGCGGCAGCCAAACAGCCGCCGACGAGCGGCGGCCACATCAGCCATCCCCGGCGTCTCATGCTCCTCTCCGCTGCGGCCCTGATCTCCCATTCATCCAAATCGGCGTCCGCTGTGGATCGAGTGACAACGGAGGCCGGTGGTGGTTTGAACCGTTGTGGCGGCGGTGGTTCCTCCTCGGCGTTCGCGTCCTCGGCCGGCGTCAGAAGGGTTTCCCGAACGCTCGCAATTATGTGCGAATAGCCCGGAAAACCGGTGGTTTCAATCATCTCCTCAACCGCGGCCATCGCAGATCGAGTTCACCGAATTCGATCGGTCTGCCCCTGGCTTCAACCATTCGTCCAGGTCTGAGATGATTGAATCGAGGCGATCCGCTGCCAGGGTGAACTGGTGTCCGTCGTCGGCTTCAGAGGTGTACCTCCGGCGAACCTCTTTTAACCGGGTGAGGGTTTCCAGCAGCCGGTGCGCCTCAAGATTCCCGGTTTCGGATTCTCCCGCCGTCATCAGTGACACTGCAAACACCCCGAACGATAGTATCTCAGTTGAGGCATTTCACGGGCCGAAGTAGTTAGGTGGTGAAACATTCGGGGCAACGGTTGAGACGTGGTATCGTGATCGCCACATCCAAATACGAAAGGGAGGCCTCTATGGTCGTAAAGAATTCGTATGAAAGCGGTGCCCGCCCTTCCACACCGGTCCATCTGTGGATCATCGGTGTGCTGGATCATCGGTGTGTTGGCGCTCCTGTGGAACATGATGGGAGCGTTCGACTACCTGGCCACCCAACTTCAACTCGATTTCTATATGAGCCAGTTTAGCGAGGAGCAGCTGGCGTACTTCTACGGATTCCCGGCGTGGGTGGTCGCGGCCTGGGCGTTCGGCGTGTGGGGCGCCTTGGTCGGCTCGGTCGGGCTCCTCCTTCGCCGGAAGTGGTCGGTGTGGGCGTTCGTCGTGTCGATTGCCGGGATGGTCGTGACGACGATCTACAACTTCGGAATGACGAATGGCGCCGAGATCATGGGTTCAGGCGCGAGGGTCTTTTTCGTCATCATCTGGGTGATTTCCATCTTCCTGGTCGTGTATTCCTGGTCACTGGCGAAGAAGGGCGTTCTCGTCTGATTTCAACACGAGTGCCAGCGATCTGGCCCGCGTATCTCACTGGGTTTTGTGGCGAGGGCGGCGAGGTGCCGTGCCCAGTGGGGTTTTCGACCCGAGGGGCGCGGAGCCGTACTTGATAGTACGTCGAGCACCCCGAGGCGAGAAAACACCGCTGGGTGCGGTGCCATCGCTGGCCGCAGCAGAAAGCTGGTGAGATATGCGGGCTCGGTCATTTCCCTTTGGTGGAAGCCGGGTCCGGAGTCGCCTCGCGAAAGCCGGTTCCCCGAGCGCTTAGATCGATCCTCGAGTCACCTGTGTCGGCCCCTCAAGCACTCCGAAATCTTTGGAGGTGATGTTGGTGAGAGCCGGGTGCTTCTCGACGGATTCAAACAGCTCGGTCTTTACGAAATCTTCCATCGCCTGCCGATCTCGCCACACGTAGACGCCCCCGTAGGTTCCGGTTTCTGAGTTCGCGAGCCACACCTTGCGGACCAACCCGGGCACGGCGGCGAAACTCGGTGCAAGCTCGTCGCAGAGCGCGGCGTACTCCCCCTCGGTCACACCAGACAGCTGAAAATTGATCATCTGAATATGCATTCTTCTCTCCTTTCCTTGATTCTTGATCACTTGATTCAATATGCGTTCGGGGTCATGCCGAGTCAAGCGAGAGATGTCAGCAGAAATTGAAATGTGACGTCGCGGTACCCGGTCGGCCCGCAAGGGCCCCGGCGAGTTCAGGATGACAATGATGGGGATTTTGCAGGAGGCTCACGTGTCACGCCCGCGAGATCGACCTGCAGTTCGCCCGCGTCGGTGTACCGGTCGTCCGGGAGCTTCTCGAGGCAGCGAGAGATCACTGCCTCCAGATCGGCGGGGAGATCCACCCCCCGATCAGAGGGCGGATCGTACCTCGCATCGAGTATTCGAGCGACGGTCGCGGAGGGACTGTCGCTGCGAAAGGGGTTCGTGCCCACCGCCATCTCGTAGAGCATGATGCCCAACGAGAAGATGTCCGACCGCGCATCCACCGTGCGCCCGCCCGCCTGCTCGGGCGACATGTAGATCAGAGTTCCGACGATCATGCCGGGGGTGGTCAGGTCGGCGGCCTCCACGTCGTCGACTCCCACGGTCGGATCCTCGGGAGAAACCTCCTTGTACGCTGGTTTGGCAAGACCGAAGTCGAGCAGCTTGACGCGCCCCTTGGGGCCGACCATCACGTTCTGCGGCTTGAGATCCCGGTGCACAACGCCCTTGGCATGGGCCTCACCCAACCCTTCGGTGAGCTGTGCCGCCACGTCCAAGAGCTGCCCGAGATCGAGCCTCCCCACCTCATCCAGCACCTCTCGCAATGAGCGCCCCTCCACCAGCTCCATGGCGATGAACGGCGAACCCGGTGGCAGCGAATCCTCTGCTTCATCTGGAATGTGCATAACCCCCGACTCGACCTCGCCGACCTCGTAAACGGTGCAGATATTCGGGTGATTGAGGACCGCCGCGGTTCGTGCCTCGCGCAATAATCGGGCACGGCTGGTCGCGCCCCCAGCCCTCTCCGGAGAGAGAACCTTGAGCGCTACCGGCCGACCCAGAACGAGGTCGTCCGCGCGGAAGACCACCCCCATTCCGCCGGCTCCGAGCCGCTCCTGGACCTCGTAACGGACCGCCGCACCGGTCTCGCGCTCCTCCAAACCCAACTCGCCGGCGGCCAGCCCCGCCAACCACCCATCTACCGATGCCGGACCGAAGTCGAGCATCGCGGTGTGATACATCGAGTCGTCCAGCTCCACGCCCAGATCGGCCAGTGGCTGGAAGCCCAGCTGCACCGCGACCGGTGCGTAGGTGGGCAGGTCAACGACCGTTAGGTACACTCTTCGCAGCTTCGGGCGGAGCTCCATGTAGGCCCTCTTGATGTCCAACCAGCAGGCCGCCTGCACCGGTGAAGGCACCTCTCCGTGGTCACGGCTCAGCCACCGACGCAGGAAGAGCGCCATGTGGTTCTTTGACGTCCGCGTACTCTCAAGGTGCTGCCACCACCCGCGAATCAGTGGATCGTCCATCATCCACGCTGGATCGACGGTTTCAGGGTCGAAGATGCAGTAAAACCCAGCCACCGAACCGTCGCCCTCCCGGACGACATGAAACGCCGCCGGCAGATTCGCCCACCAGGTGTCGAGCAGGGCTGTTTCCTGCCGCCCTTCGTGTGCGGCTGTGATTGCGTGAATGGCGGCGCCGTCGTCCGGATGGGCCGGTTCGACGACAAAATCGTGGGTTCCGCTCGGGAAGAATGCCTCCCGAGTCACCGGGTTTTCGATCAAATAGAGCATGTCCGCTGTGTAGCGCCAGAGTTCGGCAATGCCGGCGCCCCGCACCTCTGATCTGAGTTGATGCCACGCGCGTTGCCGGTAGTCACGGCAGCGGCTCGGATCGCCGGCGTGGAGCACCTCGGAGAGGGCTTCGTGGACCGCATCCTGCAATCTCAATCCGTCCCGCCGGCTCTCAACAAAGGGCAGCTCGCTGAGCCGGTCGTAGATGTCCTGGGAGGCGCTGCCAGGGAGCATCGCCGTCAACAGCGAGTGCGTGATCCGCCGGACCACCGATGCCGCTTCGAGACCCTTGCGGGTTTCCGGGTCTTTGACATCTGCGAGGAAGAGGTGGCTGAGTTCCTCGACCACACCCTGGACAGTCTCCTTCTCGAATTCCAGCCCTGTCCGCTCGAGCGCTGCCGAGGCGGCCAATCGTAGAGCCAATGGGTGGCCGCGGGTATGGCGGTTGATCTGGCGAGCTTGATCCACTGCCAGCCCGGCCTGCGACAGAAGCTCCACCGCTTCACTCTCGTCGAGCGATCCCAGCGTGATGCTGCGAAACAGCCCCTGCCACTCCGGAGCGATGCGCCACGCCGCAACAGGGGATTCACGCCCCGCGAGGATCAGGCGAACGTTGTCACTGAGCTGTGGCACAAAAACCTGACGCAACCAGGTGTCCATCAGCCGGAACACCTCGTAGGTGTCCAGGGTCAGCACCACCCGTTCTCCCAGGGCGCCGAGACCGTCCGTAACCGCGCCGACTGTGACCTCGTCGGATTGGATGGCCCCCGCGAGCTCCTGGACAAAGCCGCGTTCGGTGGGCTCGATGAGGCGACAGTCCAGGGGTACCACCACCGCCCCCCGCGCCTCCGCCTGGTGGGTAAATCCCGTAAGCAACGTGGACTTTCCCACCCCCGCGATGCCGTGAATGTGAACGACAAGCGCGCTCTCATCCTCGAGCACCCCGAGCAGGGCCTCGAGTTCCGTGTCCCTGCCCACCATGCTCGTTGAAGCCCGTTGAGCGAGAATATCTGCAACACGCCGAGGCATCTTCCGACCTCCAGCCATTGCGGCCGAACTCAGGAGCGAGACCGCCTAGTTCAGGAAGTTAACGAAGTAACGATACAGCATTTCAGAGAAATTCAGAAAATCTATTGGCCAGAGTCGGATATCCTTGGTGGGGGGGAAGACTATCGAAGACCGTCCGCCCCGTGGAATGTGGCAGCGCGCGCTGTGGTTCGCCGACCGCACGCCCGAGGCGCGAAACCGCTACGTTGACTTTCTGCGCGCTCTGTCGATCCTGGCGGTGGTGTTTGGCCACTGGCTGATCGCGGCGCCGCACTTCGAAAACGGCTCGCCGGCATACAGCCACCTGCTCGACCTCGCGCCCTGGTCGCAGTGGCTGACCTGGCTCTTCCAGGTGATGCCGGTCTTCTTCTTCGTCGGCGGTTTTTCGAACGGCATCTCCTGGGAATCTGCTCAGCGGAAGGAACTCGGGTTTAGAGAGTGGTTCGATGCCCGGACGCGACGCCTCATCGGTCCCGTGCTGCCTTTGCTCCTGGCCTGGGCGGTGATGGTCGCGGTGGCCCACTCTAACGGCGTGAGCGACGCCATGATCCGGATCGGCTCTCAGACGGCGCTGGTGCCGGTGTGGTTCCTCGCCGTCTACATCATGGTGGTGGCGCTGGTGCCCCTGACCCATGCTGCGTGGACGCGGTGGGGGTTTGTTTCCGTCCTGATTCCGGCGGTCGCTGCGGCTCTCGTCGATATTGTCTTTTTTTCCGGCGGCCTCCGGGTCCTCGGCTGGCTCAACTACCCGTTCGTCTGGCTCGCGGTGCACCAGCTCGGCTATGCCTGGCACGACCGCAGGCTCGCCGGTGCGTGGACCGGCCTTCTCTGGTTCGTCGGCGGGATCGGAACACTCGTCGCTCTGACCCACATCGGCCCCTATCCGCTCAGCCTGGTGGGCGTGCCGGGTGACGAGATCAGCAACACTCTGCCGCCCAAACTCCCGCTGCTCGCGCTGGCCGCCGCCCAGATCGGGCTTGTGTTGATCTTCGAAGCGCCGGCCAGACGCTGGTTGGCACACCGGATTCCGTGGGCGATCACCATCCTGATTAACGGCATGATCATGACCATCTTCCTGTGGCACTCGACGGTGATGATGCTCCTCGTCGGGCTCGCCTTCTGGCAGATACCTGCGGTTCTCGGCCAGCAGCCCGACACCGCATCGTGGTGGTGGACTCGCCCGCTCTGGATCCTCGCCTACACGATGGCGACCCTGCCGTTCCTGCTCGTCTTCGCCCGCTTCGAGCGGCGCGTCCGGGCGATTCGCCCCGGCCCGCAGCCCGCTGGCTGCAGCTGCTCGGCTGCGCCGTCGCGTGCGGCGGGCTGGCCATGTTGGCGCTCGACGGCATCGGTGGAAGCGGCTGGCTCGGTCTGCGCTGGGTCCCGCTCGCGCTGCCCCTGTTCGGCGCCGGTCTGGCCGGTTTCGGGCCAATCGCATGGGTGGGCAGGCGCCTTACCGGAGGTCGCTGAAAACATAATGGCTGCGGCTCACGCCGCAGCCGTAATCTGTCGCCCCTTTCGGGGCTCCAGGATGTTGTGACGCTTACCTCCTGGGGCTCACGCCCCAGGCTATGGATATATCGCGCCTACGGCGCTTGATCACGCACAATCCGTGCGGTCTGCGCTCCTTCGACACTCCCAAGTTTCATGGTGACGGGTTGAGCCAGCCGCGACTTGTTACAGCGTAGGGCGAAGTACGAAGCCGCGAAGCGGCGAAACATTCATAGCCTGGGGCGTGAGCCCCAGGACCACGGTTCGAAAAAAATTCGACTAGCCGCGACTTGTCACGGCGTAGTGCGAAGCACGAAGCCGGAAGCGGCGACAGACCATCAGGGGATCAGCGGATCATTCTCCCGTCCACCCGGGACCGCGCACCACCCGCCCCGGCGTGGCTCCGGTGTGCTCCCCGTCCTCCAGAACCAGGGTGCCGTTGACGAAAACATGGACCATCCCGGTGGCGTACTGGTGGGGCTCGACGAAGGTGGCGTGGTCCTGGATCGTGTCCGGGTCGAAGACGACGACATCCGCGAAGTACCCCTCCTTCAGCATGCCGCGGCGGTCGATCTTCAGGTTGCCGGCGGGCAGCGAGGTCAGCTTGCGGATCGCCTCCTCGAGCGTGATGAGCCGCTCCTCGCGTACGTACTTGCCCAGCAGACGGGCGAAGCTCCCGTAAGCCCGCGGGTGGGGGTTGCTCTTCAGGAACACGCCCTCCGGGGCCAGCGAGGCCGCGTCCGAGCAGAAGCTCACCCAGGGGAGAGCAATCGCCCGCTGCACGACCTCCTCCGACTGGCTGAAGTAGACGGTTCCGATGCGGGACCGGTCCTCGACGATGAGATCCATGGCCGTGATTTCGGGCGGCGTGCCGCGCATCTCCGCCACCTCGGCCAGGGTCTTGCCGGTCAGCGGCTTGAGCTCTCTCGCTCTTGAAGCTGACCAGGAGGATGTTGTCGGGGAGAGCCGGCGCCGAGGTAGCCGTTCTCCCACGCGTCCGACTCCTCCAGCATCTCGCGCGCGATCCGTTTGCGGAGGGTCGGGTCCGCGAGCCGCTCCAGCGAGGCTTCGAACCCGCCCTCCTGCACCCACGGCGGCATGCTGGCGTTGAGACCGGTGGAGCTTGCCGGGTAGGTGTAGATGTCGGCGGTGATGTGGAGGCCTTCGGCCCTGGCCCGCTCGACCAAGGCCACCGCCTCGGGGAACAGCGGCCAGTTGGCCCGGCCCGAGGCCTTGAGGTGGTAGATCTCGGCCCTGATGTCGGCCGCGCGAGCAATCTCGATCAACTCGCCGATTGCCTCGACAAGGTGAGAGCCCTCGCCGCGGACGTGGGAGATGTAGATTCCGTCGAACTCAGCCACCACCTCGGCGAGTGCGATCAGCTCACCGGTCTCGGCAAAGCTCCCCGGGGGGTAGATGAGGGCCGAGGCGACGCCCAACGCTCCCCTCCTCCATGGCCGTGCGGACGATTCCCCGCATCTCCTCGAGCTCGTCCGGGGTCGGTGCGCGATTCTCGTAACCGATGATGTACTTTCGGGGGAGTGGCGGCGCCGATGAACGAGGCCACGTTGGGCGAGACCCCGCGTCCTTCAAGGTATCCGAGGTACTCGTCAAGAGACGTCCACTCGATGTCGTACGTGATGTCGCCTTGGCGCCTGAGCATTTCTTCCTTCATTGCCTGGTTGAGGGGGCCCATGGAGCTGCCCTCCCCGAGGACCTCGAGGGTGACCCCCTGCCGGATGTCGCTCTGCGAGCGGCCGTCCTCGATTAACGAGACGTTGGCCCAGCACATCATGTTGATGAAACCGGGAGCCACCGCGAGACCTGCGGCGTCAACCTCGGTTTTCCCCAGCGGCCTTTCCCAGTGAGCCGATGGCGGCGATCTCGTCGCCGTTGATCGCCACATCCCCGACGAAGCCCGCTGATCCGCTCCCGTCGTAGATGGTGCCGTTGCGGATGATGAGGTCGTACTGCGGCGATGGTGTGCACGCCGTGGCGACCAGGCAGGCGAATGAGAGAAACGAGACCAGGCCGTAACCGCGAACGACGATACGCTTCATGTCAACCATGCAACACCCCCCGACGATGTGTCTCGACTTTGTGATAGCTGATCATTTGCGAGATAATCGCAATATGGTACCTTCAAGTCAGGATAACCCAACCGACGGTGGGAATGTTGACGGAGTTTGTATGAGAAGGGGATCGACAGCAGTGGGGATCTTCCCGCTGGGGTTGGAGTGATCGGGGCCTCGCCGCGATCGGTCGTGGAAGGACTGTCAGGATCACGATCGAAGGGGGAAAGCAGTCGTGATCGGGAAGAACTCTTGCGCACTACAAGATAGTTGGCAGCCTGGGCAAAGGTGGAATGGGCGAGGTCTACGTCGCCGAGGACACCAAGCTGCAACGCCGGGTCGCGCTCAAGGTGCTGCCGGAGGAGATGGCGGCCGATCCCGAGCGGCGGGCGCGATTCGAGCGCGAAGCCCGGGCCGTCGCTGCGCTCAGTCACCCCAACATCGTCACCGTGCACTCCGTCGAGGAGGCGGACGGCGTCCACTTCATCACGATGGAGCTCGTCGAAGGCAAGACCCTGGCGAAGACGCTGCCCAGGAACGGCTTTGCCCTTGGGCGAGCTCCTGGAGATCGCGATCCCGCTCGCCGACGCGGTCAGCAGCGCGCACCGCACGGGCATCACACACCGCGACCTCAAGCCGGACAACATCATGGTCGACGGCGAGGGTCGGCTGCGGGTGCTCGACTTCGGTCTGGCCAAGCAGCGCGACCCCGTAGGCTTCGGCGAAGGAGCGACCCACGCGCCAACGGCTGCTGTCGAGACGGAAGAGGGAAAGATCCTCGGCACCGTGGCCTACATGTCGCCCGAGCAGGCGGAGGGCAAGGCGGTTGATCCGCGGTCGGACGTCTTCTCGTTGGGCACGATCCTCTACGAGATGGCCACCGGGGAGCGGCCTTTCCGCGGTGATACGAGCATGTCCACCATCGGCTCGATCCTCAAGGATGAACCGGCATCGGTTACCGAGCTCAATCACTCGTTGCCACGTCATCTGGGCCGCGTCATCCGCCGCTGTCTGGCCAAGGACCCCGATCGCCGCTACCAGACCGCGCTCGACCTGCGCAACGAGCTCGAGGAGCTGAAAGCCGAGATCGATTCGGGTGAACTCGTAGCAGGACCCGGCCTTGCTGCCGCCCGGCCGAGGCGGTCCCTCCGAACCCTAGGCGTCCTGGGCGCGGTTGCTGCTCTGGCGGTCGTTGCCATCGTCATGATCACTTCGCGCAAGGACGCGGAAAGCCCCCGGACCGTTTACACATCGCGCCCCATCACCGGCACGATCGGCCAGGAGATGGACATCAACTGGTCGCCCGAGTCCGTGTTCATGGCGTTCGGTCAGACCCGGGAGGGGAGCGTTGACGTCATGGTCCAGCCGGTTGCCGGCGGCGAGGCGGTGGTACGGGTGGGCGGCCCGGGCACCGAGACAGCTCCTCGCTGGTCGCCGGACGGCAAGTACCTCGCCTACATCTCGAGCTCCGAGCCGGGAAACCCGGTGTTCCTCATCCCGCCCCACGGAGGTTCTCCGAGAAGACTTGTCTCCACGAACATCCGTACCCTGGACCTGGACAAGATGGGGTCGGCGATGGGCGATCACCCGTGGTCGGCGGACAGCAGGGATCTTCTGGTTTCTCGTGTCGACGCATCGGGGCGAACCGCGGTCTACCGAGTCGACCGCGACAATGGCGACGCCGAGCAGCTGACCTTTCCTCTCCCGGGCAGTGTGGACCTCAACCCGTCGTACTCGTTCGACGGCGAGCGAATCGCCTTCCAGCGACGCAGCAACGGCAAGGGTGTCCTGCTGATGATGCCGGCAGCCGTTGGTCTCGAAGGTCAGCTGCCTCGGAGAACCGCCGTTCACATCGATCTCGAAGACATCGGCCCCGCTGCTTCCCCGCCGATCCGAGATGAACAGGACGTGGCGGTTGTCGGGCCTCCACACCGGTTTGGTGTTGTCGAACTCGTCCGCCAGCAGAAC
>PVMK01115221.1_pt1 | contig 13168 bp, 11 predicted proteins | sample 1853481 | NCBI WGS metagenome assembly PVMK01 (sample SAMN08533507, study PRJNA380276) | Marine sediment metagenome, whole genome shotgun sequencing project.
ATGCATGCGAAATATTAAAACCTTCTCAATCTTATATTGCGGCTATGGTGCATATATCCAACATAAACCAACCTTTAACCCTCTGAAAATCATTGTAATATCTATTTCATATCTGTAATCCTAATTTTTGACATTTCCCACGCCAACATTTTTTTAAAATTGTAAATTATGCATGCGAAATATTAAAACCTTCTCAATCTTATATTGCGGCTATGAAGACAAAATCCCTTCCTTTGGAAACCTCTTATTGATTGAACTTACAAATCTATATTAAACGATCTCAGGGGAAAAAAATGGTTTGTAAATTTTGGATTGCGATACGCAATGTGAAAAATAGCTAAATGATGGATTGCGGCTATGAACCAATCATTGCAATAATTTGCACCTTCCGTTCGCTAATCCTAAATTTTTCGAGCACCTTCAAAGATTCAGCTAAGGCACGAAACCTATCAAAAATAAAGACTCAAAAAAGAATGGATTGGTGATTGACCTATCTGCAAAAGATATATGCTTCAATTACAGCATGAATTTTGAAATAATGATGGCTGTATAAGACCATGCCATTCTCTAAAAACCCTTGCGATATCAATTTGAAACATGTACTTTTACCCAAGTTGAATTTATGGCAAAATCCAGCCAAGAAATTGTACCAATTTTTGTTTTGAGTCTCTAGATATCACAACTTTACTCGAACCTTTGTTATTCTCAATATATCAAAATTTGCCCCTATCAGTACATGGAGTAGCACTTCATGGTTCGAATCGCGTCGTTCAATGTCGAAAACCTCTTCGCACGACCCAAGGCGTTCAATACAACCAATTGGTCTGTAGGCCGGCCAGTGTTGGATGCCTATCGGGCAGTGAACGCACTGTTCTTAAACATTACTTACAGTGCCGCCGACAAGCAGCGAATCCGTGACCTGTTAGTTGTGCTTGACATCTATAGCGTCAACAGCAACGGAGCCATCCGGCGCAAACGCACTCAATTTCCGCACTGGGCTTGGCTGAGAAAAAATCGCGGCAAGTTTGATCGCCAGCCTATGGATCCGACCCAAAGCATCGAGATTATCGCCAATGGCCGTGCCGATTGGATTGGATGGGTCGAGTTGGCAAAGGAGACGACTGATGAGACCGGCACACGGATGACTGCACGGGTTATCCAGGACCTTGGCGCTGATATCATCGGAATTGTTGAAGCAGAGGATCGACCGTCGCTCGTGCGGTTCAACAAAGAATTGCTTGGGGGACTCTATCAGCACATCATGCTGGTCGATGGGAATGACGAACGTGGAATCGACGTTGGAATCATGACGGGCAATAACTTCGAGATTGAGTCAATTCGGTCCAATGTCGACACTGAAGATGCGACCGGCACTGTTTTCAGTCGGGATTGTCCACAATATGAGGTGCGTACACCAAGTGGCACGGTGGTCCACGTACTGGTGAATCATTTTAAGTCGCAGTCCGGAGGTGGTGGTCCGAAGCGCCGGCGCCAAGTGGCAGAAGTGCGCAGAATCGTGGACGGCTTAGTTGCCCAGGGCCAACATGTGGTCGTTCTTGGAGATCTCAATGAAGGACCTGCTGCGGCCGGCAGCCAAGCGGAAAACTTGAAAGGTCTATTCGACAATAACAGTCCGCTGGTCGACTGCTACTGGATCTCAGACTTCCAAATTGGCAATCGGCCTGGCACCTTCGACTCGTGTGGATTGCGCAACAGATTTGACTACATTCTGATTTCGCAGAGCTTACGGCTCCATTTCACGGGAGGGGGCGTGTTTCGAAAAGGGCTGTGGGGTAGCCGGGTAACCCGACCGACCGCCTGGGGTACATACCCGGACATGACCAAATCCTCACAACAGGCATCCGACCATGCAGCCGTTTTTGTTGAGCTGAATATTTAATCAAGTCAAGGTTCTAAAAAATAAAAAAATTTGAGCGGTATAATTTTATGTACAAACAGTTTTTTAGACTTAGGGAAAATCCATTTAAGCTTGCTCCAAATCCCGATTATCTTTTTTTAAGCAGTTGCCATGAAGAGGCTTTAGCCCATTTAAAATATGGTATTTCGCAAGGCGAAGGTTTTATTTCAATAACCGGAAAGATGGGTGTTGGCAAAACACCACATGTATGGTGTTTATCGCCAGCCTAGGTAAAAAAACTGAAGTAGCTTATATTTCTAACCCCATATTAAGTTCAGAACAATTACTGAAGAAAATTTACAGAAAATTTAAAATCAGTTCTGATGAACGCAATGCTAAGAGTCTTCTTGATGCATTTTATTCATTTCTGATGGGAAAAAGGCGTGGTGGAAAAAGAGTTGTCCTGATTATTGATGAGGCTCAAAAGCTTGAAAGAGACGCTTTAGAACAGATTCGACTACTGTCAAATCTTGAAACCAGCCGGGATAAACTTTTACAGATTGTATTAGTTGGTCAACCTGAACTAACAGAGATGCTCAACTCCTATGAACTCAGGCAGATTGGTCAGCGGATATCGGTTAGCTATCACATTAATCCGCTAACGTCTCTTGAGACCAAAAATTATATTTTCCACCGTCTAAATATTGCTTCCCAAGGAACTCGGATTGAGTTTGATCAATCTGTTTTTCGTCACATTTTCAGATATTCGAGCGGCATTCCTCGATTAATTAATATTGCATGTGACAAGGTGCTCTTAACTTCATACATCTATAGTCAAAAAAGGATTATAGGAGATATCGCTAAGGCTGCAATAAGAGAATTGCCCGGCAACGCGGATAGTGACAGGTGGATTGATTTTTTAGTTGAGAATCAGTCAAAACTGATCATGGCTGGGTGTTGCATCAGCCTTCTAATAGTTGCAGCTTATTTTACAAAGCTTATTGGCTCAATGACTGATTTTAATTTTGAAGAATCAAAAAAAGTAACGACATTTCAACATGGGCCTCCAAACTTATTAAAATTGACGACCCAATCCTTGAAACCTAAGGATATTCCAAAGGTTGTTAACAAATCAACAGCTTCGCGCAAATCAGAAATAGCAACAGGTCTAAAGTTCTCTCAACCACAAAAAGCAGCCGGAGAGGCTTATTTTACATCCAAAATGACCCACTCGGTTCAGGTTGGCGCTTTTCTCATTAAAAAAAATGCAGAAAAGATTACAAGCATATTGAGAAAGAAAGGTTACGATGCCCGGATAGTTATATTTAACGACTCCAAAATGAGGGTCTGGCACACCGTTCGTATAGGAGACTATCCTTCCAATGAAATTGCAAAAGAGTATGCAGATGCTTTTACTGCCAAAGAAACACGAGAATCGGCAGTAGTGCCGGTTGACAATCTATATTAAAATTTGAAGGGCAAATATATAAAAATTTTCGTAACATTATAAGCTATGAACGCGATACGCCAGCCGGTAATGCTTAATGCCCCTCAAACTCCTCAATATTCAGATATAAGATTTGTCGATCATTCAGGTTGTGACTTTTTGTTTATTCGTAAAAAATAATAACTATTGTTTAAGTAACTACTTCAAGGTATTTTCAATAAATCTGCCTTTTCAAAATTGCAGATTTCTCCAACAAATCGGCAATATTAATGTTTTCAAAAACCTGAGATAACCATAACATATACAAAATTTTAAAAAGTCTTGATATGAAACTAAGATACAAGCCTCATAGACCTCGGCTGAAAATCGTGGACCAATATATACGGGAGTTGTTTAGAGATGAGTTACCAGACGGCATTAAATATCATAATGCCGATCATACACTTCATCCTACCAAAGGAGTCGTTGCTGTTGCCAACAATATTGCAATATCTGAGAATATTTCTGAACATGATAGAGAATTGTTAATTGCCGCGGCCTATTTTCACGACACTGGTTACATTAGAGAATATGATAAAAATGAGCCGATTGCGGCACGAATGGCAGGCAGAATCCTTAAATTGATCGGTTATAAGCCAAACGAAGTTGATAAGGTTCAGAAGATGATACAATCAACTGATCTTGAGCGTGAACCGAAAACCCATGTTGAAAAGATCCTTTGTGATGCCGATCTCGACCACTTGGGCAGAGAGGATTTTTTCAAATTGGATGGTAGATTAAGGGAAGGACGGCGTGCAAGAGGAATAGATGTCAGTGATGACGCAAAATGGTACAAAGGTACCCTCGAAATTATAAAAAAACACCAATATTATACTGAATCTCAGAAAAAGTTGAGAGAAAAAGAGAAGCAACAAAACATCAAGAGACTCTTAAACAAATTGGAAAATATTGAAAAAAAGAAACGAGGCCGAATATAATCCTGTATCCCAGCCGAGAATATCTTTCCGAACTTGTTTACCCAAAATATAGTATAAAACCCATCAGCTTTATTTTTATTACAGATTGTATATTAGGTATACGCAATCGCCAAATTAGCGAAAGGTGCGATTGCGGCTATCACGGTAAACAATTTAAAAGCCTGATTTTTTTGCATTAGCAAAACCTATATAATAATCGGCCAATTCAAGATTGCTACACTACATCTACAAATTTTCTTTTTGATGGTCACTAATTTAGGGCGCTTTCTTGTCTGCTCTGAGGAAATGTTACCCTCTTCAAAATCGGTTTTTGTATATCAATATTTTTGTAAGCTATTAAGTTATCAACAATTACTATCTATACGAAATCTATAGTAATAATTTCAATACTTATTCTTTGATTAATGAAATCAGTTGCTTATTTCAATCAAGTTTTTTAGCATAAATTTCAAATAGATAAAAAGTTATAAACAAGTTATAAACAAATTATGAACATTTTTTGAAACACAATCACCCTCATAATAGCAGTTGAGTTGCAGATGACTTGCAGATTGAAATGAATGATTGATAAACGGTTTTGCCGCTTTAAAAATTATCCCTGCTCAACTATCTATAAAAAACAATTGCTATTTAATGATCACTTTTGTAATTACTTTGGATCGGACCTCGAAGCTGAAAGAAGATTTTAAACTAAATACCAAAAGTTTCCCGGCTAAAACGGATTTTCTTTAAGATGAATGTTTCGGAAAAGATTTCAAGGATAAGTGATCGCGGCGGGTCACGATCTGGGACAGAAAGACGGCAATTTAAATTTAAGGGCCACACTCCTGAGCGAAGATCCGGTAAGGAACGCCGAAGTGGAAATGACCGCAGAAAAGAACAAAACACCAGAGATGGCAAGGCTGTCGAACGAAGAGAAATATTTAGATAAAACTACTTATAATCATGCCGCGATTAATTGAATGATTATAAATAAGCCCATACAATGTAAAAAAATTTGGAACCAATCTTTTTATCGGGTTGGCGTAACTAATCTAAAACAAATCTGAATCCCTCAAAATTCCACCATCAGGCACGATATGTGCCCAGTCTAGTTATGTCACGAGTATTTAGATCACTTCATTTTATTCTTCTCATATTATTCTATAAAGAAAATAAAAAAATATATATAATTCTTCTAGATCCTTTTAATTCCTTGACATTCTTGGGTTTTACTCGTACTTTATATTAAATCTAAGCTGAAGAAGAAGTAAACTGGCTTATACTTCTCTCAGAAGGCTTTACAGAGAACGTTACAAGAGAAAAGCAGAGGTGATATCATTGCTCCCAGAGTCTCAAAAAGAAAGCGGAATTCAGGTGATCAAAAAGCGGACTTAAATTTGGCATTGCCGGCTGAAAGGAGACACGGAGCGAAGAGAGGAGGTGGACCCCCACGATAATAAATATGCCGCGAGATTTATTACAATATTGTAACTTATCCTCTAACCCATTATAATTAATGAAGATTCAAATTTCCCAAAGCCTTCCTAAAAAATCCAATTATTTCAATAAGATAGATTCACTCGCAACATAGGGCACGAATTCTGCCATTATTAATCAGGTCTTTTCTGTTGTATTAGAATATAAAACCGAAAATAAGATGGGATTATTCTTTGAGGTAAGAGATAGGAACAATAGACACAGTTTCATCAAAACAAATTTTAAAAAGCTATTCGGGTGTGACCTTTTTGAGGAGTTCAATGTTTTCGATAACTCTTCCAGCGCCTATTGCCACAGATGATAATGGGTCTTCGATTACGGTAATTGGAACTCCACTTTCTTCACTGAGGATTTTATCAAGGTTTTTTAACAAAGCACCGCCGCCGGTTAATATCATCCCTTTTTCAATAATATCTGCAGAAAACTCTGGTGAAATTTGTTCCAAAACCGCTTTAACTGTTTCTATAATAGCATCGACCTGCTCAGAGATGGCTACTCGGATTTCCTCAGAGTCAATAGATAAAATTTTAGGAATACCGGATGCAAGGTCCCGTCCTTTAGCTTCTATTTTTTCAAGATTCTGAAGGTCGGGGTAGGCATTTCCGATTGATATTTTAATATTCTCAGCTGTTCTTTCTCCGATCAGCAGGTTATAGTTTCTCCTGACATGCTGTATAATGGAGGAATCCATCTGATCACCGGCCACGCGAATAGTTCTACTGTAAACAACACCTGCCAGAGATATGATGGCAACCTCGGTCGTACCCCCACCGATATCAACTACCATATTGCATGTGGGCTCTGTTACGGGCAGCCCAGCACCGATGGCGGCAGCCATAGATTCCTGGATCAAAAACACCTCACGCGCACCTGCTGATTGGGCAGCTTCAACAACGGCACGATTTTCAACCTGGGTAATGCCGGAGGGTACGGCAACAACAATTCTTGGCCTTGCAAATAGCCGTCTATTGTGAACCTTGCGAATAAAATGACGCAACATTGCCCCGGTAACTTCAAAATCTGCGATCACACCATCACGCATGGGGCGTATTACTCTTATATTGTCAGGCGCCTTGCCCAGCATGTTTTTTGCCTCAAGACCGACAGCTAAAATCGGAGATTTCGAATTATTGCCAATGCGGATTGCAACAACTGAAGGCTCGTTGATTACAATGCCCTTGTCTTTAACATACACGAGTGTGTTTGTTGTTCCAAGATCGATGGCCAGGTCAGTGGAAAATGCCCTCAGTACTGCATTTAAGATAAAATTCATATTCCCCTGCGGATTTAATCATTTACAAAAGTTGGTATGAGTTAAAGTTTAATCACCTGTAGGTGGAGCTGAATATTCGTCTACCTCGTCAAAAAGTTGACATGCGTATTTCTTTTATATATCGCAATTTATATTCAAAATCAATAGGTTACATTTATCAAGACCTGGCATGTTTTATGCTAAAAATCACTATCATTGTCTAAGTTACACAATTTAGGTTTTTCTCCATCTGTTCCAGAATAATGCTGACAAGATAGACTACAAAGTAACGCTATAATATGAAATTATTTGTACGAGTCCTTGCTGGTTTTACCTTGCATCCAGTCATTTTGTATTTACTGATAATCTGCCAGCTTCTCCTGTTTACATCGGATTCTTTCGGCATTTCTGAGAATGAACATCGACACTTTGAAAAATCCATCATTGATTACCGTCAGCATCTCAATCCTCTGTTTAAGAAAATCAAAAGGAATAGCACGCGATACATCATTGTTCACACTTCAGAGTGCGATTTAAAAACCACCCTTAAAGTTGTCTCAAAAGGAAAACAGAATAATTATAAGTGGGTCTCACGTGGAGGACACACACATTACGTGATTGCCCGCGACGGGCAAACTTATCGCATTTTAGATAAAAAATATAGAGCCAACCACGCCGGTCTAAGTATGTGGAACGGAGAGAGCAGTATAAACCGCAACTCTGTTGGAATCGAACTGGTCGCCTATTATAATAGAGACATAACTACCAGTCAGTATTATTCGGTTCGATTATTGATTGATATTCTAAAGAGCGTTTATCGTCTTGACAGCCGTGCCGTGCTCACTCACAGTCAGGTGGCCTATGCTAAACCGAACCAACAGATACCCTTTAAACACCGTGGTAGAAAGCACTGTGCACGAAATTTTGATCGAATACGTACCGGACTCGGTAAAACATGGCCTTATGACCCGGATGTCAAAGCAGGGCGTCTAAAGCCAGATCCGGATTTAGCTGCCATATTTTATGGCAACAAAATGCAACCAGAACAAAAGTCAATTTCAAATGTGATTGACCAAAACAGAACTGTCTGGGCAATTGCAGGGGAGAAATACGATAGCCCGAACACATTGTACAAGTTCCCGAACGGCTGGGTTATATCAGGCAATAGAGTTGATAGCAGGATTGGATGGCACCGGATTCCTACAGGAACAAAGATATTTTTATTTTAAAGACTTTGCATTTAAGCATTGAGTGAATTGTTTAAATTTAGATGTGATTCCTTTTCAACAATACCCCGAGGAAGATTATGAAACAGCAAATTGAATCATTTATTGATGAATTGAAGTCAAATAATAAAATTTCCACATTCAATGAAGCCTCCACCAAGCAGGCAGTGGTTTTGAGATTATTGTCTTTTCTTGGATGGGACATCTTCAATGTCGATGAGGTTTGCCCGGATTATTCTGTTAATTCCCATAGTGCCTCTTATGCGCTGCGGATTAAAAATTCGAATAAAGTTTTCATTGAAGTAAAAAGGGTGCAAGAAAAATTAGATAATCATCAAAAGCCTCTAATTAACTTTGCTCTCCGAGAAGGCGTGGATCTTTCCATATTAACAAATGGTGTAATTTGGTGGTTTTACTTAATTTCAACCGAAGGGGACTGGCAAAAAAAATGGTTTCTCTCTATAGATTTTTTAAAGCAAAAGTCAGATCACATTGCGCCTCAATTAATCGATTTGCTCACTAAGGATAAAATCTCCAAGGGCCAGGCATTAAAAGCTGCAAAAGAACTATACCGGGGCAAAAACCAAAAAATTGCTGCAGATTTTATTCCTCAAGCATGGAATCAAATTATTTCACAACCCAACAAGATATTCGTGGAATTATTGAGTGAGATCACTGAAGTACTATGTGGTTATAAGGTCGAATCTGCTCAAATCGAAAAATATTTAAAAAAGAATCTTAAGCGGTGGCTCATAGAAGCTGCAGCCGATACAAGTGTGGCCCTTCCGGCCAAAACAATTGAAACACAAATATTGGAAGATGAGACGACTCCTAAGGCTTCAATAGCTACCCAAGTTGCAATGAAAAAAAAGTCTGAATCCTACGAAGGCAAAACGATTAAATCTTTTACATTTAATGGGCACACTTTCAAAGTTGGTCACTGGGAGGAATTACTAACGACAATGTGTGATAACTTCGCAATGACACATAAAAAAGATTTTGAGAGAGTTTTATGGATATCTGGCGAAAACACATCCTATTTTTCCCGCTCCCAGGATCAGCTGAATATCCCTGAAGAAATTAATAAAACAGATATATACGTTGAAACTAAATTGAGTCCCAATGAAATTGTGAAAACAGCAAAAAAGCTTTTAATCGAATTTGGTTATTCACCAGATAAGCTTATAATAGCAGCAGAATAAAACAACTGTCTTAACTGAAAATGTTGATCGAGCCTTTATCGATTTTCAAAGGCTGACATTAGATTAAAAATTGGTCAGAAACCAAGTATGTTATCGGCACATTAGGCTAAACATTAATTTTATGATCCTGTTAAAAGTCTTGTTACAAAAATACTGACATAGCATCGGTCTGAATGAATAGTTCCTCCTTTTTTTGTATATGTAATCCTTTCAGTAGCCCAATTCCTATTATTCAAAATTCACCCGCATTATTTACAACATCCTCAAAATATTTAGGTTGGAATACCCAATGTGCAAAATTGATGAATTTAAAATTGCGGCTATGAACCCATCATCACAATAAATTGTACCTTTCATCAACACATCTAACAAATTTCCGGACCGTCCAGATTTCACCATCAGGCACGACATCTCTAGTTTTAAGCAGGTCCGAATTTGTTATATTGGCTGAAGCAATATACAATGGGCAGGTATTGTTCTGAAGATATAGCTGCAGGCAAAACACTTCTTTTCCGTTGTTTCATTGTGACTGTTTTCTCCTTCAAATTCATTCTCATCAATATTCAACTCTAATGTCATTTTTAAAGATAAAAAATCGATGTTCGACAAAATTTTGGCGATAAATCGCTTTAACAGTTTTTAATATAGTCTCTATATAACTGAAATTATATGAAATAGTATTTATTTTAGTCTGGCACTAATCTTGCTCCCAATTATTCTGTGAAATTAGTTTTAGTTTTTCTTTAATAGATTGGAGGGTGAAGATGAAATTAATCAGGAAAAATGCCAATTTCTTGGGTGTATTTATGGCAACCTTGATGCTGCTAATCGCAGTTCCCTATCAAACAACTTTAGCAGTAATGATCCCGACCGAGGTGACAACTGACACAAATAAAGGCCAAGAGGCGCGTGACTTTCTCAGTGAGCTGATTTCACGTGAAGATACCCAGAATTATTTAACCAATCAGGGAATTGATCCCCTTGAAGCAAAAGCACGAGTTGATAGCTTATCCGATTCCGAAGCCGTTATGGTGGCTGAACAACTCGAACAACTTCCGGCAGGTGGTGGTGCGGTTGGCATTATAATTGGGGCTGCACTGATCGTATTTTTAGTATTACTGGCCACAGATATTTTAGGTTATACAGACGTATTCCCTTTTGTTAAGAAACACAAGTAACTTGATGTTGCTTACCCAGATCGTTACGTCTTCCTAAAATTTTCTATCCGACGAAACCATTCTATTTACCCCAGTTTTTCTTAAGGGTTATAAAAATATATGGATAAAAGCTCCTTTTATGGAAATATCGAAACTTCATAATCTTTAATTAATTCTTATCCAAATATAGAAACTAAAAAGGCATCTCATGTCAGGCCAAGAGGTGAAATGATGAGCACAAATTCCTTGAAAAGAAAGCCTAAGACTAAAATATGGATTCCTGCCGTCACATCAGCATTAATTCTAACAGTTTTGATTTTAGGCTGTTATCAAAAAATAAGCGACGGCGGCAATCCAAATTTTGCAAACCAGGCCGATCAAAGGATGACGCTTTCAGAAAAAGACCTGAACAAGTTTGGGTCCTCGATGAAAATTATTGACGGTGAAGCAGAATCCCACTACAAAATGGCCCTTTATTTCCAAAGAAGAAAGAAACACAAATTTGCAATAGAAGAATTAAAAATAGCTATCAGGCTCAATCCCCTATTCACAAAAGCTTACAATGCGATGGGTGTATCTTATGACAAGCTCGGACATTATAGCCAGGCTGTAAGTTGTTATCGGCGCGCTTTAAAATTAGACCCAAAGTTCGACTATGCGCACAATAATTTAGGTTATTCCTACTTGCTCAAAAACGAATTAGATGCGGCGATAGTAGCCTTTCAAAAAGCCATTGAACTAAACGAAAGCAACAAACGCTACCGCAGCAATCTTGGCTTGGCATACGTAATGAAGGACCAGTATGATAAAGCTTATAATCAATTTAGAATTGTTGAAGGCGATACTGGAGCCAAAGAAAAACTGACTAAGCTGCTTGATAAGCTCGGTAAAGAAAAACCCGACCATTATCTTGCAAAATATTCTAATTCGGAGCCTAATAGGGAAAAATCCAAAAGCAAAACGCCGGTGGTTATCAGGCGAAAAATCAATGATGAAGAAACAAAATCTTTAATTAAAACTGATGCTTCAGTTCAAAAACCAAAAGACCAGGAAATTAAAGATGAGCAATTTTCGCTAAGTGATAAGAAAGTTTTTTTTAACCCTGATAAAGATGTCCCTCGATTTGATGAAACTGGCATAAGCAAAGGATACAGCCGCGATGCGTTAGGAAAAAACCCAGAGATTGCTGATCCTAAAAAGGTAAAGAGCTTCGAAAGTATAGAAAAAAGGGCGCATCGAGAACTTCAAACCGAATCGAAACAGTCCGATGAGCCTTCCCCTTTCGAGTTTATTGAAGAAGACACTGCAGAAAGTGATCTCGCAGCCATAGATGCAAATCCCATTCAAATAATTGCCGCAGAAGATCAAAAGCCCTCAACTCTCAGTGAAAAACCAACAGCTGAAACAAAGACTGAAATTGAGGAAGCAAAGGAATCTTCGGTTTCTTCTGATCCAGCGTATTACATATCAGCGGTAGAACTGGTTCCCGATCCTGTATCTGAAAAAAATACATCTGCTGAATCGGTTAAAGCCGAAACATCTCGCCATGAAGATGCAAGCGGAGTCCAAAATACCTTTGAGCCGAAAGTAATCGAAGTTGAAGAGTCTTATTATCAAGATGCCAAAGAAACTGCCTCTGTAACACCTGCAAGATCTAAAGAAGCAAAGGCAGATTTAATCGGATCAGATAAAACAGTTTTAGAGAAAAAACGGCCATCGGTCTATGCTGAAGCTGCGCCAACTATTACATCAACAGATAAAAAGATAGACGGTAAAACCATCCAGGGCAAACGTTCTCAATGGAATGAGTCATTGAATTTGGCCGCCAAGAAAAAGGATTTAAAAGAAAATTCTAAATCAGAAGACATCAACGTTGAAATTGAAATCGAAGTAGCCAATGGAAACGGCGTAAATGGCGCGGCAGGGAGGTTTGGGACCTATTTAAAATCAAAAGGTTTTAAGGTGGCTAAAGTTGCAAATGCAAATTCATTTGACCACGCATCAACAAAAGTTTTTTACTGTAACGGTGACAAAAAAGATGTCTATAAATTTCTTAAACGAATCCCCTTTGTTTTGGATCAGCGAAGCATAATCGAGTTAAAAAATCTAAAAAACCGTATCAAGATCATAATCGGTAAAGACCAGGTCAAACATGACAAGATAATCTCAAGAGCTATTTACAGAAAACGCAAATTTTAAACATTCAGAATCGACCTGTAATTTTACAAATTAGATCGAAGCAGTAAATAAGTTCGGGACCTACGATTTGATAAAAGGTAAAATATGCTTCTCGAATGCACGTGCATCTTTTCAACTGGCCTGTTTCATCTTCATATATAGGATGGGCGGCATTCAGGGGCGATACTGATAGGATGATAAACAAAACGGAAATGATTAACCGTGAGATCATATTGGAAATTTCTTCTTCTTTGAACTAAAAGCGACTATCTGTCAAATAGATATGGTTTTCAAAACCTAATAAAAATAGAGGTGGCCCTTTTTTGAACCACCTCCGTTAAAAGCTTCCCCCTATGCCGTTATTATCACCGGATCCGCCCATCCTATATATG
>PVMK01149812.1_pt1 | contig 13168 bp, 9 predicted proteins | sample 1853481 | NCBI WGS metagenome assembly PVMK01 (sample SAMN08533507, study PRJNA380276) | Marine sediment metagenome, whole genome shotgun sequencing project.
GGTCATTCGCCTCGGTGTTAAGCAGCGCCAGGTGGCCTGAAAGCTGGAAGTTATCAGTCACCAGCCAGGTAGACTCGATTTCGAGCCCGTAAATGTCGGCCGAACCGATATTGGTCGTTATAAAGGTGCCGAATGCAGAGCCCTCAACGGGGCCAAAGCGGACGATCTGAAGGTCCTGGTAGTCCATGTAAAAGGCCGTGACATTCAACCGCAAGCTGCGATCAAAGAAATCGCCCTTCATGCCAAGCTCGTAGTTCCAGACTGTTTCCGGGTCGACCGGGTTACTCGCTACGGACTCAATACCTTGCGATCCCGCAAAACCACCGCTCTTGAATCCTTTCGATATCGTACCGAAGAACATCAGGCTGTCATGCGCGAAATACTGGGCGGCAAGTCTGGGTGAGAAATCGTTCCAATCATCCGATGGATTTACTTCGAAGGCTTCGGCGATGATGTTGAGGCTGCCCCCCATGCCGTTGCAGGCCGGCCAGTTTTCAAACTGTGTGCCGATGATCGACGGATCATTGTCTCTGACCAGGTCACAGTTTACCGATATGGCGGTATAGTCTTTCTTGTCAATCGTATATCGCGCACCGAGTGAGAAAGACCACTTGTCACTGGGCTGCCATGTAACATCTGCGTATGCCGCATAACTGTTGGTCTCATTCGCTGTTTGCGCATATTCGTTACCTATATGGTCCTGGGGGCCTTGAGCCGTCTGCCGGAACGGGTTGTCCGGATCATCGAAGGAACCGGCACGCGTAATAAAAAATTGCTCTATGCGATTTGTGTCTTCGTTCATGTAGTAAAGGCCGGCCGTATACTGAAAGTTACCCTCCAGCAAGGATGTCCAGCGTAATTCCTGGGAAAAGGTATCAATATCTTCGACGATGGCATCGATAACCTCGTCGAACGGCAGACCAATAGCGCCGAGCGGTGCACCAACCGACGGCATTTCCCAATCGGTTTCAACTTCACGATATGCAGTAATGGTTGTCAGTACACCCCGGCCAAATTCGATGTCACCTTGCAAACTGATTCCCCAGACATTTCGATCAGAAAAGCCATTGCGCGAAATTGCAGTTTCCCAGTCTCCGCCGCCACCATTCGCCGCCAGGATTTGCAGCAACGGGGCCAGATTGACCACCGGCGTCCTGCCCATGTCATCACGGTTGGCTTCCATCCAGTCACCTGACAACAACCAGTCTGAGTTTGTCGTCTGGAATCTCAGTTGCCCCCGGATCGATGTCGTATCCTCATCCGCAATGTCCCGGTTCAGGAGAACGTTCCTGACCCATCCATCGTGTTCCCGGTGAGTAAAGGATATTTTTCCGGCCAGGTTGTCCGAGAGTGGTCCACTGACCAGCCCGCGGTAACGCAATATACCCTCGTTACCTACGGTGGCGCCCACTTTGGCGACAAGTTCATCCGTCGGCTTCGAGGTAACAACATTGATTGCACCACCGATCGCGTTACGGCCAAACAGTGTGCCCTGAGGACCACGCAGAACCTCGATCCGCTCCAGATCAAACATATCAAAATTGATGGCGGCGGAACGACCGATATAGACACCATCGAGAAACAGAGCTATGGAATTATCCAACCCGGCGCCATCGTCTGCCGAACTCACGCCGCGCAAGGAGATGATCGCCTGGCCGGGTGCAAACTCACCGTAAGTCATGTTCGGCACGCGCAGGGCAATCGTTGCCGGATCGAAGATATCGGCTCTATCCAATTCTGCGCCACTGATTGCGGTGACGGAAATTGGAATGTCCTGTATGTTTTCCGTACGGTGAGTGGCCGTGACCAAAACTTCCTCTAACTGCCCGGTGTTTTGCTCTTGCTCCTGTGCGTTCAGACACTTCGACCAGACAAGCCATTGCGCGAAATTGCAGATTCACAGTCTCCGCCGCCACCATTCGCCGCCAGGATTTGCAGCAACGGGGCCAGATTGACCACCGGCGTCCTGCCCATGTCATCACGGTTGGCTTCCATCCAGTCACCTGACAACAACCAGTCTGAGTTTGTCGTCTGGAATCTCAGTTGCCCCCGGATCGATGTCGTATCCTCATCCGCAATGTCCCGGTTCAGGAGAACGTTCCTGACCCATCCATCGTGTTCCCGGTGAGTAAAGGATATTTTTCCGGCCAGGTTGTCCGAGAGTGGTCCACTGACCAGCCCGCGGTAACGCAATATACCCTCGTTACCTACGGTGGCGCCCACTTTGGCGACAAGTTCATCCGTCGGCTTCGAGGTAACAACATTGATTGCACCACCGATCGCGTTACGGCCAAACAGTGTGCCCTGAGGACCACGCAGAACCTCGATCCGCTCCAGATCAAACATATCAAAATTGATGGCGGCGGAACGACCGATATAGACACCATCGAGAAACAGAGCTATGGAATTATCCAACCCGGCGCCATCGTCTGCCGAACTCACGCCGCGCAAGGAGATGATCGCCTGGCCGGGTGCAAACTCACCGTAAGTCATGTTCGGCACGCGCAGGGCAATCGTTGCCGGATCGAAGATATCGGCTCTATCCAATTCTGCGCCACTGATTGCGGTGACGGAAATTGGAATGTCCTGTATGTTTTCCGTACGGTGAGTGGCCGTGACCAAAACTTCCTCTAACTGCCCGGTGTTTTGCTCTTGCTCCTGTGCGTTCGCCGTGCCATATAGAGCAACGGCCGCCAGCAGTCCCAGTCCACACTTCAAAATATCGCCTTTTATACGCACTGTTCTCTCCCTCATCCAAAGGTTAGCCATCGTTTATATACTACACGAATGTTTTAAGCTTAAAGTATTTTGCACGACCTCATCGATCACGGTTTCATATTGCATTACTCCCGTGCTGAAACGTTTTGTAGTGTTTTTGTTGTCCCCGGTAAAATGATACAAGAATTCAAGTCAAATTTCAGATTTTGTAATACTAATGAAAAGACAGCCAGCGTGATGTCCATATAAAAGAGGACAGCCCGGTCTTGCAAAACTGGAGTTCGCAAAACGCAACTTACTGATTTCTTTGCGGCGGCCGCCCGTCGAAGCCGATGATGCTCTCCAGGGTTTTGGCCACGGCCAGAAGCCGGCGGTCGGATTGCTCCGGCCCATCGATTTCCATGCCCACCGGCAGACCCGATGCGGTCAGGCCAACGGGCAGGCTTATACCAGGTAGCGCCGCAATCGAAGCAGGATCCGTATTGTGGATATAGCTTAGAAGCGTTGGAACCTGCTCACCGTTCAGCTCAACCGTTTCCAGGCTGCCTTCTATCGGGCGGGCGGGCAGAATCGTGGTTGGAAAAATAATTGCGTCGAGCCTCTGGTTTGTGAAAAGCTCCCGGAAATTCTTCCTGAGTTGCTGCCGGGCATCCATCGCCGCTGCGTATACTTCGTCAGTAATCCTGTCCTCGCCGGTCACAATGCCAAACACGCCGTGTACATCGGGGCTGGCGACGGCAGCCGACAATTCGGCAAAATTCACCCCGGTATCAAATTCCTCCAGGTAAGCAGGCAGATCTCTTTCTACCTCATAGAGTGCGATCGGAAATGCACTCCTTTCGAGCAAATTGCCAATATCCGGAACTTCCGTCTCGATCAGTTGGACCCCGGCCTCAGTAATCCGGGCAAGTACAGCCTCGATAACAATGGCCGTTTCCTGATCAAGGTTCTCGTAATAAAAAGTTCTTGGTACACCAAGCCGTATCTCGCTTGCCGGTATGGCCGTGACCGGCTCTCCAGCCTCTACAATTACGGCATCCAGCACGATCAGGTCAGATACAGTGCGTGACAGCAAGCCCACAGTGTCCCGGGTATGTGAGATTGGCGTAACCGCTTCCGATGGGTAACGCCCGGAACTGGGGCGAAAACCAACGATGCCGGTTAATGCCGTGGGTATGCGAACGGAGCCGCCCGTATCGGTACCCAGTCCGGCCGGCACGATTCCGGCCGAGATTGCACTCGCCGTACCGCCGCTGCTGCCGCCCGGAATCAGGCTGGTATCAAATGGATTCCTGACTGCGCCGAATGCGGCATTGTTGCTGGTGATCCCGAATGCAAGCTCGTGCAGGTTTGTTTTGCCAAGAATAATGGCGCCTGCCGCTTCGAGCCGCGCGACAACCGTGTTGCTGACAGCCGGCACAAAGCCTTTCAGGCTTGGCGTGCCAGCCGTATTGGGCATTCCGGCAACGTGTATGTTGTCTTTAACCACCAGTGGAATGCCATGCAGTGGGCCACGGATCTCACCTTCCGCACGCAAGAGATCAAGCTCTTCCGCTCTCGCGACGGCCCTTCAGCATCCAAAGTGATGAAAACATTCAGGTCGGCGAACTGCCTGGACGTGAAATCAAATCAGCAACAATCGCTGCGCTGGTGGTGTCGCCACTGTCCATCAGGGACGACAGGGAGACGATATCCGGATAAGCCGGAATGGAGACGGGTGTCATGAGTTCATCGGGTGCAACTGCGGTCTGACCGGGTTCAGGTGATTTCGAACAGCCTGATCCTGTTATAGCCAGCATGAGCGCCGGTAAAACATAATTTGCCTGCAAAAATTTTCTCCAACACATTTGTAAGAGGTCCCTATATGGGGCCGACCGCTCTTGTAAGAGGTCCCTATATGGGGCCGACCGCTCTTGTAATATGCCAAAGCCTGTCGGCCGCAAGCGACCTCTTACAATGTTAGTTTAGCGACAATTTCGCTTTGAGAGAATTTTTGAGCCTGTTTCTCTGCGAGGCCGCTGGCATACAGGGCAGCGCCGTAGGCGCCGCAATATTGCGCATCTTCAATGAGAACCGTGTGCTGGTCCGGTAATTTTTCTTTGAACAGATCCAGTAACACCGGGTTGAAGTTCATCACACCACCTGAAAAGACCACGGTGTCGGTGTTAAGACTGGTCATTTCAAGAATTCTCTGGACCACGGACGCATAAAGCGCATGGATCAGGTTTTCCAGGCGTTCGCCGTGCATCAGGATCTTGATGACTTCCTGCCCCGAGAACACGGTGCAGTAGCTGTTGAGCGTCATTTCCTTGTCGTGCGCACGGGCAAGGTCCGTCAGGTCTTCCAGCCTGACTTCGAGGCGATGCGCCAGTTCCTCGATAAAAGCGCCGGTCCCGGCCGCGCATTTGCGATTGATGACGAACTGGCCTACCCGGCCATCGTGGACTTCAATGACCTTGGAATCCTGGCCGCCGATATCGACAATCGTGTAAGGCCCTTCGAGGTGCAACTGCTTCTGCGCGCCGAGGAAATGCGCGCTGATTTCGGTCAGTTTGCCGTGGGCAAAGTCGATATGGTTCCTGCCGTAGCCGGTCGCCACCACAGTATGATTTTCTTTGACACTTCGCTGGTCATCCGTCAGTGGCGACAAGTCCGGATCATCGCCTGACAAAGTTTTGCGTACATGTTCCATCAGCGGGAAAAGAGTACGCCCCTTGCGTTTGCGCAGAATCTTCCCTTCGCTATCGCAAACACAGACCTTGATCTGCGTGCTGCCGCAGTCCACACCCCAGTAGAAAGGTCCACTGTGGTTTGTTGTGTCCAATGTCGTACCGTACTGCCCATATCAAAGTGTCTCTACGAAGGCCTCGATAATAGTGGCTGACTGTTCATCTGAGAAACAGCGCAAATCACACAGGTCACCGTTGATTATGACCGCGGGAATTCCACTCTTGCGTAAGCGGGCCGGAAGATTGTACTGGCTGTTGCTGTTGTTCGGGCAGGTCTTGGCCTCGTGGAAAACCACGCCGTCTATGGCGTATTCATCCACCAGTTTACGGATGTAGTCTTCCTTGTAACGGTCATTGCGGTTGATAAAGATCTTCAGGTAAGCCCTGGCCATGCTCGGCAAGGGATCGTCCGGATCGAAATCGGAAAAAATCCAGCTATTGCAGTAAGTCGAGGCAACCACGCAAGCATTAATACTCTTGAATAGCTCGGACATGCTGCGCAGACGGCCCCAGATCGGCATGCCATCCCAATAAATTCGCTTGGTTTCACCGGGTACGGCTGCCTTGCGAGCGGCCACTTTTTCCTTCAGCTCGGCGAGCAGTGCGCGGTAGTAGTCGCGCGCAATTTCGGTACCACGCAAAACGACGATCGGCCCCATGTAGATTGTGCCATCGAAAAAAGTCAGCGGACTGGGCCGGGCCATGGCGGTTTCCAGTACTTCCGCCCACAGGTCGGTAGCCTCCTTGGACAAGGCGCAAGCCTTGCGCAGAGCTTCATGGTCCAGTGGTTTGCCCTGAATTTGCTCGAGCAATTCGATCAGGTCTTCAAATTGCGCCACCACGTCGCCAACGTGGCTCTTCTCAACCTCGGGAAGATGGGTCGGTGGATGGATGCCGAACACCGGTGCGTCAAACTCGCGGGCAAAATATTCGAACCAGTGCATCACATCCTTGCACTGGTTGGTGTTGTACACGAGCACATCCGGGCGCGGAACCGACTCGATTCCATAGGCTTTGGTCAGAGGCGTAATGCCTTTCAGATAAGCGCCAACATCACTGGTCAGGTAACTGCAGATGTCCGGCGAGTAACCGAAAGCATTGGCTTTGGGAATCGTGTCCATGCAGATACGCGTGGCGCCCAGCATGGCGCCATGATTCTCGGGGAAAAATACTTCGAAGCCCATTGCCCGCAGAATTTCAGCCGGGCCGACCGAGGTACACCACGCCACCTTGCGCTCAGGATCACTGGCCGCCTGGTCCAGATCGAGGAAATAGTCCCTCATCACCCGTTTCATATCCATGTTATTTCCCTCCCCGGTCAACGAGGCATTTCCCGTAGCCTGGCGCGCCGCACTGTTTTCTCCAGCGCCTTGAGCAGGCAGTAGATCGTATTGACCACCGAGACTTCGATGCCGAGATCCTTTGCATAACGCATCAGGTTTCCGCAGTGATACTCATTTTCGGTGCGTTTTCCCTCTTCGATATCCATCAGGATCGATGGCTTGTGATTACCACCCTTGGCCAGGTACTCCATTGCTTCATTGAGGAACTCCCATTCGATGTCGAGGCCGAGAGCCTGGCCAACTTCAATACCCTCCCTGACGAGGGCGGCGGCCATGCTGTACAGGCCCGGTTCGTCCATCACTTCGCTCATGGTCATTCTGGTCAAGGCAGAAGTCGAGCCCAGCGCAATATTCAAAATAGCCTTCTTGAAAGCGAGCGTCCGGTAATCCTCCCGCACCTGGGTTTCAAATCCGGCCTCGCTCAAATGCCTGGCGATTTTTTCCGACCGTTCCCTGCTGCCATCCAGGGCCGGTGACAGGAAATGGGGCATCGCGAAATGGACCACCGCTTGTTTGTATCATGCAGGCTGCAGCCCATGTTCAGAATCATGCGCAAGGTCCGTTCTTTGCCGAATACCCGGGAAACCTGTTTCTCGACATCGATGCCGTTCTGACAACTGACCAGCACTGCGTCACCCGGCAGGCCGGCCATCTCAATGTCGGTCAACAGGCCAGGGGAAGCGTAACCCTTTACGCATAACATGATGACATTGGGTTCATCAGCCAGGAATCGGTCCAGATCGATGTATACCTTGTCGATATCCGCCTCGGCATTAAGCTTGCCGGATACCGCCACCGGGTAGTCCTTGATGTTGTCGCGAACACGTTCCTTCCTGCAATACACCGAAACCGGCTTACCTGACTGCGCCAGGTGCGCTGCAATGGTCAAGCCGACCGAACCCCACTCCGATAACGCCGTAGCGCAATGTCGAGTTGTCCGTATCTATCTTCGCGATCATGGGAGTCACTTTTGCGCCAATTCGATGATCTGTGCGTCATCTGGAAGATCGTCAAAGTTGCTTCAGCCTCAATGCCTGTATGGTTCTTTCAAAATCTTCTTCGATCTTGCGCGGAATCAACTTGAACGACGGTGTCAACTGGTTGGCCTCGACGGTCAATTCGGAATCGACAACGACCGCAACGTCAACCCGTTCGAACGTGGCGCCTGCCTTCTGCTCGGCTTCAATGCATTCACCCAGGCAAGCGGCAAGATCACCCAGGCAGCCCGGGTAGACGCAATCGGACTGATCCAGTTTGCCGCCCCCATCAGCCGACATCAGCTCATAGTTGGGAAAGGTCAGCAAAGATGGGTTTTTCTGGCCCGAGCCAAACACATAGGCATACTTGATGAATTTGCAACGCCCGGCAATGCGATCCTCGATCCGCGCCGGAAAGACTTTCTCACCGTTGTCCAGCTTGAACATGCGATCGAGCCGCGAAATGATCCGCACGCCTTCGGCCGTAATATCACCTACATCACCGGTTTTGAACCATCCGTCACTGAAAACTTCGGCGGTCAAATCCGGCCGTTTGAAATACCCACGCATAACGTTCGGGCCTTTCACCAGGATTTCATTTTCGTTCCCGAGCATGATTTCAACACCGGGAATCGGGAAACCCACTACACCCGGTGTGCGTTCAAGACTGAGTTCAGTCAGGGTGCAACACGGAGATGTTTCGGTAAGGCCCCAGCCTTCCACCACCGGGATACCTTTGATTTTGAAAATTTCCGAGGTACTGAGTGGTAATGGCGCTGCGGCCGTAAAGACGAACTTGAGCTCATCATGAAAAAACCGGTCGCCCAGTTCCGGCTCAGACAGGATTTTGGTGACGATTTCCTGGTAGACCTTGGGCACGCTGAAATAGACATTGGGCTTCACTTCGCCAAAATTCTGCAACAGCCTGGCTGCATCCTTACCCGCGGAATCATCGATGGCCAGGCAACCGCCTGAGTGCAGTGCAAAGAAGCGCTCGAATAATCCGCCAAAGCTGTGATGCCAGGGCAAATAACACAAAAATCGCATGCCATGCTCAGGCTGCCACAAAATTTCCAGGGCCTTTTGCTGTGACATCAGGTTGCGATGCGTCAACTGCACTCCCTTCGGGAAGCTGCTGGTGCCGGATGTGAACATGATCATCGCCAGGCTGTCCGCTTCGACTTCCCGCATCCGGCCTTCGAGCTTGCTGGTGTCCTGGTCTGCACCGGCAGCGAGCAAATCTTCCATAAACGTGACGCTGGAGACGCCCAGCCCGGACAGTTTTTCAAGCAATTGGGGATCTGCCGTGCGGGCGCTGCCGGTCATGGCCAGAACCCGGCCCGGCAGGCAATCGGCACGCAAAGTTGCGATCTTTTCAAGATTATCGCTCACCAGGCAGCCTACGCCGGCAAAACCGACCAGGTCCGACATCAGCTCAGAGGCATAGCCCGCAAAGACAGGTACAGCAACCATACCCGTGGCCATGACCGCCATCTCTGATACCAGGCGGTGATAGCAATTAGCGGAGATAAATGCCACCCGATTATCCGGCGCATCCTCTGGTACTTCGCCTGCGGGCAATATGAAAGCCGCGACATTGAGTATATCGCTAACCATCTGCTGCCAGGTCCAGTGACGGTAGGGCCCGTCCTGTCTTTGTGCAAATGCGTTCCGGTCGCTATAGCGATCCCGGTTGTTGAGCAGCATCGTGCCAACATTTGGTGTTATCCCGCCCAAAGACAGGGGAGACTTGAGTCCTTGCATTGCAACTAATTCTCCATAAAGAATGACGTTGACCGGTTTGTACCAGTCATCTTAAGTACTAAAGTGATACAAAACAAGCGAAGTTTACACGGAAAGTGTGTCGCTTTTGGGATGTAGGTCAAGCAAAGGGCACTTCGGGCCTGTTAACTCTTGTCCAGACTTCGCTCCAGGTGCGGATACCATATTAGCTGCGAGACTCCCCGCACTGCCATGAAAACCAGTATTGCAGCCCACAAACCTTGGAGCCCCCAGGCATTCGTCATTGGATTGAGGATCAGCATGTAAATCCCGAATGCAATGCCCATGGTCACCATCATGGCGGCCGCCGCGGTGGCGCCGATAAACACGCCGTCCATCTGAAAGCACCACACCGAGACGATGGGCATGATAATCAGCAGCGGCATCAGTTCTCGTGACAGCATGCGCACATCTTCAAGATCGGTCAGCATCGCGATGATGCCGTCACCCCCAAGCCAGAAGATCAGCGTGTAAACCAGACTGCCCCCTACCGCCCAGGCGCTCGTGATCACTACCCAGCGCCGGAACATATCGCGTTTGCCGTGGCCCCAGGCGGCGCCGGCCAGCGCTTCGGCCGCATGCGCAAAGCCGTCCAGGCCCAGGGCCATCAGCATCATGAATTGATTGATCACGTGGCTTGCGGCCATTTCTGTCTCGCCCATGCTGCCGGCGACGCGCATGACCATCGCCAGCGCGGTCATCAGGAAAATGGTGCGGATGAAGATGAAACCATTGATCAGCACCAAGTGGCGGAAACGCTCCAGCACCCAGTTGCGGGCATCGCACATGGCGTCCAGCAGGGTTTTGCGGCCGAACAGGCTGATCATCGCCCAAATGCTGGCCAGTGCAGCCAGGCATTGCGCAATCAGCGTGCCCCAGGCAACACCGGGCACGCCCATGTCCAGCCCGATGACAAACACCACGTTCAGTACACCATTGGTCACGTTAAGCAACAACTGGATCCACAGCACAGCCCGGGTTCTCCCCAGTCCGAATAGCACACCCGATATCACGAAGACCAGCAAGGTGAACGGAGCGGCCCAGATACGGATCTTGAAATACTGCGCCGTGATTTCCGCCACACTGTCCGGCGGCGCCATTGCCTTCAGCGCAAGCATCAGTATGGGCTCCTGCAAGGCCAGCATTAACAGGCCGAAGAACAGGGCCAGCGCGCTGGAACGAATCACCGTGGCCACCAGTTCTGCCGAATCATTCCTGCCTTTGGCCTGCGCAACCAGGCCGGTAGTGCCCATGCGCAGAAAACCGAAGGACCACATGATATAGCTGAAAATAACACTGCCCAGGCCGACTGCAGCCAGGTGAACCGCACCCGGAAGGTGCCCAATCGCCCAGGTATCCACGAACCCGACCATGGGAGCGGAGGAGTTGGCCAGGATGGCGGGGCCGGCGATGGCCCAAACCCGGACGTGTGGCGCCCGGGTGTCTTCAGAGGTGTCGACGGCAGTCATTGGCGGATGGTACGAGGAAGGCGGATGGGGTGCAATATGCGGGTATTACTCCGGCTCCGCGTAATCTGCACTCCCCTCATTCAGCGTCCGGGCCAGGTGAGCTGTAACCCGGGCGCAGGCGAGTGAATGTCCCCGGAGGTTTGCCCTGGACGGGATATTATCCAGCTTGCGTGGTATGCCCGGTGCGCGGCAAGGGTATGGGCCTGCGCCTTGCATTTCTATCTCATCACCTTTTAGCTCATCATCACAGATAACGCCGTAAACGCCCGGCAGCGAAGCCGGCAGCAGACCGGGACGCTCCGGATGTCCTGCCGCAACCAGGACAGAGCCGGCATCCCGGGCCGCAATACATGCCTCAGCGATAAGCTCAACGCCGGAGCCTGGCGGCAAAGCCAGGCTCAGATTGATAACATCACAGCCCTGGGCGGCAGCCCGCAAAATTCCCCTGGCAACCAGGGATGGATAAGTGGTGAGCCCGTGATCAAATACCCGTATGGCAAAAATTTCCGCCTGGGGCAGCGCTTTGCGCAATACTCCCGCCACCGCGGTACCGTGGCCCACCGGGTCGCTGAAATCACCGTCTTCACAAATTTTTTTATTGTCGTTGAGGTAAATTCTGCACCCGCTCACCTCACCGCGAACGTGTGAGTGCCACGGGTTGATACCCGTATCTACGATTCCGATTAACAGTTTCTGCACGGGCTAATAAGAGGTCCTATATTTCCAGGCATTGTACTTGCCGAGGGCTGTTCAGTTCAAAATAAGCAAACAATTCTTCCTTGCTCACCCGGTGTAGTTGCCCCTCCTGCATCAGCAACAAACGGTCAAATTGTTCCAGTCCGGTGAGGCGGTGACTGATGGCCAAAACGGCGCGATCGGCATAGGCACTGAAGAGATTGGCGCGTACCCTGCTTTCTGTTTCCGGGTCCATGGCTGAGAACGCTTCGTCCAGAACCAGCACATCCGGATCAGCCAGGAACAAACGCGCAAGCCCAAGCCGCTGACGCTGGCCATCAGAAAGGCTTTGGCCCCGCCCGCCAATGACCGTGTCAAGTCCTTCAGGCAAAGAGAGAATGAATTTATTCGCCTCGGCCAGCCTGGCGGCCTCAACCATTTTTTCAGTGGTGACGTTGGGGATTCCATAGCCAAGATTTTCCCTGACACTGGCATGCAGCAGGAAGGGGTCTGATGAAGAGTATCCAAGCGTCTCGTGGAGGGATCTGCCTCTGTTACCAGCACGGCTGCCCGTACCAATGCTCACTCTTCCAGTATGGGGTTTTCTAAGTCCAAAAAGGAGCTGTACCAAAGTGGACTTGCCCGCGCCCGATGCGCCAAAAACCGCAACCTTCTCTCCGGGGACTAACCGAAGGTTTAAACCATTTAACACCGGAGCGGCATCCTCGTAAGTGAATGTTACATTTTCCAGGCAGATCGCAGCCTGCTCGCCGGCTTCCCTGTAATCAATCCGCCGGCTCACTTCCCCGTCACCCAGAATTTCTACTACCCGGTCAAGGCTGACGCGGGCTTCCTGCAGAGTTCTGACCAATCCCAGAAGTCCCGAGGCAGGCCCATAAAGCCGGCCCTGGTAAAGCACAAAGGCAACAAAAGTACCCAGCCCAATAGTCCCGCTTTCCAACAGGCCGCCACCGAGCAGATAGATCCAGGCCAGGCTGAAAGAAAGCGCCAATCCGGGCAACTGGGTGGCAGCTGACTGGGTTATTTGGAACCTCAGCACGCGCTGGACCAGTTGCTCATTCAAATCCCGGAATGTTTCCAGTTCCTGTGTTTCCGCCCGGTGAAACCGGATTCCCCGAAGCGCCCCAAGCCGTTCGGCGAGAAAGTGGGACAGGTCAGCCATTTTTTCCCGGATTCCGCGTGTTCCTTTTTCGATCGGCCGGCGAAAAGCCACCGTGAGAAGCAAGGCGAAAGCCAGGCCCAGGTAACTCCAAAGCGCCAGTATGGGGGAGAGATAGATCAGGATTGCGGCGCTAATAAGCAAGAACAGTACATTGTGTAAAAAACCGATCACGCCATCCACCAGGAGCGCCTGGATTTTCGGTATGTCAGAGCCAAACCGGCTCAGCAGATCACCGTGGCGGAAGTGCTCCACTCCTTCAATCCGCGCATACAGGCAATGGCGAAACAGCCTT
>PVMK01189243.1_pt2 | contig 13166 bp, 9 predicted proteins | sample 1853481 | NCBI WGS metagenome assembly PVMK01 (sample SAMN08533507, study PRJNA380276) | Marine sediment metagenome, whole genome shotgun sequencing project.
ATGATGGCGAGGTCATCGGGGTGCAGCAGGCTCACCATGGTCCTGTGCGTTGGCGGCACGGAGCCGGGTTCCAGACCAAAAATCTGGTAGAGCTCGTCGGACCACCAGGCCGTGTTGGATGCGAACTCGATCTCCCAGAATCCAATGCACGCGAGGCGTTGGATCTGAGCGAGGCGGCGCTCGAAGTGCTCCTGCTCTTGCTTCGGCACGCTCCACCGCTCCTCTATCCGGTCGTGACGCGGAGAGGTTAGCAAGCAATCCAGTCAACTGAAGTCGAAGACGGGATCGAGCGAGAGCTCGGGCTCTATACTGGGCAGATCGATCGTGGCGGCTCGTGGTCGTCGCCGTTGACGATCTTTGCTGATTGTCGGGAGAAGCTTGTTCTCGTTTTCGTAGAGCGCTTTCCAACGTCGTACGCGACAACAGTTTCATGTACCAAGCCGCTGAAGTGTTTCTCGTTCAGGCCCGGTTCCGCGGCCTCGCGGATCGCCGGCTGGCGGTCTTTCGCGAGGCTGTGGTGAAGCTTCTATTCGCTTGGCTGGGCCTCGCCGACCCAGCGTCGGTAGAAGGCGGGCGCCGTGAAGGAAATCCAGAGCGCGGCCAACGAAAATATCTCGACGATTCCGACGAACGCGCCCAACGAATCGGACCACATCCCGTGGCGCTCGTACAGGATGTACATCCACAGGTAGATTGGGTAGGTGCAGGATGCAAGTGTTCCGTAGAGGCCGATCAGGAGGAAGCGGTTGCTCACGACTGGATCGCCGAGTCCGAGACGCACCCTCCGCCGGGTTCGCGAATAGGTGTGCAGCGATTCGGTTGCGAGCCAGATGAACGGCACGATGCCACCGAGCCATTCGAACCAGGAACCCTTATAGGTCAGCGGATGGGCGCCTTCCCAGTCACCCTCGATTGCTGAGATCGTGAGGCCCGCCAGGAGCAGCACGGCAACGGCCCAGGAGGTCCACTTCGCCCAGCTGGCCTCCGCTCGAAAGACCCGCCAGGTGAAGACCCCGATCGTCAGCGCGCAGAGAGCGGCAAAGATGCGGCCGATGAAGCTGAACTCGTTCACGATCGCTTCGTTGTCGAAGATGATCGGTAGATCCGAAAACAAGTAGGAGAGACCGTTGAAGACAAACGCCAAGCCCAGGAAGAACTCCGGCAGGCCCCGCGTCTTGGTTGACCTTCGAATCAGGTCGGCTCCAACGAGGACGTAGGAGACTTCCGCGATGAAAAGAAAGGTGAGGAGATGCTGCATGCCGGCTCGGGCTCCCTTCCGCGGCGCACCAGGTCGCGGGTGTTGGATGGAGGAGTGCGTGGCAGATCCATCGGCTGGATCGCAACGCCGCTTTACCTAAACCCCCGCAGCGCGATCAGGGCACCAAATCGGGGGATCGCGCTGCCGCTCGGGCGGGATTCGGTCGTCGGCCGCGCGGGCCGTGCCGGGTTCAGGAGCGGATCTTCTGGCCCTTCGGGTCGTACATCGGGCGCAGGGAAGCCCGGGCCGGATAGCGCTTGCCGGAGACCTCGATTTCGTAGCTGCCGCTCTTGACGAAGTCCGGGGTGACGCCGTCTTCGTTCTCGACGGGGCCCAGCCCCACCGCGCCACCCAGGGTGTGCCCGTAACCTCCGGCCTTGATGTAACCCACCCGCTGGCCGTCGCGGTAGATGGGCTCCTCGGCGTGCAGGAGCGGTTCCGGATCCTCCAGCAGGAACTGCACCAGGCGAACGCGGACACCCTCCTCCCGTTGCTCGAGCAGCGCCTCCTTGCCGATGAAGCCGCCGGGCTTGTCGAAATCCAGTGCAAAACCCAGCCCCGCTTCCAGCGGCGTATCCAGATTGTCGATGTCATGGCAGTAGTCGCGGTACGCCTTCTCGAGGCGCAGGGTCTCCAGCGCGTTGAGGCCTGCATGTTGCAGCCCGAAGTCTTCGCCGGCTTCGACGAGGCGATCGAAGACGTGGAGGGTGAACTCCGTCGGCACGTAGAGCTCCCAGCCCAGCTCGCCGACGTAGGTCAGGCGCAGGGCCATCACGCGCGCGTATCCGATGTCGATCTCCTGTATCGACCGGTAGCCGAATGCATCGTTCGACAGATCTGCGCTGGTCAGCGTGCTGAGGAGTTCCCGAGACTTCGGGCCCTGGACGTTGAGGATCGCGTAGCCCGAGGTCACGTCGGTTACGACGACATGGGCATCCGCCGGCGTGTTCCGCTTCAGCCAGGTCTCGACGTGGGTGTGGATCACGTCGCCAGCCACGACGAAATAGCGATCTTCGTCGAGGCGGGTCACGGTGAGATCGGCCTCGATGCGGCCTCTTTCGTTCAACCATTGGGTGTAGACGCATTGGCCCGGTGGCACCGAGACATTGTTCGCGCAGATGCGGTTGAGAACCGTTTCCGCATCCCGGCCCTGAACCATGAATTTCGACATGTGGGTCACGTCCATCAGGGCTACGCGCTCGCGCGTGGCCTTGTGTTCCGCGGCCGTGTACGCGAATGAATTCGTGCGTCCCCACGAGTACGAGATCGTCGGTTCGATCCCCTCCGGTGCGAACCAGATCGGGAACTCCCAACCTCCCGAGGTGCCGAAGCAAGCACCCGCCTCGGCGAGGCGGTCGTGCATCGGCGCTTTGCGCGCGTTGCGCGCCGTCTTGGGTGCGAGGCCGGGCCAGCTGATGTACTGCCACCCGATCATTTCCACGGTCCGGTCGTGCAGGTACTGCGGGTTGCTCTGAAACGGCAACATGCGATCGATGTCGACGGCGCGGATGTCGTCGGGCGGCAGGCCGTCCACCATCCACTGCGCGAGGATCTGGCCCGCTCCTCCTCCGAAGATGATGCCCAGCGAGTTGAAGCCCGCGGCGACGAAGAAGTTCTTCAGCTCGGGGGCCTCGCCGATCAAAGGATTCATGTCTGGCGTGAAGCTCTCCGGTCCGCAGAAGAACTGGTGGATCCCGGCGTCCTTCGCGGCCGGGATGCGTTCCATGGCCGCTTCGAGGTAGGGCGTGAGGCGCTCCCAGTCCGGTTCCAGCTCGCCGAAGCTGAAATCCTTCGGGATGCCGTCCATCCCCCACGGCCCCGCCACAGGTTCGAACATGCCCACCATGAGTTTTCCGCCGGCCTCTTCGCGGTAATAGGCGAAGAGGTCGGGATCCTCGACGATCGGCAGTTCGCGGTGAACGCCTTCGATGGGTTCGGTGATCAAGTAGTAGTGTTCCGCGGCGTGCAGCGGTACATGGACGCCGGCCATTGCTCCGATTTCTCGCGCCCACATGCCGCCGCAGTTGACGACGAATTCTGCCTCGATATTCCCACGCTCCGTGACGACGCCCGTCGCATGACCCTTTGCCTGGGTGATCCCCGTGACCGCGATCCCTTCCAGGATGCGGGCACCCCCCATTCGGGCGCCCTTCGCCAGCGCCATCGTCACGTCCACGGGATTGGCGCGGCCGTCGTCGGGCGTGTAGAAACCGGCGAGAACGTCGCCGGTTTCGAAGAGCGGCCACATCTTCGCAACTTCGGAAGCTGATATTTCCTCGATGTCGACGCCGAAGCCCCGAGCGAAGTCGGAGACCCGGCGCAACTTGTCGACCCGCTCGGGATTGCTGGCGATCTGCAGGTAGCCCACCGGTTGAAAACCCGTGGCCTGTCCGGTTTCTTCCTCGAGCCTCGCGTAGAGGTCCCGACTGTACTTGGACATGTTGATCGCCGTCTCGGTCGCGAACGTACCGGTGACGACCAGCCCGGCCGCATGCCAGGTGGTGCCCGCCGTCAGCTGGGAGCGCTCCAGCAACACCACGTCGCGCCAGCCCAGCTTGGTCAAGTGATAGGCGACGCTGCAACCGATCACGCCACCACCGATGATCACGACCTGCGCGCGGGCGGGGATCGAATCAGTGGCGCTCGTCGAATGATTTCTCGTGGCCAAGTCTTCCTCCGATTTGGGACCCATCGGCGCTCCGCGCGAGCGCGGATTGGTTCGGGTCCCGGATCTTCAAATGGGTATCAGTCTCGCGCCCAGCGTAGCTTGCTCCAGGCGGCCACGCGCGAAACGTAGGCCAGCAAGCCCGCCCAGTATTAGATGTAGTCGATGAGTTGACGATCGCCCCGTCAGAAAAACACAGATCCGTCGCGCCTCGATCAGGGTCCAGCCGCTCCTGTTCGAGTCGCCAGATTGCGAACACGAAGGGGCGATTCAGCGGAATCTCAGGGCTACCAGATTCGCACGCGTTCTTCGGCGGGTTTCCACATGCCATCGCCTGGCTGTGTGCCAAATGCTTCGTGGAATGCATCGATGTTGATCACCGCGCCATTGGCGCGGTACTCGCTCGGCGAGTGGGGGTCGACCTTCAGGCGGCGACGCAATTCGTCGTCGCGATAAAGGCGGCGCCAGATTTGTGCCCAACCCATGAAAAAGCGCTGGTCTCCACTGTAGCCGTCGATGATCGGAGCCTCCTCGCCGTTCAGCGATAAGCGGTACGCTCGATAGGCCATCGTCACTCCCGCGAGGTCGCCGATGTTCTCGCCCATTGTGAATTCACCATTGACGTTCATATCGTCGATTGGGTTGTAGCTGTCGTACTGTTCGCCGAGTCGAGCAGCACGCATCTGGAAGCGCTCGTTGTCTTCTTCGGTCCACCAGTTTCGCAGGTTTCCGTCGCCGTCGAACTTGCGGCCTTCGTCGTCGAACCCGTGGCTGAACTCGTGGCCGATCACCGCTCCAATCCCACCGTAGTTCGCCGCGTCATCTGAATTGACATCAAAGAATGGCGGACTCAGGATCCCAGCTGGGAAGACGATTTCGTTCATCGTCGCGTCGTAGTACGCGTTGACGGTTTGGGGCGTCATGAACCACTCAGACCTGTCGATTGGTCCGCCAAGCTTGTCTACGTTTCGTTGGAACTCGAATTCAGTCGCGCGTTGGATATTGCCGACGAGGTCATCCGCGCGAATCTCGAGCGATGAATAGTCGCGCCATCTGGACGGATAGCCGATTTTTGGCGTGAATTTCCGGAGCTTCTCCTGTGCCTGCTCCTTGGTCTTGGGTCCCATCCATTCGAGTTCATCGATCGAAATCTGAAAAGCCATCCGCAGGTTCGCGATCATTTCGTCCATGCGTTCTTTGGCTTCAGGCGGAAAATGGCGGGCTACGTACACCTTCCCGAGTGCCTCGCCGATCGCATAGTCTGCATCTTCAACAGCTCGTTTCCAGCGCGGCCGGATTTCCTCGGTACCGCTCAAGGTGCGTTCGGAGAAATCGAAGTTCAGCTGTACGTAGTCTTCGGTCAAATAAGGCGCCGTTCCATCGAGCAGTTTGAAGCTGAGATAGACCTTCCATGTACTGAGGTGTTCATCACTCAGGGCGCGCGCTGCTTCTTCGAAATAGCTGGGTTGCGAGAGGATGATTTCCTGTTGATCGTCGATGCCAGCTGAGCGGAGGAACACCCCCCAGTCGAACCCCGGTGTCAGCTCATTTGCATCGGAGATCGTGTATCGGTTGTAGGTTTCATCGGGGTCGCGGTTCCGCACTTTGTCCCAGTGTGCTTCTGCGAGCCGGTTTTCCAGCGCCATGATCGTATTGGCCTTGTCGTTGGCATTGGCGATACCTGCAAGCGACAAGAGGTCTGCAATGTATTCGACGTACTTGCCGCGAACTTCGGAGAACTCTTCGTCGAAATAGTATTCGCGATTGGGTAGGCCAAGGCCGGTTTGCCACACATAGACCGCGTAGCGGCTCGAATCTCCCAGGTCCGGTTGCACGAAGATCGCAAACGGGTTGGCGGGTTCGACCCGCTGAAGATGGCCGATGTAGCGAATCAGGTCATCGTGGCTGGAAATCGCGGCAATGCGATTCAGTTCCGCGTCGATCGGTGCAGTGCCTTGCTGCTCGACGAGGTTCGTGTTCATGTACGCGTGATAGAAATCGCCCAGTTGTTGCTGCTCTGTTCCATGCGGGTGTTCACCCGCAGCGATTTCTTCGATGATCTCGCGCAGATTGATTTCTGCCCGGTCGGCGAGCTCGATAAACGATCCGTAATCGGACTTGTCTGCGGGGATTTCCGCTGTCTTCAACCATGAGCCATTGACGAAGCGATAGGGGTCGTCCTGGGGGCGAACGTCCGAATTCATGTGTTGCGTGTCGATGCCGAGTCCCAGGGCGGGTAGAGCAGCTGTCGATGCCTCCTGTGGGGGTGATGTGCAGGCTCCCTGCAGCAACAGAAGCATCAACAGCAGTCGAGTCTGGATCTTCATGTTCCCTCGCTCGGCAGATGAAACGCAGCCTCGATACACGCGGTGTCGGCACCGTGGCTCGCGTTTTGATTCAAGGATTCAACGACGCCCCGTTATTGGTGGGGACCGCCTTCTTTAGATCAGGATCGCTCGTCTCGCGGCGAAGCTCGGTCATGCGCTGCCGAAGATTCTCGACGATTGGCGCAAATTCGAGATTGCCGTAGAGGTTGTTGTTCTCACCGGGATCGGCGACGAGATCGTAGAGCTCGTATTCCTGTGGGTCCTCGAAGTAATGGATGTACTTCCAGCGATCCGTGCGAACGCCTCGATTCTTGCGAACCATATGGACCGCAGGATACTCGTAAGACTCGTAGAGCCAGGCGTCGCGCCACTCGACTTCTCTTCCCTCGAGCAGTGGCCGCATGCTCTCGCCCTGCATCCAATCCGGCACGGGTACTCCCCGCCAGTTCGAGGAGCGTGGGGGCGACGTCGACGTTGAGCACCATGTCCTCGCGCGTCGCACCCGGCTTGATCAGTCGCGGGTAGCGCAGGATCATGGGAATTCGAATAGACGGTTCATGCATCAGTCGTTTATCGAAAAAATTCCATTCTCCGACGAAGAACCCGTTGTCAGATGAGTAGATGATCGCCGTATCGTCGACGATCTTTTTCTCCGCGACTGCCTTCATCACTCGCCCGACATTTTCGTCCACGGCGGTGAGCACCGCGTAGTAATCCTTGGCGAATTTCTGGAAGCTCACCACATCGTCGAAGTCACCGATCTTCATGTCGGCATTCTTGAACGCGTCTGGCTTGCCCGCGTAATCGGTATGCAGGGTGTCTGGTTCGGGCACCGTGATGTCCTCGAACAACTTCTCGTGGCGGGGTGCGCGAATCCAGGAGCGATGCGGCGCCTTGAAGAAGACGAACAGACAAAACGGTTTGGTGTGCGGGCGGCGAATGAACTCGATCGCCTTGGTGCCCAGCATGTCGTCCGTGTAGCGCTTCCAATAGCGTCGGTCCGGGCCGTCGTTTTCGGCGAATTCCGGGTGCTTGTACCGACCCTGCCCCTTGAAACCGAAATAGTAGTCCCACTTGCGGTCTCGGCCCGCCCCGTCCATGTGCCATTTTCCGATGAACGCGACCTCGTACCCACTATCGCGAAGCAGGTCTGCGAAGATGGTCTGGGTTGGCTTCAAGCGAGAGCGCCGCTCGTTGGTTCGCACGCCATGCGTATGCGCCCATTGCCCGGTCAGGAAAGACGCCCGGCTCGGTGCACACAGCGAAGTCGTCACGAACGCGTTGGTAAACCGCACCCCGTCTCGCGCGAGCTGGTCGATGTTTGGCGTTTTCAATACCGTGTTGCCCGCGATGCTCAATGCGTCGGCGCGCTGATCGTCGGTCAGAAAGAAGATGAAGTTGGGTCTCCGCGGCGAATCGGCCGCATGCGCTACGGCGGGAAGGATCGCGAGCAGGAACCACGACGCGCACAAAACGAATGCCGGCCGACGCAGGCGATGCATGCGGTCAAACCACGATTCGTTCACCAAGGGTCCACCTCTCCGCCACCGATGCCGCACGCGGCGTCACGCTTCGAAGCTCTGGGCATTTGCCTGAGTACAAAACGATACCTTCGGGCCTCGTTCGACGGCAACCGGCACCAATCCGGTGCCAGGCCCAATCGAAGCTCCACCCGGCTTCTCGATTCAATCCGCTCGTCTGCGCGGCTGTCCAATCACCCGCACGAGATCGGGGGTCAGCCACGCAATCAGGATCAGCGCGTAGCCCCACGCCAGCAACGCGTAGCGCCAAGGAGCCTGAATGGGAGACGGGTCGACGAACTCGATCCCGTGCATTGCAGCCGACAGCAGCAACAGGGCAAGAGCCGCCGCCCAGCCTCTCCGCAAAGGAACGACCAGTACCACGATCCAGTAGTAGGCCGCCGCTGGCGTCAATGCGAAAAACGGAACCAGCCCTAGAACCGCAGCCTCGGCCAGTGGCGCCCTCCACATCGCCAATCCGGCCAACGCGAGAAACGCGCCGACGACGGCAACTCGCACGGGTCGCCACTTCGCAAGCGCCTCCCTCACGCCTTGCAGTGTTCTCCGCTCGGCGCGCTCATCCGAACTTGCAAGCAGATTGGCCGAGCCACCGAGAAACAGCGTGTCGACACCGATCAGGTCGGCGCTCCAGGTATCGCGGTAAGCGCCGATGTGTGCGCCGAAAACCCTCCAGGCTTCGACTCCCTGTCCAGCTGTACTCCCCGCCGCAAAGGCCACGCACACCATGGCCGCAAATCCCGCCGCCAACTGCAGCGGCCAACGCGGCCTCTCGCCGCGAAGCAAAGCCTTGAGGGCGAGTAGCGCCGGACCCGCCAGGAATAGGACCGGGAAGATGCGCACCATCGCCGCATAGCCGAAGCACGCGCCCGCGGTCGCGAAGCGCTCCCGCTTCAACAGGCAGATGCCGATCCCCGTGGCCGCGAGCCAATCGAGGCGGAGCAGCGAGCCGACATAGATGTCGCGCCAGCCGTACCCGAGGCCAAAGAGCGCGAGGCTGAGACATGCCACGCGATACCCGTAGGTTCGAAACACCAGCGCGAACATCGCACCCACGAGTAGAAGATCGAGCGCGGCAAAAGCGCCCAGCGTCGCATTCGTAGTGGGAAGTCTGGCGTCGAAGAGTCGCGCGACGAAGGTCCAGGCCGGCGTGGAGTTGTAGCCGTGATCCGAGCGAATCACCCGCCAGAGACGCGGAGGGGTATTGTCGAGGTAATCGCTGTGGTCGGTCACGAAGCTCTGCCAACGCGCGTCGCGAAAGCGCTCGCGCACCGCGGTGAGCTCGGCCGATTGGTTTTCGGGAGCGACGAGCTTGAAGGTCGTGAGATCGCGTACCCGCTTTGGGAGCGGAAGGTCCGGCGCTGTCTGTTCCTGCGCAATGAGCGAGGCGGCGTAGAGCCCGTCGTAGCCAAGTTCGGGGAAGTACTTGGATCCGAGTTGGAGATGAAACTGATCCCAGCGGGCGATGATCCCCTGATTCCACCAGTGGTAGTCCGCACCAAAGTTGAGAAACGCCGCACAGCCCGCGAGGCCCACCAGTCCGTAGACGAGAGGCTCGAAACGCGCGAGTCCTTTGCAAACCCGAAGCGCGACGATTGCTAGCACGACCAGCAACGCCAGGCCGAACCGTGCCGCAAAGTCGGGGTACGGCTCCATGGTTTGGATGATAGGGAAAAGTCGTTGTGTTTTGGTTCCGAACGGCGATTACCGGGTGTTGGATGTCCGCCTATTGCATCGAGCTACAGACGCAACAATGGCGCAAATCGGTGGTTCCGAAATGCGCCATTGTATTTGCGTCAGTGGGTGGGTTGTTCGTATCCCTGCTGGCGATAGTGCTCGACACGGCCGGCGGCGAGAACCCAATCCGGCTTGAGCTCATTGGCTCGAACGAAGTCCTCGTATGCAGCATCGAGCTGTTTTCGGGATTCGTTCGCCAATCCGCGATTGAAATACGCGGTGTGCCGTTTCGCGGACCTTCGCGCGATGGCTCGGTTGTAATCGGCGATCGCCCGCTCAACCTGGCCGGTATAGAAATACGCGTTGCCACGGTTGATGAAGGCCTCCGGGAAATCCGAGATCAGCTCGAGAGCTGCCTCGAAGTCCGCGAAAGCCGCGTCGTATTCGCCCATGTGGTTGTACAGGATGCCCCGGTTTACCAGAATCGACGCCCGCTCCTTGCGCGTCGTTCGTCGGGTATTGAGGGCGGTGTTGCAGGTGCTGATTGCGGTTGCTGCGATGGAATCGGGGAGCATGGTAGCCCTGTAGCACTCCGTCGCGTCCGGGTTTCCGGTCACGACGAGGTTGTCTGCATGGGCCGTTCCGAGAGTTAGGAGCAGAGTGGTTAGCGCGATGAGTCGCATTCGCCGACCTCCTGGATCTCAGTTATGTAATTTAGAAATTAGCAATGGGTAACGAAGTCGGTCAACGAAGATTCAGTCGAGTTTTTTTCACTCGCTCGACATCCAATAAAATCCCCTTGTATTTCATGATGTTGCAGAAGTCAGAATCTGGTCCCGCAGCCGCCGGTTTGGTCAGAATCTGCCAATTTAGTAAAACGGGGTTTTAAAAACACTGTGGTGAGCATCCACCGTCGAAAAAATGACGCCTGAAGATTCGTGCCCGAGGGTCGTGCAGGTGGGTGCGCGGCTGGGCTTCGAGCAGTCGTGAGGCCTATTGGGACCAACGCGCCCGCACCTGCTCCCTGATCTCGGGAGAGGCGATCAAGATGTCTTCCGGATAGCGGCGGTAGGCTGGCCATCGCTGATAGATCTCGCGTACCTCGTAGATAGTCGACCGAAAATCCCGGCGAGGTATTGAAGCCGCAGACTCCGCTCGCGATTGATCTGCGCACCCTCGAGCCATTCGCGAGATCAGGTCCCCGACCGAAGTAGGTGGAGAGCAGCGTGATGAGATAGCCGAGGTCGACGTCTGCGAGAGACTGCGCGAGCCGCGGGTTCTGCTGGATCCTCGAGGTCATCTGATCGACGTCGATTCTCATCGGGCCGTCCTGGCCGATCATCACGAGGTCGTTGCCGCCATTTCGGGGAATATGGCTGCTCCAGATGGTGCCTTCCGGAAACACCTCCAGGAAAGATGCGAGTTCGCTCTTCATGCTGGGCTCGTCGGTTTCGTAGAGCGGCAACCATTGGGCGACGATGCCACCCGGGTGGAGGCGCTTCCGGGCGTACTCGTAAAACTCTACGGTGTATAAAACAGCAGCTCCGTCCATCCACGGATCGAGCGGATCGGACGTGATGATGTCGAATTTTTCCTGGGTCGTCGCGATGAAATGTCGCGCATCGTCGATGACACCTCGACGCGGGGGTCGTTGACAACGTCGTAGTTTGCCGTTGCGAAATACTTGCCGCCGATCTCTGGCATGAGAGGGTTCGAAATCACAGATGACGATGCGCTCGATTTCCGGATGTACGACCAGGGAGCCCGCGGTCACGCCCGCTCCGAAAGCCGATCACGAGAGCGGTTTTGGGGTTCGGATGTATGAGTGCCGGAAGGTGTCCCCATCATGCGCTGGAGTCGCATGTCTTCGGGAATGGTCGACGCCATCGTCTTGCCGCCAACGTGAATACTGCGCTCGTTGGTGCTCGGATAGTCGACGACCGCTACAGAGGAGGTTCGCCCCTCGCCGGCGAAAAGAATGATCCTCGCTCAGGATTTCTTGATAGTGGGCGCGCCGACCGGTTGCGATGACCTGGCCCGAAATGGGTGGGACCAGTTGAATCATCAGCAATGCGAACCCTGCGATCAAAAGCCGCCGCGGCGATTGCGCGCGGCTTTCGGAGTTTCTCCTGCGATCCGGCCGCGCCGTGAGCGCCGATAGGAACAGCGCCGAGCACCCCGAAACCACCGCGAGAACTTGCTGCGAGACGCTCGAGCCGAACGCGGGGACCATCACCAGGCCAAAGAGCAGGGCGCCGACGATCGCGCCGATCGTATTTGCCGCGTTGATGCCGCCCGCCAGGTGCCCGGGCTCCTGTCCTTTGCTCGCTGCGGCTGCTAGGGCGAGCGGAAAGCTCGCGCCCCAGAGGCCGGTGGCGGGCAGGATGGCGACCGCGCTGCGAACGAGATCGTGGGAGAAGATCAGGAAGAGGCTGCCCGCGAGGTCTGGGTTGAGCTTCCAGAATGGGAGTTCGACGGTGATCATGTGCGCGGCAAACGGGATCGCTGCCACCAAAGCGAGCTGACACCATCCGAGCGCAGCGCGCGGAGACCGCACGTGCCGAGCCAAAAGCGATCCCACGCTGCTACCGAGCCCGAGCCCGGTGAGAAAGATCGCGAGGATGATCGTAAAACTGAAGACCGTCCCGCCGAGGATCAGCCCCAGCAGGCGCGTCCAGATGACCTGCGCACCGAGCGCCGTCAAACCCGACAGCGCGATGACCAGATAGACGATTCGATGGTCGGCCAGCGAGGGGAGCGCGAGCTTCGAGGCATCAGCCGCGCGAAATCGGTCGCGCGAAGCAAACGAAAAAGCGACCGCAGCCACTCCGGCGTTCAGCGACACTGCGAAGAACGTGGCCACGGTGTCGTCGTACAGCCGCAGCAGGTAGAAGCCCGCGAGCAGACAGCCGAACACACCCCCCGCGAGGTTCGCCATGTAGAGCAGGCCGAGTTGCGACATTCCGCTGCGCGTCGTGTTCAGGCAACGCGCGATTGCGGGCAGTGTCGCGCCCATGAGGATCGTTGGGGGCAGCAGGCAGAGCAGGCAGATGAATGCGCGCAGCACGAGTCCCAGCGCGCCGTGACCGACGATCGCCAGATAGAGTTTTCCGATCAGTGGCAGCAGAACCAGCAACACAATGCCGAATGCTGCAATCGCGGCTTCGAGGTAGGCGTAGACGCGGAGCGGGGGGTGGTTGGGGGAAACCCAACGCGGGAATGCCAGGCTGCCGAGGCACATGCCGCCCATGTAGCTCGTCAACACGATTGCGAGGGAGACGGCAGATGCGCCGACGACCAACCGAAGCAGATGAAACCAGACCACCTCGTAGATCAGTGCCGCACAGCCGCTCGCGACAAAGAACAGCAACAGCAGCACGAAGTGGCGTGAGGGGCCCCCTTCGCCCGAGGTCTCGCTTTGATTCATTGCTGTTTCGTCCGCGCTACGGCCCGCCAACCGTGACCGGCGCGGTTGCGACGGGGTTGCTGGGAACTGGTTCGGGTTTCAGGCGTCGGCCAATCGTCCGCTCAGAAGCCCGCTGTCTGGGTGCGTTGCTCGTGCATTCGCTGTCGTACGAGTTCGGACCAGCGGGTAAGGTTGGCGCGAACAAACGACCAGTAAGAGCGGTCCTTGCGAATAACACTGCCAACGAACGCACCTGAGGGTCCGATCGTCCGGCGCTCTTCGAAGCGCGCAATCG
>PVMK01121938.1_pt1 | contig 13165 bp, 7 predicted proteins | sample 1853481 | NCBI WGS metagenome assembly PVMK01 (sample SAMN08533507, study PRJNA380276) | Marine sediment metagenome, whole genome shotgun sequencing project.
CAGTTTCCGCTGATGAAAAAAAACCCGATAGTACCAGCAATACAAGCAAACCGACAGCTTGATTTATCATAAGTGAATTCCTGACTTAAAACGGATTCTTTGATGGCATGGGGATATCTTAATAAAAATGCTTATGATGGCGTTGAAAAGAAACAAATTTTTCAATATTAGTCAGTTCCTCTTGCAAAGGGGAAGAGGTCATGTAAATTACAACCTAACACCTAAAATTTAATGGCGTCGTAAAAAATAAAATATTTGATTTTTTACGAGAGTGTTTTGTATCTGGTGTTTAGTTATTTAACAAGCTGGTATGTCAGCATATATTTGAAACAAAACACTAAATACTAAAAACCAAACACTTGATGAATTCGTTTTTTACGAATTCATTATCTAATATATCGCAGATTTGATTATTTTCAAGCAGATTATGCATAAAACAACTGATGTAACAGAATATATACAATCTCTTCTGTCTTCAAAACGTCTGGGTAGCCAGGTAGTGCATCACACTGTGCTGCCTGAACAAGCTCCGATTTTTAGAAAACCTGATAAGGCCTGCCCTGAAAACATACTTAACATCATCAAATCGACCGGGATTGGCAATTTTTACCAACACCAGGCAGATGCCGTCGATTTGATAAGAGCCGGCCGGCATCTGGTGGTAGCAACGCCGACAGCCAGCGGTAAAACGTTAATATATAACCTCCCGGTGCTTGAGAACATATTCAAAGATTCCACTGCCAAGGCCCTTTACATTTTCCCCTTAAAAGCACTTGCTCAGGATCAATTGCGAACTTTTGAAGAGCTGTCTGCATTCTGTAACAAGATAAAGCCTACGGCTGCGATTTATGACGGTGATACATCCGCATGGCACCGCAAGCGTATCCGGGAAGCTCCGCCCAACATTCTGTTGACCAATCCGGAAATGATCCATCTTTCTTTCCTGCCGCATCACAGGCAATGGGCAGCTTTTTTTTCCGATCTCAAGATCGTGGTAATCGATGAGGTTCATACTTACCGCGGAGTCATGGGTTCGCATATGGCCCTGGTTTTCAGAAGGCTTCAAAGAATCTGTTCCTATTACGGCGCTGCTCCGACATTTGTATTTTGTTCCGCCACCATATCCAATCCTGCCCAACTTGCCAAACAACTTACAGGACTTAGCGTTGAAACCATTACTGACAGCGGAGCCCCCCAAGGTGGTAAACATATTGTTTTTGTCAACCCGCTTCAGAGCCCGGCCCAGACAGCAATCCTTTTACTAAAAGCAGCGCTTCATCGCAGCCTGCGAACTATCGTATACACCCAATCACGCAAACTTACCGAGCTGATCGCCATCTGGGCCGGCCGGCAGTCGGGTCCCTTTGCAAATCGTATCAGCGCCTATCGAGCCGGTTTCCTTCCAAAAGAGCGCCGGGAAATCGAAGCGCGACTTGCCCAGGGCGATCTACTGGCCGTCATATCCACCAGCGCCCTTGAGCTTGGAATCGATATCGGTGATCTGGATCTCTGCTTCTTAGTGGGGTATCCGGGGTCAATTGTGGCCACATGGCAGCGCAGCGGCAGGGTTGGTCGCAGCGGACAGGATTCCGCGCTGGTTCTAATTGCCGGTGAAGACGCTTTGGACCAGTATTTCATGCGACACCCCGCCGAACTTATCAAACGGGAGCCGGAAGCGGCGGTCGTCAATCCTTATAACCCTGAAATATTGACAAAGCACTTGGAATGCGCTGCTGCAGAGCTGCCGCTTTCCATCGATGAACCTTTGATGTCAAAAGATGTTGTCAAAGCATCTGTTTTCAAGCTGGAGGCCAACGCGGATCTTTTAAGGAGCGCGGACGGCAAAGAGCTCTATGCAAGACGGCGAGCCCCTCATCGCCATGTTAATCTGAGAGGTATTGGAAGTCGTTTTCAGATTGTCTGCAGTAATACCGGAGAAAGCAGAGGGGAAAGCGATGGTTTCAGGGCTTTTAAGGAAACCCATCCCGGTGCCGTGTATCTTCATAAAGGAGACACTTTTTTAGTGGATACCCTCGATTTGGACACAGCCACTGTAAAAGTTACCAAGGCCCGTGTCGATTATTACACCAGGGTGAGGTCTCGTAAAAATACGGAAATCCTTGAAGTATTTGAAGAAAAGACCGTCTGGGGTACAAAGGTTTTTTCAGGACGACTTAAAGTAACCGAACAAGTGACCGGCTATGAAAAATGGCGCATCCATGCCAAAAAAAAGCTAAGCATCACTCCTCTGGATCTTCCGCCCCTTATTTTTGAAACCGAGGGGCTTTGGTTTAAGATCCCCCTTGAAGTTCAAAGAGCCGCCGAAGCAAAACATTTTCATTTTATGGGAGGTATTCATGCTATGGAACACGCCGCCATCGGCATATTCCCGCTTCTGGTTATGGCGGATCGCAATGATCTTGGTGGCATTGCCACAACCCTGCACCCCCAGACCGGCTGTGCCGCCGTATTTATTTATGATGGTGTTCCCGGCGGAGCCGGTTTGAGCAAACAGGCGTTTGAGCGTGCCCAGCAACTTATGGCTCATACACTTGATGTTATCAATGCCTGCGGCTGTGAAGATGGCTGCCCCTCCTGTGTACATTCACCCAAATGCGGCTCCGGCAACCGACCCATCAATAAAGCTGCGGCTATTTTTATCCTCGAAAGCCTGAAAAAAACTCAAATGCCCCTAACTGTACGGCCGGCAAAAGAATCAAATAAAATTACCACACACCCTCGTAAACCTGTTAAAGCGGCTCGCATTGCAGCGGTCAGACCCAAACATGCCGGCAGGTTGAAACGCAGATTGCGTAAAAGGAAAGCTGCAAGCATGGAACAGCCCAAAAAACAGGTTTCGCTGGAGCAAAACAGATATTATGGGGTCTTTGACATCGAGACGCAGCGTTCGGCTCAAGAAGTAGGCGGGTGGCACCGGGCCGACCTCATGGGTATCAGCTGCGGGGTACTTTACGATTCAAAAAAAGACGAGTTTTTTGAATTTTTAGAGGATCAAGTACCCCAACTGATTGAACATCTTCAGCAGTTTGAAATAGTTGTCGGGTTCAATATCAAGCGCTTTGATTACCGGGTGCTGAGCGGTTATTCTGATTTTGATTTTAACAAACTACCCACCTTTGATATACTTGAAGAAGTCCATAAGCGCCTGGGCTACAGACTGTCTCTGGAGCATCTTGCCAGGGTAACACTGGACGCAAAAAAGACCGCCGATGGTCTCCAGGCTCTGCGCTGGTGGAAACAGGGACGTATCCGTGAAATCATCGACTACTGCAAAATGGATGTTGCAATAACAAGAGACCTTTTAGTATATGCAAAGAAGAACAAGTATCTCCTCTTCCAAAACAAGTCGGGAAATACCGTGCGCATCCCGGTGAGTTGGTAAATACTCATGGAGTGCTGCGTTTGAGGAGCACTTCGTTTGAGGAGCGGCCTGGCGGCCTTGAAGGGTACTACCCTAATCGAGTCAAAACTCGATTAGGTGTCTGTGGTCAGTTGTCCACAGTCAGTGGTTTTACAGGTTCTTAGGGCCTATTTTTGTGCTTCACCTGTAGTTGAAATATAATCCCGCTTCTTATTGTTTAACAGCGGACGACGGACAACGGACTCCCGATAGAGCGTTTTCGCTCAATTAGGGTATTAGAAAAAGGAGGCGTTATGGAAAGAAAAGAGTTTCTCCGGCAGATCAAAGTTGAAAATACAAAATACGATATACTGGATTTCACCCTGCTTCAACAAAAAGGAATTGCTGATATCGATAGGCTGCCTTTTTCGATCAAAATCCTGGTTGAGAACCTGTTAAGGAAGCTGGACGGTCATATTGTCAAAGAAAAAGACTTGCTGAATATCGCCCGATGGAAAAAGCAATATGACGAACCAGTAGAAATACCATACCATCCGGCCCGGGTTCTGATGCAGGACTTTACCGGTGTCCCTGCCGTAGTAGATCTTGCGGCCATGCGTGATGCTGTAAAAGAGCTTGGCGGCGATCCGATCAAAATCAATCCGCTTGTACCGGTAGATTTAATCATTGACCATTCCGTGCAGGTTGATTACTTCGGCACCGAGGATGCTTTAAAAAAGAATGTGGCTAAGGAATATGAACGCAATAAGGAAAGATACGCACTCTTGAAATGGGCCCAGAAGAGTTTTAGCAATTTCAGAGTCGTTCCTCCGAATTCCGGTATCTGCCACCAGGTAAACCTGGAATATCTGGGCCAGGTGGTGATAACTGCAGAAATTGACGGTAGAGCTATTGCTTATCCTGACACTCTGGTCGGCACCGACTCACACACAACCATGATCGACGCCATTGGAGTAATGGGGTGGGGAGTCGGCGGGATTGAAGCTGAAGCCGTCATGCTGGGGCAGCCGTATTATATGTCGATTCCTGAAGTTATCGGCGTAAAGATGGTCGGAAGATTGCAGGCAGGAGTTACAGCCACCGACCTTGTGCTGGTAGTGACCGAACTTTTAAGGAAACGCAATGTAGTGGAAAAATTCGTTGAATTTTTCGGACCCGGGATGCAGAACCTGACAATTCCGGACCGAGCAACCATTGCCAATATGACCCCTGAATACGGGGCGACGCTTGGTTTTTTCCCGGTTGATGCCAAAACCGTTGATTATCTTAAACTGACCAATCGGGGAAACCAGGCCGATCTTGTTGAAGCCTATACCAGAGCGCTTGGTCTATTTTATACCGGTCACCAAGAACCGCAATATACTGAAGTGCTTGAGATCGATCTTTCCACCGTTGTGCCTGCGGTTGCCGGCCCGGCCCGGCCCCAAGACAGAATCGAGCTGCAGGATTTAAAAGGAAAGTTTGCCGCTGTAATGGGATGTGAATATGATCGAGATGCGGACATGGCCGACATCTCGACATTTCAGGACGAATCGGGCTGCACGACAACCAGAGCCGCGACCTGCAAGCCGATTGGCGCGAGTCATTATAAAGTGAATCTCGACGGCCAAGAGACATCCATAGGCCACGGCAGCATAGTTATCGCCGCCATTACATCATGCACCAATACATCAAACCCTTACGTTTTGATTGGCGCCGGCCTTTTAGCAAAAAAAGCCGCATCAAAGGGTCTGAAAGTTCCATCGTTTGTGAAGACCTCTTTCGCACCGGGGTCCAAAGTTGTTATCAGATATCTTCAAGACGCCGGCCTGATGCCCTATTATGAGATGCTCGGTTTTCACCTGGCAGCTTTCGGGTGTACGACCTGTATCGGAAACAGCGGTCCTCTGCATCCTCAGATAGAAAAAATAATATCTGAAAACGATCTGACCGTTGCTGCGGTTCTTTCCGGAAACCGCAATTTTGAGGCCAGAATCCATCAGAGCATAAAAGCAAATTTTTTGGCATCGCCCATGCTGGTGGTGGCATTTGCTCTGGCCGGTAGAATAGATATTGATTTAACCATGGAACCGGTTGGGCTTGATTCCAACGGCGAACCTGTCTATTTAAAAGATATCTGGCCAACCAATCAGGAAATTGAACCTCTGGTTCAAAAACACGTAAAAAAAGAGTTTTATAAAGATGAATATGCCAGAATTTTTGACGGCGACGAGTTTTGGCAGGCACTGGATGTTACTGAAAGTACAACTTTCAGCTGGGATAAAGACTCCACCTATATTAAAAACCCGCCCTATTTTGAAAATTTCAGCACTAAGTTGCTCAAACCTTTGGATGTAAACAATGCCGGCGTACTCACTATGCTGGGAGATTCGGTCACCACGGATCATATTTCTCCTGCAGGCGCTATACCGCCGGATTATCCTGCCGGACAATACCTGATTGAACATAGCGTACAGCCGCCGGAGTTTAATTCTTATGGATCCCGCCGGGGCAATCATGAGGTTATGATACGGGGAACTTTCGGAAATATCCGCATTAAAAATAAACTGGCTGCACCCCGAGAGGGCAGTTTTACCATCAAATTTCCCGACAAAAAAGAAATGTTTATCTATGATGCCGCCCTTGAATATGCCGGGGAATCCCGGCCGCTGATTGTATTGGGCGGCAAAGAGTACGGGACCGGATCTTCCCGAGACTGGGCTGCCAAAGGAACTTTCTTGCTGGGAGTCAAGGCGGTTATCACCGAGTCTTTTGAGCGCATCCATCGCAGCAACCTGGTCGGCATGGGGGTGCTGCCGCTGGTCTTTAAAGCCGGTGAAAATATGGAAAGCCTCGGATTAACGGGCTTTGAAACGTTTTATATCAGCGGAATCGAAGAGATGAATCCCAGAAAAGTATTGCAGGTCAAAGCCGTTCAAGAAGATGGAAAAACCATTGATTTTGAAGCGGTTTCGCGGCTGGACACGGATATTGATGTGGATTACTTTGAAAACGGCGGCATTCTGCAATATGTCCTGCGCAAAGTTCTGAAAAATAATTAAATGATAAAGCGGTAAAAAGGACCGGGCTGGTATTTATGATGTACAGGAGCACGGTCCTTTTTCTTTGTTCAGCAGTAGATTGACAAGGAATTGCCCGCCCATGAACTCATCAACGGTGCCGGAGTAAAATTTTAATAAGACCCTATCTGTGACTGAAGAAATCGATCAGATAGTCTTCCAGAGTGCCCTTCCTTCAAGGCGCAAAGAGCGTCGCTTTTTCAAATTAATGCATGGGAAGCTCTTGACAGTGTCACATTGTGGCATTAGCGTTTAGTAAAATGGCATTTGTAGCGTAGCTTGATTGTTATAATGCCGATGTACCAATAAGGCTTCTTGAAGGTGCGTGCATTTTTTCATCCAGTAATCTTAATTTAAAAAAAACAGTATAAAGATGTATCTTGGTGTTAATAACGGCTTTTCAGGAGACACTCATAAAACAAGGGCTTTGTTGAGCCATGGACCTTTTTTCAAGGCCCTGCTCCGGGCGATTCAAGTGAATCGCCCCTTTTATGTTATAACATGCTGACACTATGAACTTTTGAAAACAATATTGCGCCTGCATTCTTGCGGCCGCGCCGTTTTCTTCACCAGCGAGATGCCGACCGGATTCGAAAGCACTGTACGGGTGGACCTGTTCCGATTGAAGAACCCTGCAGCCCCGCTGAGCGGGATTTCCGCTACGCTCCAACCCCGATGAATCGGGATCTCCACTTCGTTCCGACAAGCTGGATGCAGGGAATACGCTCGCTGTGCAGTTCAAACATTAAAAGAAGGCGGCGGTTGTAAAGCATATGGTTTGGGGCGCTATCACGATAGACAAGAAGGGCTTTTCTGATGGCACGAAAAATAATTTCCGTACCTTACAAAAAAGTCAAAAAGATGCTTGCAGAAGGTATGTCTAATTTGAGAATATCACAAACCTTAAACCTGCCCGAATCAACCGTCAAAAAAATAAAGAGCGGTAAGGTGGTCAGGAAAACATTCAGGCTAAAGAAGCCTTTTGGAGACGAATTATGCTCTAGTTGCGGTATTCGCCCCAAGGAGCCGGGCTTTCGTTTTCTTTGTCGTAATTGTTTTCGCAAAGCAGGTAATGAAACCGTTTACTCCGTCAACATACAAGCAGTAGGAGTGCTGACAAGTGGAACGCAAGATCATAATTTGTCCTGAATGCGACTTGTTGAAAAACAAACTTTTTGAGAGAGCCTGTGGGATAATATATTTTGAAGGTGACTACAATGTTGAAAGTTGATCATACAGCACCCGAGACGGTGGTGACATTATCAGACGGATCGCAAAAAAATCTTAGAGATTTTTGGCAGGATAGGAAACTGCTTCTGGTTTTCCTGCGGCATCTCGGATGACTATTTTGTCGCGAACAAGTGGCGCAGTTGCGCCGGACCAAAAATCATTTCGATGAAGCCGGATTTCAAGTTGTGTTGGTGGGGATGGGCACCACAGAGAAAACTGCTGCATTCAAACAAAAATTTAATGTACCGTTCCCCATGGTGAGCGATCCTGAGCAAAGGTTGTATAAAGAATTCGAACTCGGGAGAATGTCTCTTTTTGATGCATTAAAACCCGGGGTCGCTCTCAAGGGGATATCAGCACTTGTAAAGGGGCATGGCGTTGGCGTACCAATTGGCGACATTCGACAACTTCCAGGAGTTTTTATTATCGCCACAGATGGAAAGATCGCATATGGCCATTACGCTGATAATCCGGCAGACCATCCAGATCCCAAGGATATTCTAAATTCGGCAGAGTAATTCCATGTTTTAAAGAAAAGAGCAATTGAGGCTACAGCTTTAAGTCAAGATCACCGACCGCTTCTATTTCTTCTGGCTGCCAGCGGGGATTGTCGTCCTTATCCACCAAACGCGCCCTCACGCCCTCTACATAATCGGGATGATTCAGAATGAAGCGCACTGCCGCGAGCTCCGCCTGAAAAACCTCCTCTAAGGGGCGATGCTCGTTGTGCCGCAAAAGTTTCAGCGTCAGTACTACCGCTGTGGGAGAACGTTCCGCCAGCCGCTGGAATACCTGGTCGCAGAGTTGGGTTTGTATGCTGCACACCCTGAGCGATTCCATGATTTCCAAAAGGGAGGTTTTCCCTTTAAAATAAGTTTCCACCCATTCATCCATATCGGTTTTAGCGGCAATATCTTTCTCAAAAAAGGGATCGAGTACCGCGGCAAAATGCTGTGCAGCCTGGGTTCTTGATCGCGGCAAACTTGTTGCATGGCCTTCTAAAAAATCAATCATCTCCGGCAGACGCTGTGATAACGACAAATGGGTTGCAAGTCCCACCCGTACAGTTTCGGTCCCGTTCATTTCATAACCTGTTAGGCCCAGGTACTCGGGGTAACCCGCAGGGCATTTGGCAAACATCCAGCCCGTTGCACCCACATCCGGGAAAAAGCCGATTCTGGTCTCAGGCATGGCCATGCGGGTGCGCTCTGTGGCCACCACCATGTCGGCGGCGGCGGCAAGCCCCAATCCGCTCCCCCCATGGTGATCCCGTCGGCAAGCACGATCACCGGTCTCGCAAAACGATGGAGCCGTAAGCACATATCATACTCTTCCTCCAAAATCCGGTCGGCTCGCGGAAGACTTTTCTGCTGTATTGCCAAGGCCAGTGCCTTGATATCTCCGCCGGCACAGAAGCCTTTTTCACCGCTCCCGTATAGCAGGATGAAACGGAAACGTTCACCATTCTCCACTTCGTCCAGCGCTTTTTGGATTGAACGGATCATTTCAAGGTTGAGGCTGTTCAAAGCGCGAGGGCGGTTTAACACCAGACTCATCATCCGATCCTGCCGGCGAATCAGGATTGCCGGCTCAGGCTGGTTTTTCGTCTCATTCATTTTTTAACTCCCTATCCATTTTCGTTTTTATCTTTTTAAATCAAATGTATATGCATTATTACTAAAATGTCAATTTTACAAGCAATGCTGAGGTGAAGAATGTAACGCTAGAAGAAGTTATTATATACTTAAATAGTGCCCATCCACGAATCCAAAATGAACACGCCGGGTGTCCAATTGAAGCTTACCGCCCTAAAGGGCGGGGTTCTGACGTTCGTCAGTGCTTCGCGCCCGGTAAGGATTTAAAATATTTGTTATATAGCTTCCCTCAACCCCGCCCTTTAAGGCGGGCAGCTTCACTAAAAATACCGTGATTTAGAACTGTTGCATGTTAGTGACGTTGACATTTTGACTTGTCTTTGCTACTTTTATGCATGACCCCAGAGCCCACCCATAGTCGACTCGAACGCCGCTGTGCCCAAGCCATTCTCAAGGCCTTTAATGAATACCAAAGAAAATTCAAAATGATTACTCAACGGGCCAAAGCGCGTTTCGAATACCAGGATTGGCAGGGGATGAAAGGCGATGCAGCCGAAAGGCTGGATCTCTACAGGGAACAAGTTTCTTTGATTGCCATTGAAATCAACAAGTTGTTAGCTGAAAGCGTCAACGATAAAAAGATCTGGACAAAAACTAAGGTAATCTATTCTGATTTGAATAGCGGGTACGATGTTTGGGAACTGGCGGAAACTTTTTTCAATTCGGTCAGCCGGCGGATATTTACCACGGTTGGTGTTGATCCCCAGATAGAATTCGTCGATACCTGCTCTCGGACCCAACCCCTCCGGATCAGACAGCCCTCATATCGAACCTACCAGCGAGTCCAATCAACCGCAAAATTGATGGCGTCAATCCTCAGCGATTACAAGCATCAAGTAGGTTATAAAGATATGCAGCGCGATGCGCAACTGGCGGCAGAAAAAGTGGACAATCACTGCCTAACCAGCGGGTATTCGCTTTACATCGAGCGAGCGGAAATGCTAACGGCCGTCTTTTATCGAGGTAAGAGAGCTTATCTGGTTGGTCGGATATTCAGCGGTTCAGATTTTTTTCCTCTGGTGCTGGCGTTGCTCAACACCCATGGGGGCATCGTGATGGATGCTGTACTCATGAGTGAGAACGACGTCAGTATTTTATTTAGCTTTACACGCTCATATTTCCATGTCCGCGTCGAAAGACCAGCTGTACTGGTGGATTTCTTAAAGTCCATCATGCCTCGTAAACGCATTGCCGAACTTTATATTTCCATTGGCTTCAATAAGCACGGCAAGTCTGAGTTGTACTGTGATTTACTGCAACACTTGAACCGTTCCAACCAAATGTTTGAATTCGCCGAAGGGGAAAAAGGCATGGTTATGGAGGTGTTCACCATGCCTGACTACGACTTGGTATTCAAAGTGATCAAAGATCGTTTTACCTATCCCAAGAACACCACACGTGAAGCGGTTATGGCCAAGTATTACCTTGTTTTCAAACATGATCGCGCCGGACGGCTCGTGGATGCACAGGAATTCGAGTACCTGAAATTCAACCGTAATCGGTTTTCAGCAGAGTTGATAGACGGCCTTAAACGCGTTGCGGCCCGGAATTTGATCATCAGTGATGACTACGTTGTTATCAAGCATGTTTATATAGAGCGCCGAGTAATCCCTTTGGACATCTACCTTGGGCAAGTGGATGAGGCCCAAGCACGAACGGCCGTGGTGGACTTTGGCCACGCCATCAAAGATTTGGCGGCTGCAAACATCTTTCCCGGAGATATGCTGCTTAAGAATTTTGGTGTAACTCGTCACGGCCGAGTGGTTTTTTACGACTACGACGAGCTTTGTTTGTTGTCCAGCTGCAATTTCAGAAAGATGCCCCAGACCAGAAGTTATGAAGATGAACTTTCTGCCGAGCCGTGGTTTGCCGTTGGCGAAAATGACATCTTCCCCGAAGAGTTTCAGAATTTTCTGGGTTTAAAGGAAGCTTTAAGAGAGGTTTTTATGGAGCATCACGGGGACTTATTCGAGGTGCATTTTTGGCATCACATCCAGTCTCGTATCGATGCCGGCAGTACTATCGATATCTTTCCCTATGAGCAAAGCAGGCGATTAACCCATAGCAAGCTTTGAGAGACCTTTGCAAAACGCCCCTTTTTGTCCGACTATTGCTCGACTCAGGTCTAATTGTGTTCAGTGGGTTAAGTATGTTTACCCGTCAAACTGCTCTTCTTCGGTGGAACCTTTCAGAGCAGCAGTTGCGGCCTCGCCGCCAGTGATTACCATTTGTACTTCGTCGTAGTATCCTGCTCCCACAAAAGATTGATGCTTTACGGCGCTATAGCCTAAATCACGCTCCAGTCGGAATTCATGCTCCTGCAGGCGAGAATAGGCTGCCATACCTTCAGCTTTATAATCATGGGCCAGTTCAAACATGGAAGCATTCAAGGTATGGAAACCGGCCAGTGTCACAAATTGAAATTTATACCCCATGGCGCCAAGTTCTTCCTGGAATCTCCGGAGCCCGGTATCATCCATGTGCAGCCTCCAGTTGAACGAAGGCGAGCAATTATAAGCCAGTAGTTTATTGGGAACTTTTTCTTGAATTGCCTGGGCAAATTCCCGCGCTTGTCCCAGGTCCGGAGTAGATGTCTCCATCCAAATCACATCAGCATAGGGAGCATATGCCAGGGCTCTGGCTACGGCAAGTTCCATACCGCCTTTGACTTGGAAATAACCCTCAACGGTTCTTTCTCCGGACAAAAACGGTTGGTCGATGGGGTCTATATCGCTGCGGATCAGTCGGGCACTATCGGCATCTGTTCTCGCGATGATGATAGTGGGCACACCCAGCACATCACTGGCAAGCCTTGCAGCTGTTAACTTGCGCAGGTATTCCGAAGCAGGGGCCAGAACCTTTCCACCCATGTGACCACATTTTTTCAAAGAGGATATCTGATCCTCTAAATGAACGGCGGCTGCGCCGGCATCGATGCATGCTTTAACCAATTCAAAGGTGTTGAGGAGGCCACCAAAGCCGGCCTCAATATCTGCGACAATGGGTGCGAGCCAATAAATGCTGCCTCTGTTATGCAGGTGTTGAAGTTGATCGGCACGAAGCAGCGCATTGTTTATTTTCTTAATCACAACCGGGACGCTATCGGAAGGGTACAGGCTCTGGTCCGGATACGTCTGCCCTACGGTATTTGCATCAGCCGCAACTTGCCAGCCGCTAAGATAGATTGCTTGCAGTCCTGCCAACACCTGTTGCACGGCCTGATTGCCGGTCAATGCGCCTAAAGCCTGAACATAAGCTTCCGAGTGCATCAGATGCCAGAGTTTTTCGGCTCCTAAGCGGGCAAAGGTGTATTCAATCTGCACAGAGCTGCGAAGTCTGACAACCTGTTCGGCCGTGTATGGTCGTGCGATTCCCTGCCACCGTGGTTCACTTTCCCAAGATTTTGCGAGCGTGTCGGATTGCTGCTGTCTGTCCATGTAAAATCCTCCATCGGGTTTAGTGTAAAGAATCCTGGCTCAGAGGGCCAGGATTCTTTACATAAAAATGGTTTAAGTAGCGAAAAGAATTATAGGTATTCTGTATAATGCAAAGCGATAAAGCGGTTGTCAATACGAAAAAATACTCTCTCCCTAATTAAGAGCGGCATAATTCTGAACGCACATTATGTATTGAGCTCGGATATATCACAATATCTTAAATAATCAGGTTTCCAGGATCAAAGGTACCCGGGATGTGGGTAAGGAAAAATCATATCCTGGAAATTAGACGAGTGTCAATAATCAAAAATGCTGTGAGCTTTCACAAGCCGTTTGTCGAACATTTTACCAATAAGGTTTTATATCAGCGGAATCGAAGAGATGAACCCCAGAAAAGTATTG
>PVMK01148425.1_pt1 | contig 13165 bp, 13 predicted proteins | sample 1853481 | NCBI WGS metagenome assembly PVMK01 (sample SAMN08533507, study PRJNA380276) | Marine sediment metagenome, whole genome shotgun sequencing project.
AGCAGCAGAATCTATTCCGCGGCACCAACTTTAGGTCCAAACGATATATCCGTTTACCCCGCCATACTATTGGACCAAAGTCCTATTGCCCTATGCCTCTCCACATTCCAGAATCCCACTTGAACGCAGGGATTGATTAGGTGTGCCAGTTCATTGCCTTTGTCCTGTCCCCCGTAACTGATACTAAAGTTGATGTTGGCTTTCGATGGATTGCCCGACTACGGCCATCGGCCGTCAGTAGGTCTGGATTGCTTAGTAGATCGGTCCATAATTGGCAAGCGCGGCCGCTAACCGGAATTAATGTCATGAATGGAAGGCCCGAAGGATCACGGCAATTAGACCCGCTCGACACAATGGCGTCCGGAATTGCCCATGAACTCAACAATATTCTCTACCCGATGGTGATTTACACCAATTTGCTTTTGGACAACGCTGAGGCTGGCAGCGAGGAATATTCGGATCTAAGTGAAATACTCGATTGCGCAAACAGGGCTGGAGAACTTATTTCCAAAATCCGTCTGTACAGCGGGCAGATTGAGAGCATCAAGACGGTTTCAGATGTCGTTGCGATCATCAGTGAGGCGATGAAATCGATACGCGCGACGACACCAGTGACAATTACATATGAAGAAAAACTCTGCAGCGACAAAATGTCCGTTCATTGCGATGCCGCGCAAATACGACAAGTCCTGACAAACCTCTGTACCAATGCGGTACAAGCGATCACGGGCGTTGGAAAAATCGAAGTAACTGTGGAGTACGTGACGCTCGAAGGGTTTGAGTGCTTCGATGGGACGATACTATCTGGAGAACACGCTCAACTGGTCGTTACCGATAACGGGTCAGGCATGCACGAAGCGACCCTTGCGAGAATTTTCGATCCGTTCTTCACCACGCACTCGCAAGCGACGGGCCTTGGGCTGTCCACCGTTACTGGAATCGTACGGAGCCACGGCGGTGGCATTAGCATTTTTAGTAAGCCCGACATTGGGACGACCATTGAGATTTTCCTGCCGCTTGCCGAAGGCAATATAAAAGAGGCACCCAAATAAGCTGTCGTATCGACGGCTGAATTTGCAGCGACAACAATTGCCTCATGTAGCAGGAGTGTTGTGACAAATCGAGATGCCATTGCGGTTTTCCCTGATACCCATTTCTATAGCTGATACATACCCTAACGTTGGATATTGCCTCGATATCGGCATATCGATGATCGTCCTTTCGCGATGAATTTTGCGTTGGGGGCGCTAACGGCTGGCAGTCTTTAGGCGAAAATCAGCAACGCATGGGGAACCCTGATGGTGTGGGATCGGCTAAAACAATGAAAAAATTCATGGGCGATTTCGAGATTGATTCAACCAAGGCGACGATCTTCGTCGTCGACGATGACCCCTCTTTTCTAAGAGCTATGAAGCAGTTGTTAAACTCGGCCGGCTATCAGGTGGAAACTTTTGAATCTGCGCAGGAGCTTCTGCAGCGTGAGAATCACCTGGGCTATGGTTGCCTGATTGCAGACCTTCGCATGCCGGGTGATTCAGGCCTCGATCTACAGGCCACGATCAATCAGCACGAATACACTTTGCCCATAATTTTCATGACCGGCGCCGGTGACACAGAAAGCGGCGTTAGTGCCATGAAAAACGGCGCTGTGGATTTCTTACCGAAGCCTGTCGAAAATGAGATCTTGTTTGCGGTCATCGAAGACGCAATTGAGAAAGACCGTCATGCCAGGGCGCTGTTTCATCGGCAGATGAGGGCAAGAGAAAAGATTGCGGCGCTTACGAGGCGCGAAAAGGAAATCATGAATCACGTCGTTACGGGCATGCCGAATAAGGAAATAGCCTACCAGTTGCACATCAGCGAGAAAACGGTCAAGGCGCATCGCGGACAGGTCATGAGAAAGTCGAGGGCCAAATCGATTATCGACCTGGCGAATATCTCGGAATTGGCTGACGGCGTTCGCTGATCTACTCAAGATGGCAAAGTGCAGTGGGTTCCTGCCTGTGCCGCGTATGGGATCAAAGTCCAATACGAATATCGGACAAGCAAATGTACAGTACGTGTATGGGCATGAGTAGGGCAGCTTTGGCTAGCATTATCATGGCGCTGCGTCGCTTTGTGCTCTTGCCCTGTTAGCGCTCGCATTCAGGAAATTCGCACAGAACGTCAATGCCGGGGTTCTGCTTCGTCCAGGACCTCTCGCACTACTCGCCGCAACTCCGTCGGCGTTGCGGGTTTCTGCAGGAAAGCCCTGATCCCCATTTCCCTGCTGCTCTCAGGCGAAATGATCGCACTATGGCCAGTACATATAACGATGCGGATGTCGGGCCTGAGCCTGAGCAGCTCAATTGAAAGTTCTTCGCCTGTCATATTGGCCATGGCCTGGTCAGTGATCACCAGGTCGAAATGGTCTGGATTTGCCAGGAAAATCTCCAAAGCCTCCTGCCCACTTGAAGCAGCCTTTACGCTGTATCCAGAGCGCTCCAAACAAACCCTAGCGCTGTTTCTAATCGACTCGACATCGTCGACGAACAAAATATTTTCGTTATTGCTGTCAGCCTGGCTACTGACTGTCCTATCGCGTGACTCATCCGGCATGCCTTCAGCGAGCGGCAGGTAGATTTCAATCTTTGTTCCAATGCCAAGCTTGCAGGAGACCGTTATTCCACCCCCTCGGTTTCGAACGATTCCCAACACGGTCGAAAGTCCGAGCCCCGTTCCATGCCCCGCCTCTTTCGTAGTAAAAAACGGGTCGAACATTTTCGCACAGGTCTTATCGTCCATGCCAACCCCGTTGTCGGTCACCGTCAGCCGAGCGAACGTTCCACCAAGAAATTCTCCACGGACACATCTAAGTCTTTCAATCTCTACGGTATCAATAGCTATCTTTATCTCCCCGCTGCCCAAAATTGCCTGCTCAGCATTAGTGAAGAGGTTCACGACCACCTGGTAGAGTTGGGAGGAGTCGCAAGCAACAGGTACTGCTGAGCCGGGGAAGTTGCGTTCGATTGAAATGGTTTCGGGCAAGCGCCGGGCGCAAAAGCTTCATCGCCCGTTCGGCGACCGAAACGAAATCGCAAATGCGTTCGACGCTGTCGCTGCGCCGGCCAAAAACAAGAACCTGCGATACCAGGTCTCTGGCCTGACGTGCGGAACTGAGAACATCGGACAGTAAAGCGTATTCGTCGCTGTCAGCCTCGCATTTTTCCAGAAGCAAACCGGCATTGATTAATATCGGGTAGAGCATATTATTGATGTCGTGGGCGACGCCGCCGGCCAGTGTGCCCCAGAGCTTCCATCTTTTGTGACTGACGAAGTTGTTCCTCAACTTTCTTGGCTTCGGTGATTTCGATCACTATCACCCCTACGCCCTGCGGCCGCTTTAGAACCCTTGTATTGGGAAAAATGACGCCAGCCACCAGCGAGTTACCCCAGGCTGGCTTAAGGTTTCGCCGCTTAATTCCTCATGTACAGTTGGCAGACGGGTCCCGCAGAACATTTCGCATACGTTTATCGACTTCGTGACCTAGCTTCCCCCGGAATTATTTGACTGGGACGTTTTCCAAGATGGTCGTCGATGCTAACGCCATCAATGCCTGCTAATGTCTCATTGACTTTTGTGTACTTTAAGTCGGAATCAAGTACGGCAATTCCAACAGGGGCTACAGAGACATAGGAATCGAACAAGGCGCGGCTCTCCCGCATATCATCCTCAGCGCGCATGCGCTCTAGTGTCTCGCTTAGCGTGCGTGCAATATTGTCGATCAGCTTACGTTCTTCGGCCATGAACGGGCCTTCATCCAGCGTCGGGCGTTCCTCCAGAAAATAAACCTCCACACTGCCGCAGGGCTTGCCAGCGACTATAATGTCACTCGACTGCTTCCAGTTGGTCTCTTCGAATGATTCAGATACCCATTCTTTATCCTTGTAACGTAACTTACCTCGCGTGATCTCCGGATAGTGCCATCCCGGTGGAATAGCGGCTACGGTGTCCTGAAATATCTCGCCAATTGATGCTCTTGTCGCTATCGAATTTGAAATGGAATACATACATTGGAGTTCTTTGAGTCGCTCACCAATATCGTGAAGGAGTTGTTCCTTGTCGGCATCAGCCTTCTTGCGATCGGTCAAGTCGATGTGTACCGAGACCCATACCTTTCCATGTCTGGGATGATCAATACTGTTAATCTTGGCGTAGTTCCATAAGGGTGAACCGTCCTTCCTGATGCTGAATGTTTCGCCCTGCCAATTCCCGGTTTTATCAAGTACCGAGATAATGTTCCTGGCTTCCTCTTCCGGGTTTTCAGCAGCCGAAGCATGGACAACTGAAAAATGTTTCCCAATCAATTCGCCTGGCGTGTAACCGAACATCCTCTCAAACGCTGGATTGGTCATGACTATAATCCCATCTTCATCCCGGACGAGACGAACTCCATCCGTCATGTTGGCGATGATTTCACTGTCAATGAGTAGTTCTTCCGCCGATTTCTTGCGCTCGGTGACATCCGTATCGCTGCCGCGATACCCGCGAAGCTCGCCGTGCTCGTCGAGGATCGGCATGCCACTCGTTGAGAGCCACACCACGTTCCCGTTCTTATGGACATTCAGATTCATGTACGAAAGGTACGGCTGCTTCTGACTAAAAGTACTCAATGCAGCGGATTTGAGGACCTCTCGTTCTTCGGGGCAAAAAAGGTCGTAGAAGTGCTTCTTACCCACTATCTCGCTGGGCTTGTAGCCGAGAATTTTTTCTACGGCGGAACTCGAATAGGTGTACAGACCGTCGAGGTCCACCTCCCAGATCCATTCCTGTGTGTGCTCCGTCACCTGTCTGAAGCGTTCTGCCGTGATTCGTTCGGTCTCCTCAGCCTGCCTGCGCTTAGTGACGTCGATGATGACCATGGAAATCATATCGCCGTCGAGCATCGCGGACGCCGATGTGTAGACGATCTTGCCTGATTTGGTCAAGTACTCGATTTCGTAGTCATTTACGTAACCGTCTTGACGTAGTTTGGAAATGAACCCTTCGCGCTGCTCTGGGTTGTGCCAGAACTTGATTATATTTTCCTTCCGCAGCTCGTCGAGGGAATCATATCCGAGCATCCTTACGCCTGCCCGATTGCCATAGATGATATCGCCATCGACTGAAACGTCGGCGATCACAATATGCGTATTGTCCACCAGGTTACGATAGCGTGGCTCGACAGCCAGCGCCTTCCCAGGGTCTTGCTTTTCATCGCCAGAATTTTTACCTGTTGCCATAGTTCAGTTAAATTCCGTTTGATTCAAGACACCACCAGCCAAGCTAATGAGCTTACCCCAATGCAATGGACAACTCCGAGCTATTTCTTAAGCATAGGAAGAAGTGACAGGAGCTGTCAAAGCGCTGAGCATTTTTGCCGAAGCCGGGAAGCAAGAGCCTGACATTCGACTATTTTTTCCACAATATTGTCATAACCGCTCCTTTCGTGAGCTTTTGATCCGGGTGATTGGCGTATTGACTTTTTGGGTGCATATCCGAACATTGGCCCCGACATCTGCCTGGTCTGCTCCGGCCATTGCACGTTACTGTGCACCGAGACGTAGGACCAAAGTCCTATGTTCAATTTCCGCAACGCCAATTAATATTGGACGATGGCTGGTACATCGAAACTCATCTGTATCGTTGATGATGAAGCGCCCGTACGGCGGGCATTGACTCGCCTTATGCGTGCGCATGGTTACGACACTCTGGCATTTGCGGGCGGCCGTGAGTGTCTGGATGGACACGAGATCGATCAGGCAGAAGTTGTCATTATCGATGTGTCGATGCCCGGCATGGATGGTTTCGAGTTGCACACTTTGTTACGAGCGTCCGGTCGAGACATTCCCACGATTTTCATATCTGCGCACGCCAACAGGCGATATGCGTCCCGAGCAATATCGGTCGGTGCCATCACTTTTTTGAATAAGCCCTGTAACGAAGCTGCTCTGTTGAGTGCGATCGAATCAGTGACCCAGGCGTGAGTATTTGCAGGCCAATTCAGAGTTGTTTCTCTGGTGCAATTTTCAGGAACCATGCCTGAAACCTTTGTACAACATTTTGCGGATCAATCTCTCGGGTGCCTGATCGGGGTGCCTAACCCACCATTATCATCAATACCAACAAACCTCTCATGAGTTGGACAAAACAGGTACCCAATAAATGTTGAAATACGTGATCGACACAGCAAGCTTTGCACGCGACCCTAAAAATCAAACTTGAAGAAAAGCAAGCCACCGTCGTATTGCCAATCCAGAGAACCTGCCAGATTACTAGCGCTGACACCGACATCAAGTCTCACGCTGTTCAGCCCCACGCCAATTGCAACGTGCTCAAACAGCCTGTAATCGATGCCTGCGTATAAGTCGATCAACGAGCCATCCATCGCCTCGTATTCCAAGCCGAACAGCTCCCCGCTTGCTCGAAATACCCACTTATCCGTGAAACGGTATTCACCCCGTAATCCAATAACAGGCAGCGGGGCAGTGACAGCACCACCCGCTCTGTCAGCAATGTTCTGCGCAGAGAGATAGGCTCCCACGTCGGCGATGTAAAGTCCGCCGGTAAGTCCCAGGTAGCCCTTTTCCCGACGTAAAAACGACCATGTGTATGCGAGCTTATAAATATTAAAATCAATTTCACTGTCGACCGTTGCGTTGATCGGGAATACGATACCGCGCCATGTGATTTCCGTGTCGATTTGCCTGGTGGCGTCACGCGACAGGTCGAAGACACTAAAGTCAATACGATGTCGCTCATTGAACTTGAAATATCCATCCAGTCGAAATACATTTTCCGAGGCGTCAAGACCGAATTCCGACTCCAGGTCGACGGGCGTGCCAATCGAACCGTCAGCCCCGTCCACACGTGTCTCGCTGGACCGATCGGTAATAAAGACACCCAGGCTAAGGCTGAATCTTTTATCGTCCTGTGCTGTGGCCACACCAGGAACTAACAGGGCCAGGCACACGAGTAGTAACGTCACTGAATCATGGTTACTGTTCGGAGTAAGGCCTGACCCCCCCGAAAATCTTTCTCGCATTTATAGTCTTCATGAGTACTCCTCGTCGTCACATTGACGCGAGTATCTGCTCGCGCTTCCTGGCGTACTCGTCCTCGCTGATCAGGCCCTGGTCGAACAGGCTTTGGGCCTCAGCAAGCCGGCTTTGTGCCGATACCGGCGCCGGAGCGGGAGCCGCAGGAGCCGGATCGACGGTATAGACGTAGGTGGGCTCTCTGATGACCACCGTTTCGGTATTGTTATTGTTGGCTGCAGCGTTGCCGACCGCGGCACCAACGATAAAGGCGCCGGCGGCATGGCCATGATGGCTATCCACAAACAACGACGCCGGCCCGAACGTCGCCGGGATATAGCCTTCGAGAACGTCCACCGCAAATGATAGCTTTGCACCGTCGATGGCGGCATCGTGCATGACGACGGTAGCCTCGGTCGGCAGCCCCCCCTCGCGGAAGGTCGACAGGACGGCGTTCGGCGGATTCGCAACGAAGCTGTCGGGTCCTTCCTTGACCATGGGCAGGAGTTCGGACAGGGTCATATGACCCCAAATACGGTTGGGCCGATCGGAAAATACCAAGACGGGCGGCACGTCGTGCATAGTGATGGTCTTGCCGTCGAAAGATCCGCCTGTGGCGTTCACCACGTACAGCCAGCTGATCTCGGAATCGTCCGGAGCGGACGTCGTCTGTTGCGGCTGTGCCGGGTTCGCTGCAAACAGCGCCGCAATCGCGAAGGTCCAGGTCAGGCTGTGCAGGGTTGAGGTTATTGACCGCATGTCTTTCTCCTAATAGTGGAACTGATATGCACCGCATTATTGGCGGGCCGGTATTCTGTGCATGTAATGACAAGAAGCATGGTGTTGATTACCAATTGGCTAAAAGGCCTCCCCGACAGACACGTACCAGCCGTCGCTGTCATCTGAACGCGCGTAGTCGACACGCAGGTTCACGCGCTTGCTTTTAAGCACCATGAAACGTACGCCGACACCGTAGCTCGGTACGCTTTCGTCTTCACCTTGCGCGCTGAAGGAATCGGCAACATGCCCAGCCCCGGCGAACGCCACGAATCCCCAATGTTCGGATGCTCGCCAGCGCGCCTCGACTTGTCCCGTAATCGATAGCTTGCCGAGGTAATCAGTCACCGGGAATCCCCTGATGTTAAGCCGACAGGTATCCCAGAGTGGAAACCTGCCTCCCTTCGCACAGCCGTAGAGGTCCCACGCAATGACAACCGGCGCTTTCTTCAGTTCATGATAGCTGCGCATCCTGACGTAGTAGCTTTGGTAGGAATCCGAACTGACTCCTTCGGCACGACTGAAAATCGCCTTGGTCTCGAATCGACTGCCGGTGTATGCGTTTGTCGGCACATCGCGGGTATCGTATTCCAGCGTCAAGCCGGCACCGGCCGATGTAATTTTGCTTTCAAGATCGTACGGCTGTGGAGTAAAGGATGACTCGATGTCTTGTGTGATATCCAGGTATCTCGCCAGAAAACCTACGTACCAGGAATCAGCGATTCTTCTTGACAGGACTGACTGGAAGAGAGCGCCGTCGATGTTCCAGTTGAGCCCGGTTTCGCCTTCGGTGGCTGGATCACGCAGCACGAACTTGAAATCCGCATAGCCGGCAACTCCGTGGAAGCGCCACTTGTCTTCATTCCAATAGCTCTGTTGGAGGACGCCGGCGGCCCAGCTTTCGTTGTTGGTATACAGGCCGCCCAAACCGGTGAACGATGCAGACTGCGATGCTTTTTGCTCTTCTGTTTGCGGATAAAAATACACCGCAGCGCCAACCAGCCCGGTACCCAGTGTCGGATTCGACATCGGAATCGGAACCGCAACGAAATCACCTTTTTGCACTTTTAAAGGGACTTTCTCGTCACGTATGTCCGGCACGGCTTCGAACGGCATGCCGGACGAGACGGACGTTTTGGTATCTGTCTCGGACGTCTCGTCCGCACCGACGGGTGATACGCCCAAAAATACAAAAACTGCCAGACAAAGAGCAGTTCTGCGTCCGGGATAGTAATCGTCTTCCATACAAACGGGTCTCGACGCTTCACACATAGTCGAATATTACTTGAGGTTGCGGGGGGCGAATATTGGACTTTGGTCCAATACAGTCCAGCGGGAGAATTATTTAGGATGTGCGCGGATGAGAAATTGTAAATAGCAAGGAGTAGACACTTGACCTCACAAATATCCTCACCGGCTCGACTCGCATGGCAACTGGCTGCTTACTTTGCTGTACTTATAGGGCTGATGAGCATCCTCCTGCAAACCAGACCGGACGTTCTTCAGTATCTTCCGCTTGGCGGTAATAATGCCCTCAGCGGGCTCGACACTTTCGAATTAGGCGAGGTGTCTCTTACCGCCTCGCCAAAGCAAGATACGACCCAGGGCGCTACCATTTTCGAGGTAGAGGTTGCTGATAACGTCGGTCGCATTATGCTGTTCCTGATTGGCCATTTGAGCGGAACGATACTGGTCATGATTCCAATTACATGGACCTACAGGGCAATAAATCACGACGTCGGTTTTAGCAAGACCTTTGTACGGTCCCTGATTGTCCTGCCCATCTGTGCTACGACGATCGTATTGCTTATTCAGGATAGTCTGGCGCTTGCCTTCGGTCTTGCTGCGTTGGTCGCTGCCGTCCGTTTCCGCGTGATCCTTAACGAAGCTATGGATGGCATTTTCATTTTCGCAGCGATCTGTGTAGGACTTGCCGCCGGAGTCGGGTACCTGGGAGTCGCCGCCATGATGGGAGCGTTTTTCTGTTTTAGCAACTTGATACTTTGGAAGATGGATTACGGCCAGAACCCACTGGATGATGTGCGGCGGAGGAAAATGCTCGCGAAACTGGAAGCATCAAAACCGGACTCCGACACTTAAAAACGCCAAAACGGTGCCGGTGTTACTACCCCTGTGTTACTCCTTCTGCCTTGAGTGATCGTCCGCCTTTTCTTGCGTGTGACCGAACTAATGCCACTCGGCCCGGCACCCTGCATACCCGCTTGGACAACATATTCTATAGGACCAAAGTCCAATATACGCTCGCGGCCGGGCCGAGTAACGTTGAGCCAGTTGAGCGAACCAAGGCTCCGCACACAGCATGAGAATTGAGGAGAATTAGGGTGAATAATGAACAAGACGCACGCGAATTAGTGGACGAGCAGGAAGAACAGGAAAAGACTGAGTCCTCGCGCCGCGACTTCCTGCGGATGGGAAGCATGGGGCTGGCGGGCCTCGCTGGCGCGGCTGCGCTCGGCATGCAGCCTTCGAATGTATACGCGCAGACACGCGGTTCCGGCAAGCGGCGCGTGGCTATTCTCTTCGACTCCTGGAACCACATGATGCCGGCCCTGGCCCGCGAGATGGTACGCCGGGACCACGACCTGGTCCTCGGCCAGGCCCGTGACAAGGAGTTGGTTCGGGAACTGAGAGATATGGGCGCAAAGGTCGAAGTTGTTGAGGACACGGAGGACCAATCCAAGCCCGAGACTTTCCAGAAGCTGGTCGATCGCGCCAATGAAGCCTTCGGCGGCTTCAATTCCGCCTGCATACGGACCGGAACCCACGTCAACGGCAGTGTCCTTGACGCGAAGGACAGCGATCTCGAAACGGCGTACCAGGGAAACCTCAAGTCTGTGTACTACGCGTTGCGAGCGATCATCCCCCCTCTGGTTGAGCAGAAATCCGGGCAGGTGGTCATCAACACCAGCGCCTCGGTCATGCGGCCACAACCCTTCATCGCGCTCTATACTGCGACGCGCGCCGCCGCCAACGCCTCGTTCGGGCCACGGCACTGGAGGTCGCGGCGCAGGGAGTCACTATTAATGCCACCGGAACCGCCGGCATGGAATACCCGAGCTACCTCCACATGGTGGGCGCCGACAAAGATCCGGCAAAGCGCAAGGAGGCGGAGGCAGGGTTCCCCATGAAGCGGTTTATCCAGCCCGAGGATGCGGCGAGTTTGGTGGCCACCCTGATTGATGGCAAGGCCACCGGCATGACCGGCCAATTTTTCCCAATCGACGCTGGCTGGAGCATCGTGTAAGTACGTCCGTCTGCATAAAAGTTGAACAGAGGAACAATCATGAAACGCAGAGATTTTGTAAAGACCTTGCCTGCGGCGGCGGTCGTTACCGTAGCCGCGTGTAGCCCAACAGGCGATGCTGTAGCAGTAGACGCGCCCGCCCCGGCATCCGCACCACAATCATCGAGCGGCAGCTCCAAACCCAAGGGTTTCAGCGTAGCGGACCCGACGACCCACGACGACCCGGGTGCGATCACGCCGTACATTGTGACCAGTTCGGTATCGATTCTGAGGGTAATCCCATTGGGGACGGCCTGACCGGCACGGGTTCCGATGCCGGCCTGAAGGAGCACGACCCAGATAATCCCCACAAGATGACCCTGACCCAGGAGGAGCAGGACATCCTGAATGGCAGCCAGGGCGAGACGATGGCCAAAGTGCTCAAGACGATCGTCATGCACGGTGAACTCTTCGGCGCCGAGCGGCTGGCCGACTGCGGGGGAGCACCGCACTCGTCGCTGTACACCGGGTCGCCCTGGGTCGAACCGGTCCTCGAGATGTTCGAGGAGATAGCGGATGCCGGCCTCAAGGCGCACGCTCCCTACACCGTCAACCCGATGCCTCTCGATCTCTACAGCGTCGGGCAGGACCCGGTGAAGCGCAACATGATGCTTGAAGGCTACCCGCTGCAGGGGCGCTTGATCCAGGTGCACACGCGCCTCGGCGCCCGCACACTCGACAACTGGAGCTGCGCGTGCTACCTGCCGGAGGTGGGCAACACCGCCGAGCCTGGCACAGTAGTGGCCTGGGCCGAGTCCTCGGCCGTGAACTACGGCAACTCGGTGCTCGCAATGCGCATCAACCGGATGGCAACCGGCATGGAAGTCTTGTGCGCTATCGCCGGCAAGGTGCCGGTCTTCGGCGTATTGACCGACGAAGGTCGCAAGGCCAAGTGGCATATCGACGTAAGGCTCTCCAAGGAGCCTCATTGGGGCGTCCTTGGGGGCGCGGTCGGCACGAAGGTCGTAGAGCAGATTCCCTACATCTCCGGCATCGATCAGTGGATCCCCATGGAAGACGGAAAGCCTGATCTGGTCGCAATGGGCAAGTTGAAGGCCTTCGGCTCTTCCACCGCCTCGAGCGGCGCCGTTGGGCTGTATCACATGGAGAAAGTCACGCCCGAAGCACAAGCGCAGGGTCGCGAACTCCTGGCGGATGGTTACCAAACCTACGTGATCGATGACGCCGAGCTGGCGCGGGCGATGGGAACCTTCGAAAACCTCTGGAAGGATCCGGACGGCGACCCGACGACAGTTTACATCGGTTGCCCACACAACACCTACGACGAGATCGTTTACTGGAGCAAGAAAATCGACAAGGCAATAAAGGATTCGGGACAGGAAAAGGTCGCCATTCCGGTCATCATGGCCTGCCCGATTGTGGTGAAGATGCGGATGCTGGACCAGCATCCCATCCTGCTCCGGGACGTGGTACGCGCCGGTGTGCAGTTCACGACCATTTGCACCCCAGCCTACCAGGGGCTCAAGGGCATGGCGGACATTGATCGGGGTGTGACCAACTCCAACAAGGCCCGCTTCTACTCAAGGCTGCGGCTCTTCGGCGACGACGATCTCCTGCAGATCGCAATGACCGGGAAAATACCCGCCTGACGCGGGCCGATTCAACCGGAACCGATCCAAATAAAGCACTAGATAAAGGAGATACCGATCATGGCAAAGAAGACATTCAAAGGACGCGTTGTCCTTCCGGGCAAGATCACCGGCAAAGCAACGGTGTCCAGGCAGGCGTTCAATACGAGCGGATCATACATTGAGAACATGTTCGCGGGGCGAACCGACGCCGCGCCCTGTACCGATTCCAGCAACAAGGAATTGTATGGCAAGGACCTTGCGGGCGCGATCCTCTGCACCACGACGACGGTCGGATCGACCATGGGCGGCATGTGCCTGATGGGGATGAAGTCGATCGGTGTCGGCCCCGAGGCCCTGTTGTTCTCGAAGCCGATCGACACGCTGGCCGCCGCAGGCGTGCTCATGGCGGACATCTGGAAGAACCAGCGCATCGTGA
>PVMK01141502.1_pt1 | contig 13164 bp, 10 predicted proteins | sample 1853481 | NCBI WGS metagenome assembly PVMK01 (sample SAMN08533507, study PRJNA380276) | Marine sediment metagenome, whole genome shotgun sequencing project.
CACTGATTTTTGACTATGATGTCGTCAATTTTCGACGAAAAATGACGACATGGTTGTCTAAAATGCTGAAAAGAATTCTCAAACCACCTTCACAAAGCTTTTTTCTTCTTGGACCGCGGGGCACTGGGAAAAGCACCTGGTTGCAAGCTCTCTTTCCCGACACCCACGTAATCGATGTATTTCCTTTTGACCACTTTGCCGGGCTGTTGGCCGAAAATTATTTGCGCAAGTCAGGGCAATGAATTGATTCTTGGCGCGATTTTGCGCCAAGGTTGAGCTGTCAAAATGAAAAATTTTTCAATGACCTTGTGAAAACCTCCTCTTCGCTTCATTCATGCTTCATCATTGTCATTGATTACATGGCATTGACATTCAATGAATTGCACTATATTATATTGACACACATTCTGAAAGGAGCTTTACAATGCCGAACATACAAAAGAGCATCCGTTTGCCTGAGGAGGCTGTAAAAGAAATCGAGGCGCTGGCTTCGGGCGCCGGCAAGGATTTTTCCGGCATCGCAAGGGACCTCCTCGTTGAGGCGATAAAAATGAGAAGATGTCCCGGGATAATTTTTGCAGATGGTCCAGCTGGAAGGCGGGCCAGGATTGCAGGCACCGGCATTGATGTCTGGGAATTTATTGCCACCTTCAAGGGCTTGGGGGAAAATTACAATAACCTCAAAAAAACTTATCACTGGTTAGGTGACCAGCAGATCCGCGCAGCCCTTTCATATTATGCCCTTTATCCTGATGATATTGAAGAAAAAATCGCCCGCAATGAGAATATCACCCAGCAACAGGTACTTAAACGGTTCCCATTTTTATCAAAACCGGCGGGTAAAAAGTGAAACTTTACCTGGATGAAGATATCAGCCCTAAGGTCTCAGAAATTTTAAGAAAAAAAGGGGGTGGATGCGGTCAGCGCTCATGAAACCGGAATGCTCGAAACTTCTGATGACGAGCAACTGGCATTTGCAGTTGCCCAGGGACGGACCATGGTGACCAGAAACCGGGATGATTTTATCATCTTAACGGTGCAATTCTTTAATGATCTGAAGCCGCATTGCGGACTTATCATTGTTCCTCACACGATACCGGGACCCGAGTTCAGCAAGTTGGCAACCCTTTTGTTAAAGCATTCTAAAGCTCACCCCCAGGGTTTGGAACCCTATACCGTCGAATTTATACCAAACAAATAAAAGGGTACAGGTTTCTCTCTTTTTCGGTGTTGAACTTTTCACCGAACCAGCGGACTCACATATCAAGGTAGAGGTCGAAACCACTGCCTTTGGTTTTCTTTTAGGGCACGATCCCCAGTATCGGGACTTGGCGGTGATAAAAACCCCGGATAACGGAGAAGACGTGAAAACCACGGTCAAAGCTTGAATAGTGAATTATCATTTGAAATACTGATCGATCTGTTGAGAGCACGTGTGGGGTCGACAACTTCATTTTCATCATTATTAAATGATCTTCAGGTCTCTGTTCATACGGTGAAACACTGGTTACAGATTTTTGAAAACTGCAAAACCGGTTCAGATTGTCCATAACCTGAGACAAAAAAAAGCGAAGGGCCCTTTGAGTATGCTTCCTGCGTATGAATTTTTAAGAGATCTGAAATTTGAGGTATACCAAAGTAGCTATGCCTAATATAGCCTCGAAAATGGCTAAGATAGCAATCCTTTCCCAAAATTTGTGCGCGCCGTAGGAATCATAATCTGAACTCCTCACTATAAATCGGCTAATGATTTAATTTCCGTTCATAATTGAATATATGCTTTGGATTCACGAAAAGATTGGAGCCTATAATTAGATCTGCTGAAATTTGCCTATGTCGTTGGATTTCTGTCAAATTCTCTAGTATGATACAAACGATATGGAAAAGCGAACCGAAGAGTGGCTAAGACAATCCGATTATGACATGGACACGGCGCTATATATGTATGAAGGCGGCCGCTTTATCTATGCCGTTTTTATGTGCCATCTCGCAGTCGAGAAAACACTAAAGGGGCTTTATTATGAAAAGCGGCGGGAAATACCGCCCAAATCTCATAACCTGATCTATCTGGTTAACGAAATCGGAATCAAACCACCCAGGGAACCCGGCAAGTTTATCGTGAAACTCAATCAGGCCAGTATTCCTACACGCTACACGCTATCCGGAAAGCCTCGCCAACCTTCAGCGGGTATACAGTAAGGTTGTCGTTAAAGATATTCTATCCAAGGGCAAGGAACTTGTAATATGGATAAAACAGCAGTTATAAAAATTTTAGCTCGATTTCACAAAGAAATCGAGGCCCGCGGAATCAGGCCGTTAAAGGTTATTTTGTATGGCTCTTATGCGACTGATTCGAATCGGGAGGGCAGCGATATTGATATTGTGGTTATATCAGATGACTTCAAAGGCAAGAGCTATTGGGAACGCATTGATATCCTGTCCGACGTCATTTATGAAATCTTTGCTCCTATCGAAGCGATAGCGCTAACCCAGGATGAGTGGGATAATGCCGATTCCTTTGCAGCCGACTTTGCCCGAAATGGTGAAGTTCTTTTCGCGGCTTGATCAGCATTTACGCTCAACTTCAACCTTCCGTTTTTGATCTCACGCCCCCTTTGCATAAACCGCCATCATTTTTGCTAAACGGCCCATTTCATAATTTTTCTCTAACTATTTGACATTATATAGTAATTATTATAACTACAAGCTTTTTCAGGCAAAAGGGATGTCATATGAATTTTTCCTAAATTGAGAGTTTCAAATTTTTAAATCAGGGGATAAAGCGATGAAACAGATATCAATATTTTTTAAATCAATTGAGGTTGAGCTGAAAACAGGGCCGGATATTTGCGATATTACACCGCAAATACATCGTTTAATAAAAGAGTCGGATATTAAAAATGGAACTCTTCACGCAACAATAATTGGATCAACAGGATCGCTGACAACAATAGAGTTTGAGTCCGGCGTGGTTGAAGATCTTAAGATGGCTATCAGCAGAATCGCTCCGCCTGATATTGAATACGAACATGAAAAAGCCTGGCATGACGGAAACGGGCACAGTCATGTTCAGGCGGCATTGCTGGGGCCCTCAATTGTTCTACCGATTCGAAGCGGGCAATTGAAGCTGGGAACATGGCAGCAGGTTGTTGCCATAAACCACGATAACCATCATAGAACCCGCTCAATCGAAGTGACAATCATCGGCGTGGTTGTTTGAAAAATTGGTAACAGTTCACCGCAGAGACGCAGAGAACGCAAAGGGAAGAAGGATTTTCCTTTCTGTTGATCCGCTAGAAAGCGAAGCGGACATGAAGGGCAGAAAGGAAAAAATCTAATGCCTTCAGGAAAATCAAACGATCGGATCGTGATGGATATCAATTGTCAGGCCTTCATTTGGAATTGGTGCTGAATTTCAATGTGCCCGTTATACATGATGGCATCGCAAGAATAGTGAACGAATTAGATGGGTAAGGCACTTTTCAAATGGCTCTAATTGCTTTCCGTCCTTCGTGTACACTGGGGTTTTTAGCGGACACGAAGGACGGAAAGCAATAAAAATTTACCCTCAGCGTCCTTTGCGTCTCTGCGGTGAACTATTACGTAAATTGTTATTTCTCTCCGAGCCGTAGGTTCGAATCTACGAGCCGGCTACCTGCTCGTAGAGCATATAGAGCATACAGCTCGGAGAGAGGCCGGTTTATCCGGGTTAGCGCTTGGAGGACAGTTCTGAAATATCTTTTTATAGAAACATTTTGTCAGGGTTCGCATTCACTATTTGTCAACGGACTGTCTGCATATTCCTCGCATGATATTGATGTTATGACCATGCCCGGGGAAAACTGGCGCTGGCGTATGCTTGGCGCAGCGCTTCATATAGCTGAGAACATACCTCCGCTTGAAAAATATGATGGTATTATTGTTACCGATCTTTTCAACCTGGCTGATTTCAGAGCGCTGGTCGGTACCCGGTGCCCGCCTGTCCTGGCATACTTCCATGAAAACCAGTTGACCTATCCCCAGCCGCCCGGAGACAAAGGTGCCTTTCAGCTCGGGATAATAAACATTACGACGGCGCTGGTGGCCGACAGGGTCGTATTCAATTCAAAAATGCATAAGGATGCCTTTTTAAATGCGATACCCGATTTTTTGAAACGGGGTCGCGACTGCAGGCCCAAAGGAATTGAAGATAGAATCCGTGAAAAAGCGGCTGTACTTTACCCGGGCATAACATTGCAAATTAACCAGGATATTGATGCTGAAAAACAGACAGATCCCCCCCTTATTATCTGGAACCACCGGTGGGGGTTTGACAAAAACCATGAAATGTTTTTCAGTGTGCTTGAAGAGCTGAATGACATGGGGCTTGATTTTCATCTGGCAATTATGGGCGAGAACTTTGGCAAGATACCCCAGGAGTTTAAAAAAGCGGAAAAGGAGTTTAGCGATAGAATACTTCAGTTTGGGTATGTACCTTCAAGAGAGGAGTATGAAAAATGGCTAAAACGGGGAGCCGTTGTTATAAGCACCGCAATGCAGGAGAATTTCGGCATGTCCGTGATAGAAGCAATGATAATGGGGTGTGTTCCCCTCCTTCCTGACAGGCTTTCATATCCTGAAATACTCCCGGAAGAGTTCCATGAACACTTTTTGTATAAAAGCAGACAGGATCTTATTGAAAAGCTTTTTATAATAATTTCAGATTATAAAAGGTATGAAGAGATCCAGCACAGGCTGGCACAGAAAATGAGGTCCTTTTTATGGGAAAATGGTGCCGACCGGTATGACAGAGTGCTTCAACGGCTGGCTACATTATAAGTGGACAAACTGATTTCGTGGATAAATGAGAATGTTGACAAAGAACATGGGCTGATAACAGGAGCAGTCGCCCATTATAACATGGTAAGAATTCATCCGTTTGATGATGGTAACGGCAGGGGGCTCGGCTGCTTATGAATCTGATTTTCATAAAAAAAAGGTTGCCGCCTGGGGTTATCAGAAACGAAAGACGCAGGTTTTATCTGGATACCCTTGCCGAAGCGGATAAAGGTAATCTGGAACCTTTTGTGCGCTTTGTTGGAGAATCGCTTGTGAGCACGAAAGTAATTGTTGAGGCGTTATAGCTTCTTCAATATCGTCCAAATTCCGATTGGTGGGCTGGCGCATGAAAGTCGGAATACCGACAAATGCTTCTAAACCTGCTCCATAGGCTGGGTTCTCATTCTTAATTTACGCCCCTTTATCACCAATACCAATCAGTTCTTCATTCAGCCCGTGTCGAAAAATTTCGATCCTGGGATTCTTTTTCAAAGAGGTTACTGACAAATCAGTTATGTTGAATGGAAAGAGCGATCCATGTTGTATTAAATGTGTGAAAGGCAGATTACTATTGGTTTGGGTATGTAAGACAGCCTCGATTAGCCACGAAATTTCTATATCGCTTTTTGGCCGATACACATTTCCCTTAACATAAACACCCTTTTCGACTCCTTGCTTTAAGGCACCTAAGTCTAAAAATGTGCTCAGGTTATAGCGCACCGATCTATGAACAAAATGCCTGTCACCATATTTTTCTCTGATACGCTGATTCACTTGAACAGCCTGTACCTCACCTTGCAGACGAAGAAGCCTACCCGTTGCTTCTGCAACGCGGCCAATAAAAGGATAGGATGCTATACACATCCCCCAGGTTAGAAGGAAAGCAGCGTCGGCATTGGGCTTTTTAGAAAATATTTCAAGGCCACCGTCCCGCAATCTCTTGCAATAGTCCGGTGGATCAATCCACACACGATTAAGATAAATAAACACTTTGCGGATTGTCTCTTCGCCGGGATTTGTTTTTGCGATTTTATTTTTTAAAATCGGTTCGATCTCATCCCTTTTGACTCCGGATGCTGTTAATTGTAAAGTCTCTTTCAGCCAGTCGGCTTTAACTTTCCGATTGAAGCCGATGTCCATTTTTTTATTTATCATGCCCGTAACTTGCTCGCTGTTGGCTTATTTCAATGAAAGGGACCATGACTTCATCTATGCTGATTCCACCATGGCAGACAACCGTTTTACCTTTTTGACTGAAAGATCTACCCTGTGGCGAAAGCAGGCAGTGATAATCTTTTGGAAGACCCTGATGATCCCAGCAAAGTGTGTCCTGAAGATGCTTATGCCGCTCATCTCGAAGTCTTAAATCCGAGTATATTCTGCAGCGCTCCCCTTTTTTATCGCAAAGAACGCCATCATTAGTAGCTCCGATGCCTTTTGCCTCGATGTTGCCATGATCGGATGATATGCATATATAAAACTTTTCCGATATCAGCCTTTCAATAAAAGATCTGATAAATCCTTGTTCAGCCCATGTCTTAACCTGGTTCCACATTCCGACATTTCCGACTTGGACACCATGCATTATTTGATCAACCTTGTAAACGGTACATCCCAATACACGAGTTTGATATGCGAGCACATTGTCCAGTTTCTCTTGATCGCCCATATCTCCGTTAACTTTTAAAAAATTGATTTCGTCGGGTCTGAAATTTCTGTCCGACCAGAACTGGCGCCACAAATATTCATCTTTATCAGTTCTATAGATCGTGTCTGTAAAATAACGGGGAATTTTTCCCGAAAAAGCAGCTTGCCTTGACACCGGTGTAATTGTTGGGATCCAGGCCATCAAAAGGTTGTCACGTATTGATATTCGTTCTATACCCTGAATCAAAACATTTTTAAGCAAAAGCCATTGATCGAGGGCAAGACCGTCTATCAACAAAAAGGCGATTTTGGGGATATCCGGTTCAGTTAATTTGTGTGCAAGATAGCCCGGTATGTGGTGAACCATGACAGGACTAACCGAAGGATAGTTGTATAACCCCTGAAAGTTTTCAACCGCCCATGACTGAAAGCAAATGTTCAGCTTGTCTGAAAGTTCATTGAAATCCTCGGTAAAATTTTCCTTTAAATCATGAAAGTTTTGATACCACATGTATCGAAGCTGAGCATAGCGCATCGCAAATTTAAACCAATCAAAATGGTCTGCAGCATCCGCTCCGGGGATTTCATTTTGAAGACCCGCTAAAAAATCTGTAAATTGACTTTTAACTTGATCAGGCGTTTTTCCTTTTATGCCCACCTTTATCCATGGTATCGATGAACCGATTTTGGAATTTCCTTCAATTGGCATCAAGATGCCCTCCTCAAACAGCTTCTCGATATGGCCACGAATGTCGTCATGATCAAAGGGGATGTTTGTTTCGCCCGGATACTTTAAGTCCCTTTTATCAGCAATCGTATTCGCTTTTACACTGGATTGGCCGGCCGCAAAAATTTGCCACCGTTCTTGTAAAAATTCCCAGAAGGCTGTTCGATCCGGCAAGATATAATTTAATGGCCAGTCATTAAAGATGCCTGTTTTTTCTATTGTCAAAAGAAGATGCCGGTCCAGTATCCTCGGTATTTTTAGTTTGTTGTAATGACGCTTAATAAGCATCCGCAGCAGATCGCTGTTCTTTTTAATAACTTCCGGTACAATACCAAAGACATGTTTAAGAACAAATTCGATAGTTAAAGGCTGGCCCATTGCCTGATTAGCATATTGATTGTATGCCCTGTAAAGTTGATCAAGACAACTCTTGTCCAGCCTTGAAATAACACCGTATGACAGATTCTGAAAAATATCTTTTAGATAAAAAGTGAGCTGCCGGGAATTTTGGAGCAAATCTGCGGGCAGCATATCGAACTCGGCAGTATCCGGCTTAACGATAACAACCAGCTCCTTATCTTTACCATTATCCCAAGCCTCTCTGAATTCAGATTCGTAAGTGAATCGAAAAGAAACGGAGTCTTCAAAATAGAGCAGTGAAAAACCACGGCGGCTGATTTCCGTGAAAAGACCTTCATCCCGAAAAAGTTCATCGGGATCCGCTACCACCGTCTTTCGGGAGATGCCGCTGACAAAATACTTTAGTATGTTTTCCCGCCAGTCCTTCATGATGCTAATTCACCCTTAGAACAATCAATGCACATAGTTCCGGCGTTACCTGCAGCTTCATTTTATTTGCAGATCGCCACTCTTCCTCTTCTTTTCTGAGCTGCCTGAGGCGATAGGCCTTAACCTGATCAAGACCGACCTTATTCAGAATCTGTCTGCGCGATTTGAAGCTGTGTTCTGCCTTCTCCTGCTCCAGTTCAAGCTGATTAAGATGTTTTTGTCGCATTTCGTGATAAATGGCGCCGCCCTGTTCAACAGCGAATTGTTTGCATCTCTGATAGATTTGAACCGATTCATCTTCAGAAGTTTCACCGGTTACTTGCCAGTTTCCTGAATTCAAATGATCCCAAACATATTTCGCCGTTGGCTGAAGGTTACGTCCGTCATCATGCACAAAAAGAGGCATTACCCTTTGATGCTGACTATCCATGGTATTCATTCGAATCTGCCACAATGACCAGTAGCCATAAATAGTTTCAGGAATATCTTTTGCTTCAACCTTTAAAATTGGCTGGCCGGCAGAAAATCGACGCCATTTTGACAGCATCTCCCGGATTCGAGGGTTCTCAAGGTATAAGATTTCGACACCATCAGGTGCCTGATGTGAATTCCCAGGAAAAACCACTAACTGGCCCTCTTTTTCATTGGGCCATTTTATTTCAAAGCACTCATCCTTTTGGATCAGAGAGCCGCCAAAGGCATCCAGATAATTTACGGTCATGCATTCTATCCATTCTGCCAATGGGTAATGGCGAACTTGTTGTGCATCATCCGGCTTAAGATCAAGGTTATCATGGAAAAGAGTGTTTTTGTTTTTCGCCTGATCAGCTTCCTCTCTAATTGTATTAATCAGTCGCTGTGCTTCGGCGTCAAGCGATTCCGGATTCCTCAACGTTTCAATATAAAGATTTTCAAAAAAATGATCGGTTTCTGCAGAATCCAGAACATCGCCGGTTTTATCGACACCAAACTCATTCAAGATAGTGGTAAGTTTTTCTTCCAAAACCTCACGCACCCGATATTCGATGGTATCTTCGATGATAAAATTGATTGCCCGTACGATTTTTTCCTGGCCGATTCGATCTACACGTCCGATACGCTGTTCCAACCGCATGGGGTTCCAAGGGATATCGTAATTGATGACCACATGGCAGAACTGAAGATTCAAGCCCTCGCCGCCGGCATCGGTGGATATGAGTATTCGAACGTCTCTGGAAAAAAGCGTCTGTACACGCTTCCGTTGATCCATATCCATACTGCCATTCAGGCAAACAACGGAAAACCCGCGGGCTGTCAAAAATTCAGCCAGCATCTCTTGGGTAGGCACAAATTCCGTGAAAATGAGTAGTTTCAGCTCAAGCTCTGCTTCTTCTTTCTGTAATTTGTAGATCCATTCCAATAAGATTTCAGCCTTGGCATCCGGTCCACGAGCTTCCACCTGTTTGGCTGCATCAAGCAATAGCTTAACCTCGGCCCTCTCATTTTTCTGAGCTTTTAAACGGACACCTAAAACAGATTCGAGCTGCTCCTGTCCGTCTGAGTCGGCCCACTCATTTTCAAAAATCGACGGGAAAAGGGTCATCTGTTCCTGGGGTTGATGCAAAACGTCCAACCGACGCTCAAGTGTCGTCGAAATTGCACGGGTGCTGGAAGTAATCAGTCGCTGCATCAGAATCATTAAGAAACCGATATACCCTTTTTTTTCTTTAATGGCTTGATTATAACCTTTTCGAACATATTCTGTTACAGCATCATACAGCTGGCGCTGCATCAGGTGGACAGGTTTCCACGGAATTCCTATCAGCTTGGTAACTCGGGGTTTGAACAAGGCTTTACCGTCTGCATCGATCGCCTGGCGCTTTTCCGTTCGAATTACATAAGGAAGTATCCGTTCCCGGGTAATGCTTGAAGGATCGGGGAAGGCCGTCTTATCTATAAGGGTCAGCAATCGATGAAAGGCGTCGGATTTGCCTTGATGAGGGGTTGCCGAAAGCAGCAACAGGTAAGGCGCAGCCTCTGCAAGTCCTTTGCCGAGCTGATGACGGGCAACCTGATCCGAGCTACCTCCCAGCCGGTGGGATTCATCCACAATGATCAAATCCCAGCCGGCACTGATCAGGTCCTGGAATCGGTCTTTATTAAATTGTGCAAGCTTTTCATCGGTCCATCCCTTTCGAGATTCAACGGGTTTGACCGAATCCAGAGAGCATATAATCTGGTCGGATGTTGTCCAGATATTGTCTTTTCCGGCAATACGACGGTAGGATGTGAAATCGGCTGGCGCATAATAGCGGAACTCTTCGTCGAAATGGGTCTTCATTTCGGCAATCCACTGCATGATTAACCCTTTTGGTGATACCACCAGGATTCGTTTAACCAACCCCCGCAGCTTCATCTCCCTCATGATCAGACCGGCTTCAATGGTTTTGCCCAGGCCGACTTCATCCGCCAGTAAAAAACGGACCCGGTCTCTTGAAATGGCCTTTCGCAATGCCTTGATTTGGTGGGGAAGAGGGATGACGGAGGAATCAATCGGCGCCAGCAGGACATCTTCGGTCAACAGGTTGGCCAATTTGGCCGCCATCAGAAGAAATTTGATGTAAGAAAGCTCGGTTTGATCTTCTTTCCTTTGAAAGTCAATCGATCCGCCGGCAGGTATATCAGATGATGGCACTATCACCACGGAATCCTGGCCTGGAAGCCAAATCCGATAGTTCAAAGCGCCCCAAAGCTCGATCTTTTCAATAACTTTTACCTGCTCTTGATGGGACTTTGACCAGGCCCAGGGAGGTTGCGATATTTTTGATTCTGTTTTTTCCATTTCATCGAATGGTGCTAAATCTCCAAACCTGAGCGGGTCACCGCTGAGTCATATATCATCTGAAGCTGATCGTCTCCATTGACGACATTTTCCGGTATATAATGGGCCACCGCGATGATGGTCTGGTAATCCTTAGTCTGGTAACATTGCTTGAAACCCACCCTGACCGCCTCGGTCCGCACAAGCTTAAGACGCTTGCCTTTTGGAACTTTTGGCGGCGGCGATTCCATACCGGGCAGCGTTTCCTGGCCACTTTGCATACGTCTTTTAATGGCCTCAACATCATATCCCGGCGGTAAGTAGGTCCAGAGCGCCTCGAGCAGCCTCTTTTCCCTGAGCTGTTCAACATCTGCGTTTTTACGCGGATCGGGCACATACCAGCGGTCCTTGGCCTTAGAGCGCAGCAAGGGATTATCGGCCGGAAGCTTACGCAGCTCCTTAAAGTTGGTTGACAAGTAGCTATGGATCTGGGGCGGCACATTTTCCTGCCCGCCGTAGCAAAGGAAATACTGGTCTAACAATGACCGAAGCTCTGGTCTCGTTTCCCATTTTTTCCAGGCTTCGTTAAGTTTTTCGAAAAACTCAGGCTGTATTTCTTGGTACTTGGATGGTTTATTTTTTAAGAAATTACGAAGCCAGTCTGCAGCACTGCGTTCATCTTCCACCCAAATGGCCATCTGGCCCAATCCTTCCATTTTAATGCGTTTTTTATCGTACTCAGCAGCCTGATCTGGAAGGAAATACATGCCGTCTCGTTCAGGGAATCTGTCAGCCAGTCCGGCTTGAAATTCCGGCGATGATAATGGGACTGGAATACCATGTCGGACATAAAAGGCTACAGTACGGTCAAACAAAATGCGGGGATCACGTTCGGTAATGAATTCGAGTTTCCCTCCTTTGGGTTTGACAACAGGCAAGTTATTTAAATGTGTTTTTATAAAATCCCAGATACCTTCTTCTGTATCGGCCTTTTTCAAAAAACGTTTTTCAAGACCACCATTAGATTTATAAGCTGAAATAATCAAATCCTGTTTCACAGCAGTTGGTGTCGTAACCGCTTTAAAGCTCCCCTGCTTTTTATCAAGTGCAGCAACATTGGCCACTATAAAGCCTACCTCTTGCAGGGTTGTCTGAATGGCGTTCCATACAGTGGCCTTAGTGTTTGAAAACTCAACAGTTATCCAACGCTCTGGCTTAAGGATGCGATGATATTCTTTAAAGCTATTCTTCATCAGCATCTTATATTCTTCTAAACCCTTTTTTTGAGAAGAACTGACTATTGCTTCCTCAGACTGATTAGTAGTTATTTTAAGAAAGCCCTCCCAAAAAAAGTTAAGCTCTGAGTAGTCAAAATTATGGCCGAAAGGTGGATCTGTAAATATATAATCAATCGAATCAGTGGGAATGTTTGATAAATCAGTAGCGCTTTGAGTGCTCACGGCAGTTAATTGGTTTGAGTTAATAGGCAGCGCTAATGCCTTAGCAATCGAGCGCGCATTCCTCCTAAATGAATTTATCACATTTGGCGGAGTTATCAGTGAGCCAACATATAAAGTTCCTGATAGTGGCCCACCTCCTTTACGGTCTGCTCGGAAGCGTCTCATTCTGGAAGCGTAAGGTAGAGTGGCTGTTAGTGCAAACAATAGGGCATTTTTAATATCAGGGTCCGAAATTGAGTTAATTTTGCTTAATAAGCATGCAACAAACACATGTTCTGTTGGTGTGAAAAATTGGTGCAGATGAGTTATACCAATGGATACGTTCCTCTGAGTTTCTTTGCCTGGGATGAGTTCAATTTTCGGCAAACCAATATTTCCAACTATTATTTCCGCCTTTTGTTCCTTTGCACGGTCATTTGCATCGGGGATTTTTTCATAACGTTTGGTACCAATAGAATAATTAATCAATACTGGTTTGATTTTTATCTGGCGGACTGTTTTTTTTATAATTTGATCATATTTAGTCTCAAATACATTTTCCCAATCAGAATTTTTAATAATACCCTTGCAAGAAGGGCATTTTAACGTTTTGAAAAAACAATCTTTTTGTTGATCTACAGCGATATCATAATATAGGCTTTCAGTTAAACATTCTGGGCACCTTACAACATCAGAGTATAATGTAAATTCGATGTAACCCTTCTGACCAGATTTCCTTCTGTAAACTTTATGTGCGGCCTTTTTTCTCTCACGAACCTTCCACCCATTATGAGTGGTTTCATAAAGAAATCCGAACTCCTCAGATATTTCATTACCAATTCTCTGAACTTCTCTAAGGTAAGAATTAGTAAGCAAGGGGCGTAATTAGCTACTCGAAATGAATGATGCAATAGGTGACAAGTCAGATACAATGACTGGCCGGC
>PVMK01113996.1_pt1 | contig 13163 bp, 13 predicted proteins | sample 1853481 | NCBI WGS metagenome assembly PVMK01 (sample SAMN08533507, study PRJNA380276) | Marine sediment metagenome, whole genome shotgun sequencing project.
GTATAAACTCTGACTTTGTCTTTTAGATCACCAGCGGTAGCAATATAATCCTGAACACTGACCAAAACACGAGGTATACCTATACCTGAGGGTGTGCTGTTGTCTGTTACTTTCCCCCGGATAATTGCTCTATCAAGGTAATCGAATACTTTTACAGTAGGTTTTAGAATCCAGGGATCTTTATCGCCTTTCTCAATCACCGATTTGCATACGTCAAAATCAAGATTCAGTTCCGTTGTAGTATTTGCATAGATTGTAAAACCATGAACTATTTTAAATCCTGTCTTATCACCACTGGGAATTTTAAGTTCATGATAATTGCTGTTTGTATCGATTACATAATTTGCAAATGGGTGTTGTTCACTTAATTCATTAATGCCCCCATCCGAATCATTTGCATCAACAATCAGCCTCATTTGGGTATAATTACCAGCAGATAGATTCGCAGCACCGATGTAAAATCTAACATCGTCAACAAGTTTTAGAAGGTCAATAGTTTTTGGAAGTGTAGGAGCTACAACCGATATCCAACTATTATTGTTATTTCCCACTTTTTTTTTGGCGTGAATTTGAACATCTTTAAGAGTAATATACACAGCATTGTAGTTCGATGCGTTATCCACCACATTAAGTGACAGAGTTCCAGTCCCCGTACCAGTGCTGCCGCTATCCGATCCCCCCCCGCTACCACAAGCAAACAAAACTAATGGAGCGAATAACAAAATTGTAAACCCGCAGAATTTTAGAAACTTCATTTGCCTCTCCTTTTTTTTATGAATAAACCAAAACAAATAATTTAATGCAAAAATCAAGCCTTTTTTACTTGTAAATAGACTAATATAAATAATATCCAAAGGTTAATTCTATATTGATTCCATTACGGCTGGATTTTACGATATATATGGTGGAATTTTTTATACTTTTGGTTAATTCAGGTTATACTTTTGTGTAAAAAAGGGTCTGGATCTAATATGAAAAGTTGTTGATAGGGGGGGCAGCGGTGAATCTTTTCTAAATTAGATTATTACGAAAATCCGCTATATTGAGATTATCAAAGTCCACAAGAAACCTGTGATATCTAACAGAATCAGTTCCAAATTTGGCGGATTCAAAACCTGTGCTTTCTTGCCATAGTCCCAACTATCAGATTTTAAACGATTATTGCAGATACGATTGGATACATGCAACTTATCGTATCAGTGAGTCGGGTGTCAAATCGAAATCATAAAAAATGGGAGTTTGAATCCCAACATCGAGTTAATCCAGGTTGCCGGATTACCCACTTTCTGTTGGTATATAATTAGTGTATCTCACGGATTTTGCCGGCTGATATATTGGTTTTAATAGATATCCAAGTGATGATAAATCTTCTGTGCCGGAGAGCGGGGCGAGCACGAAAAGCATTCCAAGTCTATTTCTGAGATTTTATAAACGTAAAAACATCAGTGACGCCAGTCAGATCTAAAATGACTAATACAAGAAATAGAGCAAGTATAACGACGAGGAGAAACTCGACAGCCCCACCGCCTGCCGGAAGTTGGTCGATCTGATTAGAAATACGTATTACCTCATCATCAGAAAGAGTATCAATACGTTTTTTAGCCTCCATCGGATCAACACCATGGGCGATGAGCGCCGCTCGAACATCTTCACGTGCTAGGAACTGCCTTAATTGATCTCGAGCTTCATCACCAGGGACTGAATTCATAACCGTTTCTGTATTGATTAATGCAGCTAAAACAGACTGACAGGGAATTGAAACTATCAACATTAACACAGCCATAAAAATGCATAGAAATTGACCATTGCTTCGTAAAACTCTCATCCTGCCCTCCTTAAAAAAATTGTTTTAATTGAGATTTGGTAATTCCCTGCCACACTCCCAGAATAATGTCAAATTCGGATCTATTGAGTTCTGAATCCCGTTAAATTTGCGATATCCTCTAAAATTAACCCGAATTTGACGCAGTTCCGAATACACCCAACTTGCCAAAATATGTAATTCGACGATTTTCGAAATGTGTAATGATATGATTCGGATATCATACGGATTTAGGGCCTGTCAAATGCTCAGATTTATAGCAAAGCACCACCGGAGACCAGGGCGCCGGGAATGATGATATCACAAATTTTTTATGGCCATTGATAGTTAAAACTTTGTTAGATATATGCAATTGTTTACGATTATCCCTTTATGATCGCTATACAATGTTTCAAAGTTGTGTAGTTGTTAAGGAAATGTAGCATAATAAAAACGTCACCAGGAGTGTTACGCGATTCGGTAGAACGATAAGTTGTGCGGTTTTTCTATGGCCTTATCTCAACAGTCGTACCATTTGGCACAAACTTGTAGATTTCCTCCATTTCTTGGTTTGAAACGGCAATACACCCTTTCGTCCAGTCAACCTCTGCATGAGAGGCACCAACTAACGAGAAACCATTCTTGATGCCATGGATCATTATATCTCCGCCCGGAGAAACACCAATTTCCTTTGCCCGCATTTTGTCTTTCTCGTTTGGATAGGAAATATGAAGAGACAGGTGATAACCGCTGTTACTGTTTCTTGAATCGATGATGTAGGTTCCCTCCGGGGTTTTGTTATCGCCCTGCCTTTCTTTCGGTCCAACCGGGTTTCCCCCCAGGGCAATTTTGTAGGTTTTGATCACCTCGCCCTTTGTGAGCAACGTCAATCGTCGCTCCTTCTTTTCTATCAGAACTTTATCTGCCGGTTCCGTCCGGAGTGTAAAAATCTTTTGTTCGAACGTTTCAATCTTTTGTTCGAGTGTTTCAATCTTTTCCTGCAGGGTAATAATCTCATTCTCTTTGCTCTTAGTCTCTAGCCGGGAAGTCACAATCTGTCTTTGCTGTGTAGCAATTATTTTATCCTTGATGATGACATTATGGATTTGAAATATCATCATCTGGCTGTCCCGCCTGTATTCACTATCCGGGTAATCCCTTACGAGTTTCTGAAAACATTTCAGAGATTTCTGATAGTCTTTTTGTTTGTTCCTGGGATAGGCATAAATAATACCCATCTCGAAGAGAACTCTGTCTGCAACCGCGGGATGTATCTCAATAATTTGCTCGTATTTGTTCAGAGAAGCCTCGTATTCTCCCTGGTTGAAAAAATCATTTGCCTCCTTGGAGAGTGATCTGAGCTGATGTCCCTCATCGATGTGACTGCATCCCCCTATAAGAACTGGGGATATCATGATGCCGACGAAGAAAAGGCGAAGATACGCGCCTATGCCTCTCTGCAATTTACCGGTATACGACTTTGTGCCTGTTAATAATGTGCTTGATGATCGCAATACCAGTCCTCTTCCAGCTATATTCGCAATACGGTCCATGCTAAACGGTGGAAATGTAAGGAAGTGGAAGGTCTATAAAACCTTGCCACTTCCTTTCGATTTACTTCTTCATTGATTTCTGGAAAGCAGCTTCAGCTTTTTTTGCTTTTTCATCGGCGATTCTCGCCTTTTCCTCTGCGATTCTTTCCTTTTCCTCTGCGATTCTCTCTCTTTCGTTTGCTCTCCTTTCAGCTTCCTCAGCGCGGGCCACTGCTTCATTCGCCTTTAACATGGCCTCGTCGGCTGTTACCTTGGCAGCCTGCGCATCCTGAGCCGCCTGATCAGCTTTCGCAGCAATCGCCTTTTCCCGGGCCTGCACCTCCTCGAGGTCACCTTTTGTTGCGCAACCCACGACAACAATAGCGAAAGCAAGCATCATTGAAATCACCAAAAGACTCTTCTTCATAATGTCGTCACCTCCTTTCTGTTCAGTTTACCCTACCATAATAGCAACTGTAAAATTCCGCGTTACGCCACAATAAATATCCACGTTAGTTAACCTGATGCAAAAAGCATGTACCTCCCTTAGGGTTCAACCAATATACCGTCTATTTCCAAATCAATTTCCAAGCGTTTGGCCGCGTCTTTGGCCTCGCTCATAGTATTGAAAGGGCCGGCGAGAACACGGTGGCGATCGCCCTTTGACAACACCCTTGCGGGAATTGGAGGACCCTGATGGTTAATAATTGCGGCAAGCCTCAGAGCGTCGACCTTGTCACGCAAACTAGCAGCCAGAACATACCAAGCGTCCGTTTTGAGGTCCGGTATTTCCGGTTTGCCGTACAACTGGTCCGGATGCTTGAGTTTTACGGTTTCCGCAACATCCTTTTTATTTCCATGACGGTTCTCGAATATGGGAACAGGGATTCCGCGGGCCTCGACCACTGCTCCCTTAACCTTTTTCCAGTCAAGCGCGTGTCCGGACTTCTTTGCAATATTTATCAATTTTGCATATGCCTTCTTTAACTCAGCGGTGCCTGATTCTTCAAAGGGCGTATGAGCTTCTAAGTAAACGATTCCATCACGCTGGCCTACGAGATATGGCTGATTAACGATTTTTACAGGTGTTTTTACCGGAGTGTTTTCGAAAAGTCTCTGTATGTCTTCCGGATAGAGTCTTATGCAGCCATTGGTTGCCCTGAGGCCGATACTGGCCGGCTTATTGGTACCATGGACCAAATAACCTGACTTACTTAAATAGAGAGCGTGTTCTCCCAGTGGATTTAGGGGCCCCGGTGGTATTTTAGCCGGCAGCGGATCTCCCTTCTTCCTATGGTCTTCAGCAATCGAAGCGGGCACATACCAGGTCGGCCGGAATTTCTTGCGCGTTACATACATTCGGCCCATGGGAGTGGGCCGCTCTGTGGTACCGACACCGACCGGGTAGGTTGACACGGCTATTAGTTTACCATCTTTTTTAAAATAATAGAGCCTCATAGCGGCCAAGTTGATCACAATACCTTTTCTGCGTGTGTCTGGCAGGATAAAGCTCAGCGGCAGCAGGATACGCTCTCCGGCTTCAGGCACCCAGATATCTGTCCCAGGATTAGCGGCACTGACTGTATTGATTCCCAGGCTGAAGTGTCTTGCAATATCCGGCAGCGTATCCTCCTTTTCAAGTCTGATGATCGCCAACCGGCCAATAACGTCATCTTCTTTTGCAACAATAAAGTCATTTCGTTCGATCTTATCCTCCGGGTGCCCTGGAAACGGCAGAGATTTAGCCAGAAATTCTCTCATATCAGCACAGCCCAGCAAAGATAAGATGAACATCAATAGAATTGTAAGATGAAGCCTGTTGGATAAGGGTGACAGGTCAATAATTCGGCGCAGGGTCATATTAGCTAAATTGTTTATTGAAGAAAAATTGAAAACCATATTTCAGCAAAACTGGATCGCATTGACGCGCAAGGCTCAATTCCATTGCAAGATCAATAACGCACTACTCAATAATATATACCAGATATCGTGAATATTTTCAAAATATTGAATGTTATTTTGAGAGATTCCAGATTTCATATACACGTACGCCACATTTGTATAATAATTTCCGGGAACCCAATATGTAATTTGGGGATTTTGTAGATTGGATTAAATAAGCTGAAATTTCGCTATAGGAAAACCTGGGATATCTAATAAGTGTTTTATCCATAGTCCCGCAGTGAAACACTAGCAGATTATCGTTTTTTGATTTAATTGGCAACAGAATTTCAGATTGATGTTTATCGAAGCGGGATTATTGATAAAACAGTGATGTACGAAGCCGTCTCGCGGACGCACTGGCACAATATTTCTATATGGGTAGCTGCATGATTTTTTTTGATAACTCAATATGCGATTGATATGCGATTATGCGGCCAGGAACGTACTAAAACTCGTTTAAACTCACACAAACTCACTTGTAATTCAGTAACTTACTGTTATCATTAACTATCTGCCAAGTCCGGCCTTCGGCACCAGTTTTTAAGGCACTTAGATTTATTTTAAGTGCCTTTTTTAGTCGCTGGGTCATATATCCACAAGAGCTTATCAGCGGAATCCAGAAATCACCTGACCCCACTCTAATTCACTTTTCAAGTCCCGACCCCCTATCCTCCATCAAGCGATCCTCACGCCTTGCTTTACAAGCGCCTTCTGCACAGTCCTGATGTCTACCCTTCTGCAGGTTACATTGTCCTTGACGGAAACGGCCGCCGCTACCCCCGCCCCCTGTCCCGTCACTGCACAGCACATCATCTGGCGAGTCGCAGCGTGGGACATCCGATCTCCGGCAACACAACGCCCGGCAACAAGCAGATTTTCCACCTTCCTCGGAACCGTGATACCGTAAGGAACCTGAAAATACCTTCCGGTGGTAGGTATAATCACTACGCCGTAAGCGTCCAAAAATTCCGGAAAAATACCGATAGAATCTTCAAAACACGCCTCGTTTTTCACATCCTGTTCTGTGATATTATACTCGCCAATTATCTTTCTGGAAATCCTCGTGCCCAATGATGAGCCAAATGTCCGCAGCGTGGCATTTTCGAAACCCGGTGTGTACCTCTTCAAGGCCTCCAAAACCAGCATAGCCTGCTTGCGGCCCTCCATCTCCCCTATAGTCAGATCCCAGACGTTCGTTGGATCTAATCCGCGAACACGAACCGCGTTTATATGGGTGGCTTCGCCTGCCTCCGTTAAACTGTGCCAGATAGCTTCTACCCACATGTTTTTCGGAATCAATCCATCTTTTTGTGCTTTCTTAAACGGCTCCTCGAGGTAGGGCGTGAAAAGGTCATCTTCCTTTCCGGAAGTCGTTACGGCCCAATCAGCAAGGCGAGCCGGATTAAGCTCAACATACTCGAGAAATCTCTTCACGTCCACGCCGCTGCAGCCGAAGCTTACAGTTGCGGACATCAACTCATCTCCTGAGGCTTTTCGGTATGGCGCCCCAACATGGTGAGCGATATCGGCATCCCCGCTGGCATCAATCACCCTCTTTGCAAGTATCGCCTGTCTCCCGGATTTGCTCTCCGTAATGATGCCCCGGAGGGCATCGCCTTCCATCACCGTGTCAACGGCCCAGCAGTGCAAAATCGGCACGATTCCCGCTTCGGTCACCAGGTTGTCGGCCACGTATTTGAACAGGTCCGTATCCAGGTACTCTCCAAGAGATTCGCGGTTTTTGCGACTGCCACCCATCTCCTTGGCCCGTCTTTCGAATTCAACGCCGATTCCACCTGCTTCCACCGTTTTTTCGTGCCGGTACCAGGAGATAGTTTCCACCTGGGACTGGGTGATATTTCCGCCGAAACAGCCATAGCGTTCCACCAGTATCGTATCGACGCCCTCCCTCGCGGCGGCAAGGGCGGCAGCAAGGCCTCCCGGGCCGCTGCCCACCACCAGAACATCCGTTTCAGCCATGACGGGCACAGTCCTCGACGGCTCTTTAATCTCCTTCATGGATCATGTCCTCCATCCCGTGCCCCAAAAAATCAAACACGGCTTTTGTTTCCAAAATTCGCCATTTATTAGAAATTATGGGATTTTTAACCGACGGGATTATCTTTGCAGCTCTAATCGATCCAGGGTTTCCTCAGTTGGCTGCAGTCTCCATAGTCGTGTCCTGGGGTCGACAGATCCTGGGGTAAAAAGGGCATTCTAAGGCCGAAAATCGGCCTTGTTTTTAGGCTCACGTCTTAGTTGGCGGTGTTCTACCTTGGGCGGCCCCAGTTTACTATATTTTGATTACTTCACAATCCTCAACTTATGAGTTACCCGTAAACATTTCCACAGTTCCTTAATTATAACGGACAGAGCAAGATTCGGGTGCAGGTGTGCATCACCTGAAATTATTTCACATGAATCCAACAATTTTTGATTGCCTGACCAAATACCAAATTGACTTCCGATGTATGCTCCCAGATTAGTCTGAAGTGTTACCAAATCATCCTCAGCGATGCTGGCGATGGTCGCTTTGTCTTTTAGGGGTAATTCATCGATAAGCCTGTCGACTGCCTCTTGAACTGTTTTGGGGGGTGTTGAAGGCCTACCCTTGTCAAGATGTTTAAGTGCGATCTTCGATTTCCTGTCCTCATCGGTAAGAATTTGAACAACCTGTTCAAGGATTATCACGGCATCTGAATAGATCTGGGTGTCTTCAGATGCCCTCGGCCCAGCAACATTGAGAACCTTCACATGCTGTAATCTAATCCATGAAGCTGCCAGCGATGCAGCATCGTAATGACCGGCAAGATCGAGGTCAATGCCGAGCAGTTGTTTTTTGTGCTTCAGGGTCATATGACGGGTGTAGTCTGTGCCTCCTGTTAACTTTCCACGGGCAATAATCAAAGTGCCATCAGAGTCCTGTATATTCTTTTCGGTACGGGCTTCATAACTTTCAGTCGGCATTTCTTTGAGTCTGTACATTTCAGGCAGGGGGCCTTTCTCGGTTTTGCGCCCCTTTGGTATCCAGCCACCATGGGGTATGCCGAATTTCAAGGCAACATCAAGAGCAGCCCGATCGGCACCGGTTTGTCCGCCTGATATGATTTGGGTTATCATGAAGTGTGCCTTGATTCATCTACAGAATACGTTAACCCATCAATATTATTCGTCCTTACACTCAATACTTTTATTGATCTGGAGAAGTGCCTCACATTTTTTGCCCTTTTCGGCACAGTCATGAATCGCTCCAGCCAACTCCTCCAAGGCACTTATCATTTCATCCCTTGTTAAGGATTCAATTGGCCTCCCGTTATATGCTATTTCTTTGCAATCGATTTTGGTCATTAGTCTTTCTCCTCATCCTTAAATCCCGGCAGTTCCTCTTGTTCCCTATGTGTTCTGAAAATGCCTTCGATTATTCGAATGACATCCCGATAAATCTTAGAGGCTCCACCAACCGGCTTTTGGCCGGTAAAATAAACTACCTCTATCTCATGATTAAGCATCCATTTACGGATTGATGAAATTGCATGATTAGTTGTACATTCCATTAGTTCCACATGCAGACACGGCTTTTTAAGATTTTCAGCTAATTCCCTGACCCCTTTTAAACCTATCAAAAGCTGACCATACGTCAGAATAACAGTTCCTTCAGAGTCGATAATATTTTTCTCCAGCCTTTCAAAGTAGCTGGGATTATCTATTCCTTTAACATTGTAAAGTTCTGGTAAGACACCTTCTTCAGTCTTTCCGCCCTTGTAGGCCCACCCGGCATGTGGAATGTCAAATTGGATTGCAGCGTCAAGAGCAGCTATCTCAACACCGGGTTGACCGCCTGATATGATCTTCTTAATCATTGTCCTTTGGCCTTGTGTTGGGCCTGAACCTGTTCAATGGAATCGAGTGGCGTAACCACGGGGTGAAATTGCAAATGTAAAGGACACAATTAGTAAGCCTCAACCCAATTCTACTGACGCTTCAAAATATGCGCCCTTTTCGACCGAAATACCTTTGCTTTTGATTTTCCCTGAAAAATTTGCCTCCCGGGTAATCTCAACTTTCCCCATTGCATTAATCGCCCCTCTCATACGACCTCTGATTCTTACGTTTTGTGCATGGACTTCACCCTCAAATCTTCCACGGGGGCCTATAAAGAGGGTATAATTATTAATTTTAATCTTGCCCTCCACTGTACCGTTTATGATCAAATGCTCTTCCGCCTTTATGTCTCCAACGATAGAGGTGGAGTGGCTAATAGCCATCTTTTTTTTATCCGAAATGCCATTTTCCATAGATCTTCCCCTTGCTTCACAATAATAGGTGGCGTTTCTGGTCGGGTTACCCGGAGGATATTTGAAATTGATCAGAGTGTCAAAAGGATTGTGTTGATCCAAAAGGTCCCACCCCGGCCCTGTTAGTCCAAGTCTTCTTCGTTAACACACTCCACACTGTCTCAGAAGCATTCACACTATTCAACAATCTTGCATTTGCCGCCAATGCATTTGAGTTTGTGCATGATCATACAGCATCATCCAACTCCCGAAAGCTGGCTGAACTTACAACGCAATTATGATTTATGGCAAACTTCACACAGAAATTTTGTTTGGAAATCCGTTCAACCGAATAATTTTTTAGCTAAGGAAGTTCCAGCGCAAAAGATCTCGCTTGACAAACAAATCCGTCTTGGATAATCGGATACTGATTATTTCTGTTCATTATGGATACCAATTAGAAATGGAAAGGAGATTAGAATGAAGGCAAAAGTAACAAAGGATTGCATGGGAGACCGGCTTTGCAACAATCTTTGTCCCGAGGTTTTCGAATACGACGAGGATGAATTGAAATCCAAAGTCAAATTTGACGAAATTCCGGGAGAATACAAAGATCTGGTGAGACAAGCCGCCGAAGAATGCGGCGCCCACGCCATTGAAATCGAGGAAGACTAAACAGCGGACGCAGCAACCGGAGCGCACCGAAACCGCCACCGGCGGTTTCGGATAAATGCGCAACCGGATGGAAAGGATCCTTACAATGGGTAAATTCAGAGAAAGCCGAACGGCAAAAAACCTGCTGGGCTCTTTTGCCGGAGAATCCCAGGCCCGCAATCGGTACACCTATTTTGCCAGAAGGGCCGCCGAAGAAGGCTATGATCAGATTGCAGAAATATTTGAGGAAACCGCCGACAACGAGTGTGAGCACGCCCTGCGGTTCTTCAAATTTTTTAACGGCGGCGAGCTGGAAATTACCGCCAGTTTCCCCGCGGGGGTAATTGGCAGCACCTATGACAACCTGCTGGCGGCGGCGGCCGGAGAAAAATTCGAACACTCAGAGCTGTACCCGGGTTTTGCAAAGACAGCCCGCGAAGAGGGCTTTGAAAGGGCAGCCGAGACCTGGGATGCTATTTGTGTTTCCGAAAAACAGCATGAGAAACGCTACCGTGAACTGGCCGCCAATATTGACAGCGGTGCGGTTTTCAAACGGGACCAGGAGGCGGTCTGGAAATGCCGCAACTGTGGATATCTGCACGTGGGCCCGGAAGCGCCGGAAAAATGTCCCGCCTGCGTGATGCCCCGGGATGTTTTTGAACTGCTCGGAGAAAACTGGTAAAAAGGGTTTTAAGGGTAGTTTGGGAAATCCTGAACTGCCCTTTTGATTTATTCTGCCTGCTATTCCACTGATATCTCCAGCCCATTCCCTTTGCCTCCCTTTTACGTTTCTATCAATTATTTAGCTGGTTTTCCGGATTCGGCATTATTAATTTTTCAGGTTTAAATCCCTATAAGCGTTGACATTATGATTTCGGTACTTAATATTTGGAGAAATTTTGCTGGAGGAAAGGATTCGGATAAAATGCAAAAAAAATATAAGATATTGGTGGTTTTGAGTATCGCCGCCGTATTTTTGACGTGGTACGGTTTTGATTATGGCGAAACACAACTGATCTCAAAAAGCAAACATTCACCTGTTAAAAAAAACCGCAAACCTATCGTATCGGAAAAACTGGCGGACAACGATGACATGGTCGCCGCCATAATAATTATGCCGAAATCTTATCTGCCGGCCCTTAAACGGTTCTCACAATCCGCCATGGCAAGGAATATAAAAATTCTGCGGGCCCAGCTTGAAGTAAAAGACGGGAAAATGACGGCGGTACGATACGATAAACGCGTGAAACAGCCGGGCCATAAAATTGAACCGGCCAACAATCCCGCCAATCAAACCACTGACCTAATCTTAAAACTCCCACCGGATAAGGAAAGCAAAATCTTATCAACCGGTTTTCTGTATTTGCTGGCCAGTATTCAAAAAAACCGGTTTGACCGCTAACTCTGTGAGTATATATTCTTGACGGTCTCGTAAAAAGTCAAAAAATACACTTTTTTGACTTTTTATAGAAGTGATGTCAAAACCCCATCAGAATAAGCTTGACAATCGTAAAAAATTAAGGCAGGAAAAGTGGGTGTAACCTACTAATATTAATAAAAAATTGAATCTTAATGATTCCGGGAGTCATCCATGATCTTTAAGCAACTAACCGTATTAACCGGAAATTCCGTGTCTCATTTGAGCAATGTTATTTCCTTTTTAGGTGGCGGGGGCGTAAATATTCGCGCTCATTGCCTGGTGGATAATGGTGACGGCTTCTGCAAATTAAGAATGGTCGTATCGGAACCGGAAAAAGCGATTGCGGTTTTACAGAAAGAAAAATTAACGGCGGTGATCAACGATGTCGTTCTAGTTGAAACCGACGACCGACCGGGCGGATTGAGTCGAATGCTCAAACTGCTGGAAGAAGACGAGATCCAAATAGAATACTCGTATACGGCCGTCAGCGAATCGCCCGGAATCGCAATGATGGTATTTCGTTTTTCAGACAATGCAAAAGCGCTTAAAATATTGGAGAAAAATGGCCTGCAGCCAATAGCGTCCAAAGACTAACAGGATTTTTATGCTTTTTACTTCATTATAGGTGCTTGGGTCTAAAGAAACATAGCAGCAATTAGGTGGCCGTAATAATTGACTATTTTTCATTTACCCTAAGATTAATTCACCTCCATCAGCCTTTGTGCGATTCAGTTTCAACAATGATTAATTAATCCGCCCGGATCAGTGTCGACATAGCCTAATAAGATTTCAAAGGACAAAAATATTTTACCGGCTCCTGATATCGTTATTTTTCAGGGCGGAGTAATTAGGCTGTTTATTCGAAATACTCGAACAGACCATCGGGGTTTTCTGACAAACCCTAATGCCGATCGTTTCAATCATGCCTGTGTCGATGCCGTTACCCGCAACCAGACGCGCTTTACAGAGAAGATCCAGTACCCTCCCCCTTCCCTTTGATGTTGTTCCCGGAACAGCCGTGTCATACTTGCATTTCCACCAGGCTATGGTTATATTTTTGATGCTATGAGAGAAACCAACGAAAAGATACCCGATCCCAAAGAATTGGAAAAAGAGATCAGTGAGTTTTTGGCCAAAAAGTTCGGCCAAAATGTAAAGATCGTATCGCCCATGGTGATGACCCAGCAGGCGACGGTGGATCAAACCAAGGAAGCCGGCAAATCCAAGAAAAAAATCAACTTTGATTTAAAGCCGGAGGAACTCATTGCCTACCTGGATCAATACATCGTCAAACAGGACAGCGCCAAAGCCATTCTGGCAACCAAAATATGCACGCACTTCAATCGCATTAAGCGCGCCATGGAATCTGAGAACGCCATCAGCAGCATGGTGGGCAGCATAAAGAACAACGTTCTGATGATCGGGCCGACCGGTGTCGGCAAGACCTATATTATCAAATTGATTGCAGATAAAATCGGTGTGCCCTTCGTCAAAGGAGATGCGACCAAATTCAGCGAAACCGGTTATGTCGGTGGCGA
>PVMK01144428.1_pt1 | contig 13163 bp, 16 predicted proteins | sample 1853481 | NCBI WGS metagenome assembly PVMK01 (sample SAMN08533507, study PRJNA380276) | Marine sediment metagenome, whole genome shotgun sequencing project.
AGGTCTCGATTGAGTAGCTTCTTAGTTTCATTGTGTGCCCCTAAGCTATTTTATTAGTTTCGCTATTCTTCTAGGCGCTCGTCGTGATAGTAATCCCGGAGCGGGGGGTGCGGTCCAGTCGCCCGTATAAATAATTCACCGGCGGGCCCCCTTTTGGTTGCCTCGATCGGATCCATAGAGAGCTTTACAATCGCGAGGCCATGGTCGAGATGACGATGCAATCCCCATGCGTGCGCTGACATCTGAAGTTGTCACAGCCATTTGCGCTGTTTCAATCCCGGTCATCGCTATGGCGCAGGGACCCTTGGAGACTCCGATGGTCGCGATCGACGGCGGCAGCTATCCGATCGGATCGGCCGACGGGCCGGCGAGCACGGGGCCGCTGCACAGGGTTTCACTCGATCCATTTCTGATCGATGTCTACGAGGTGAGCAACGCCCAGTTCGCGACCTTCCTCAACACGCTTGAGGTGACGGCCAAGCGCGATGTGCGCGCGGGCGAGCTGCGCGCCGACGACGTTGAGGGGCCGGACGCAAATCGCTTGTGGGGTGGCAGCAGCGGCAATGATCGAGCGTTTATCGAGATGGACGATACGGATGCACGCATTGGCACTATGGATGGCCACTTCACGCCCGAGCCTGGGTTCGCTAACCACCCTGCATCCGAAAGCACCTGGCAGGGTGCCGCGGCTTTCTGCGCGTGGCGCGGCGCCCGGCTGCCGACAGAAGCCGAGTGGGAGGCGACCGCTCGCGGCAAGGAAGGTCGTGCCTATCCGTGGGGAGCGGCACCGCCAATACCGGAACGTGCTGTGTTCGGGCGTGGGCGCGGAGAGACCGATCCGGTGGGTAGTCATCCAAAAGGGGCGACGCCCGAGGGCGTATTCGACCTCACGGGCAACGAGGCCGAGTGGACGAGCAGTCTGTTCAAGCCCTATCCTTACGACGCGGCGGACGGCCGGGAGGATCCGAAGGCCTCTGGCCAACGCGTCACGCGCGGCGGTGACCATGTGTTCGATGTGGCGCCTGACCAACTCACGGGCTACTTCCGCGACGGCTTTTCCCGCAATCCTCGAAGAGGCCACCGACACATTGGCTTTCGGTGTGCGAAGGATGCGAGATAGGATCCCGCCCTCTGCCCAGCTCTCGTGCTCAAGAAAAAGGTTACTGGCTCAGGCCTGAGCGTATGCGGCATGCGCTACCACACGTATCCATAATGGGTTTTTGGGCTATAGCATAGGCTCGTTTTAATTAATCGGGGAACGTCAAATCATGAGACGAAACGTTGCACGAATTCTCACCCTGGGCTTCGCCCTCGGCTGCTTGAGCTCACCGGGGGATGCCGCTGAAAAGAAAACCGGCGATCTGGCCGCGGCCGCGCAAAACCCTATTGCCTCGATGATGACTCTGCCTTTCCAGAACAACACGTATTTCGGCATCGATCCAGACAACCGTACGGCCAATTCACTGCTCATCCAGCCTGTTTACCCTATTTCGCTCAGTAAGGATTGGATCGTCATCACTCGAGCGATCGTTCCGCTTATCTATATCGAGGGATTTCACTCAACGGACCCGGAGGTGCCGAACGCACAAATCAATGCCGACAGCGCGTTTGGACTGGGCGACATCAATTTCACCGCCTATTTCTCGCCAAAACAATTGCTAGGCTTGGGTGGCGGCGAGTTCACCTGGGGAGTGGGCCCGTCGATCACATTGGATAGCTCGACAGACGATGACATCGGCAGCGAGAAGTGGAGCGCGGGGCCTGGACTCGTAGGCGTCTTTATCAAACATCCCTGGGTTGCAGGTGCACTTTTCCGGCAACTCTGGTCTTTCGCGGGTAACGACAATCGCGAAGACGTCAGCCAGTTTCTCATGCAGCCTTTTATCAACTATAACCTGTCCAAGGGTTGGTACCTCGTTTCGTCGCCGATTATCACTGCGAACTGGAAGAAAGACAGCTCTAACACATGGTCGATTCCGGTCGGCGGCGGCTTCGGCAGGATCTTCAAAATCGGCAATCAGCCGGTGAACGCGCAGGTCCAAAGCTTCTACAATATGGTGAAACCGGACGGCGGAGCCGATTGGTCGTTGCGGTTCCAGTTCACGTTCCTGTTTCCGAAGTAGTCGGTGGTTGGGAGTGGATGGATATTGAAACGATGGTTCGTCCGAAGGGACTCGAACCCCCGACCGCCTGGTTCGAAGTCACAGCGACCATTTCAACATTTCAACTAGAACAGTCACTTGCGACGCTTGCCGCATTCGCATACCCGACGTAACTCGCTGATTTCTAGTTTCACCAAACGTCACAGTGGCACAAATTTGGCACATCAGGGTGGGATGGGTGAGATAACCAGTCAGAACTCGTATTGGGCCGATACTCCGTAAACCAGCTCCCTCTCCCCATCGACAAAGTCCACATTGAACTCGGGCACAATCGCCCAGCGGGGAACAACCTCGAACTCATAGCCGACACCGATCCGAAACATAAAATCTTGCTCGCCGCCATCAAACTCTACACCTGGCGAAAGTTTGAACTCCTATCCGGCATGGGGATGCAGGTGCAACGTGGCCCCGACGGACGTCACGTCGAAATCACCGGCCGCATATTCTAGGAAGCCACCGACACCAAACAGCGAGGTCAGTCGGCTCTCATAACCCAGTCCAACGCTCGCGCCGTTCAGTGATCCGTTCTGTGTATTACCGACGAACAAATTGACTGCGTTCTTCTGCTCGACTTCTTTCTCCGCACTGACCCCCAAGGAAATCGTTGACATCAACAACAGCACGCCAATGCGAAAAATAGTAGCAAAGCAGATCGATATTCTGGTTTGATTCACTTTTTGCCTTTCCTCCTCACCATTCGATGGTAGTCGTTCGAGTGGCTGATGTAACTCGCCGATTTCCTATCTCGCCAACTGTCACAGTCGCACAAATCTTGCCCACGAAGGAGGGATGGACGAGATTCGGCCACTTGCCTGTCTAAAGCATCACGGTTTCATATGGGAGTGATGGGTCCGAATCAGCATTGCGTGTGCCAGTTTCGTGGCTACCCCGACAAAGACGCCAATCGTGATGAGGGAATACACGATCGTGAAAATTTTCGAAAGGCTGGATGTCGGCGTAAGGTCACCGTATCCAACCGTGGACATCGTCATTACACAAAAATACAAGGCGTCAACAATGCTCCAACCCTCGTGGAGAACGAAGAATATCGTACCGGTCACTAACAAAACGAGCATTAGTGAAACCAGGGCATGAAACTCCGGGTCCTCGAATGCGCGGTAAATTGCTTTAGCCAATCTCGTCAAGGCCAGGATCAATTCACTCATGGTCGAATTACCTCTTTCGCAGGAATTTTTGATGCCAGTGGCGCATCAGGCCACGTAATGTGCCAATAGATCACCGTGGCCCTGAGGTGGTAGGAATGTGTAAGGGTCAAGGGACCACAGATCTGTGGATTCCCGGAAGTTCGCCGGCGGCATTTTCCGGCCGTAGTGAATGAATCCGCGGGATTTCCCTGAAAATGGGCCCTCTGGCCGGAATCCATCACTCTCCAGCAGGATTCGTAGTCTGAGGCGCCAGTTCAAGGCGCTGCGCGAGGCGCTCGGCGTGCAGGCTTGGCTTCCAGCTGGCGTTCTCGTGAAAGAGCAGGAGTCAATGTCCGACACGTGTTGCAATTCCCGTTGCATGATTAAAAGTGTCCGGTCAGGAAGAGAGTTGGCCCGAGGAATCGAAGTTCGAATTCACCCCCTGAAGCTATCGGTTGAATCTACCACGTCGAGGTCGAAGTACGGTACTGCCAAAGTAACTGCCTCCGGGCGACAATCCCTGGATGAAAAAACAAACTAGCCTATACAAACGCCATCGATACCCACCCGATATTATCCAATACGCCGTGTGGTTGTACTATCGATTCAACTTAAGCCACAGGGATATCGAAGATTTGCTAGCCGAACGCGGTATTAGCGTGAGCCATGAATCCATTCGGTTGTGGTGTAACAAGTTTGGACCACGATATGCCAGGCGATAGAAGCGTCGGCATCAAAGGTATGGGGACACGTTTTTCATCGATGAAGTCTTCGTGAAGATTCAGGGCAGCAGCGCTATTTGTGGCGAGCAGTCGATCAGGAGGGAGAAGTGGTCGATGTGTTTCTACAGACCCGCCGGGACAGAAAGGCTGCAAAGCGCTTTTTCAGGTGCCTGCTAAATAGGCACCGTGATGAGCCCAGGAAAATCGTGACTGATAAGTTGAGAAGTTATGGTGTTGCACACCGAGAACTGATCCCCGAGACCATTGACGATACTTCGCAGTACGCCAACAATCGGGCCGAGCTTTCACATCAACCTACCAGGGTACGGGAGCGGGGCATGCGGCGGTTTAAGTCATCCCATCAGGCTCAACGCTTTTTGAATGTGCATTCTGCTGTGTACAATCTCTTCAATCTTGGCTGGCATTGGGTTTCCGCCGAGCACTACCGAACTTTGAGGCAGGGTGCCTTTGTGTCCTGGGAAAAGGCAACGATGGCGTAATTCAGACTGAGAGGCAGAACTTTTCGGCAGAGTGGAGTTAACTTGTCGGTACCCTCACAGGGGCCGAAAACGGCCGTTCCGCATGCCCGGCCGAGGTTTCCGGATCGAATGACCACAACCCCTTCTGGCCATTCGAGCCTAATCGGCGAATGTCTGGTTTGAGGTGCGACAGGTGCGTCGTCAGGATCATGCGGACGCACAAAATTGTGGCATTACGCGGTTACCAGGCACGGCTAACTACTTCGCTGCCGGCGTATACCAGGTCGGCGATCACCAGGCGCGTTCCTGAATTGTCGCCGGTACCCGGCAGGCGGATCGATGCCAAGCGTCTTGGCGTCATAAGTCAATCATCGAAGTGTGGGCATCTCCAGAACGCATACGAAGTATGCCTCATGCAGAGCCGCTTCAAATTCGGGGGCCGTCCACACGACGGAGAGTTGGTTGCCGCCGAAGCGTTCGGACATCAAAGAAGCCAGTCCACCGGCAGCCATCGAATCAACCAGGCAGCCGCTTTGGTACCGCGCCCGACGTACGGCTCGGATTCGTAGGTCACCGCTTTTCCATCTTCGATGCCGCGCCATAGCAGTGACTCCTTGCCACTGTCACTGATCTCCAGTTCAACTTTGAACGCGAATTTGTTGATGTTCTTGTCGAACTTTTCGGCGGCAGGGCCAGCGATGTCAGCTTGCTCAAACACCAGTCCAATTTCTGTATTCAGATATAGCGAGCGCTGGTCGTAGTTGAACGACCCGACGAACATTCGAGTCTTGTCAATCACCATGGATTTCGCGTGTAAGCTGGACTTGCTCAGGCCAGGCAGCCAAGTGAAGGCTCTTCGTTCCTCGACCCGCAAGTGCTCGTCCAGCTCGTAAAGTTCTACGCCGCAACGCAACAACGGGATCCGAATCTTGCTATAGCCTGCATGGACGGCGGCGACGTCGTTTGATGCAAGAGAATTCGTGAGAATCTTTACGCTGACGCCCTTCTGAGCGAGGCTGCAGAGTGCTTTTACGGTTTCATCGCCGGGCACAAAATAGGGCGAGATCATGATCAGTTCTTCAGTCGCCGTGACGAGATGGGGTTTTAGCTGCGAAATCAGCAGGTCGTCGTGCCAGCCGTCCAGATTCTTCTCCCTTTTCCACCAGGCGTCGTGAATTATTTCTCCCGGCCCCCAGTGAAACTCGACGCCGCCGTCACGGAGCGCATTGGCCAAATTACCCTGTTTCACCGCCTGCATGTAGGTTTTTGTTTCGGACTTATCAAAAAACGCGGACGACGCATCCTTCAGTTTCTGCAGATCCGCGTCGGTCGCGGCGGGCAACAGCGTTGATACCGGGTACGCGTAGTCGGAATTCCAATAGTTGTCGAAATTCGCCGAGACCTGCTCAACGGCTGGCCCTATTGCTAGCACGTCGTTGTCGGCAAAAGCCAGGGCCGGATCGGCGTCAAAGTACTCGTCACCAATGTTGCGGCCACCGACGATAGTGGCCTGGTTGTCGACGGTGAATGTCTTGGTGTGCATGCGGGCGTTGACATCGTGAAAACGGGTAACAAACTGCAGATACTTCGGCTGACGGCGCGAATAGGGAGCGAAAAGCCGGACGTCGATGTTCGGGTGGACGTCCATGGCTAGCCAGGTGTCCTGACCATCGCTGCCATACATGTCGTCGACCAACAGTCGCACGCGGACACCCCGGTCCGCTGCGCTGATGAGCGCGTACACCAGTGACCGACCTACCGTGTCCTGATGCCACATGTAATATTGTGTATCGATGCTGCGTTCCGCTTGTTGTGCCAGTACGACACGCGCGGCAAAAGCATCGCGACCATGTGGAAGTTCAATAATCCCGTTTTTGTCCGGATTTTCTGCCAGTTCCGGCGCGAAACGCTTGCCAAGCGATGAATCAGCGCCGTTGTCGATGACCTGCGAGGATTTGCGGCCGCTGTTGTCAGGCAGTCCGGCCAGTTGGTTCAGTATGAACACGAGTATTACTCCTGTTGCGATCGCCAGGGAAATTCCGATTAATATACGGACTATCGATTTCCTTTTTTTACTCACTGTGATTCGCTCGCTAAGACTTGGACGGTGTCACCATCATGCACTTTCGGAAGATCGACTCTTATACTCTACCGGCGACAGTAGGCCATTGAAACCATGTCGTCGTTTGCTGTTGTAAAACATCTCGATGTAATCAACGGTAGAACATCAGCTTCCCAAGCTGATGACTTGGCTCCAGCAGGTACAGAGGTAATTGGGAGCAGCGAAAAACAGACATTCGCCTTCTGGGCTCGAAGGGCCTATTGCGGCCGTTTCCCGCCTATCGCACTGCAACATAGTTGTATCACGCAGCGAACGGCAAAAACCGACCCGAAGCCGACCTTCGCCCTGCCTGCCGCTCAGATGGTCGCAAATCCCTAAGCGGTCATTGCGCACTGGTGCGAAGGCTTCGGGACGTAGCCAAAGGAGCGGACAAAATACTGAATGAATTGCAGCAATGCCCCTGTTACGATTTTTAGCGGGCTTGTTTTGAAGCCATCCTTCCCGGACACGGATAATTTTGATGAAATCGGGCTTATTCCGTTAGCACTTTTGTGTGTCCGGATGACAGACTGGTCCGCGTGAGGTGCCTGTTCTTGATAAAGTACATTCTCAGACGAGTTCTGCTAATTGTCCCTACCGTTTTGGGGGCGGGGGTCTTAGTATTTTTTCTGATGCGCGTACTACCCGGCGACATCTGCTTAGTCAGATGGGTCGACTATGGCACTCATCTAGACCCAACTCTCCTTGAAATCTGCCGAAACGAACTGGGCCTAAATGACCCCGTTCACATACAATTTTTCTATTTTATGAAAGGTGTATTGACCTTTGATTTCGGCGTTTCCATGTGGACGGGGCGACCGATCATTGAGGAATTGGAGTCGCGTTTCGCGTTGTCGCTTCAGGTGGCGATAATGGCCACCGCCGTTGCTATCCTTATTGCCGTTCCTCTCGGCATCGTCTCGGCAGTAAGGCAGGACACATGGATCGATTACTTGGTTCGTACTATTTCAATCGCCGGTAACGCCATGCCATCCTTCTGGCTTGGCATTCTTATTATCCTGGGGTTGTTGACCTTTTCCCAGGATTGGTTTGGCGAACCATGGATGCCGCCGATCGAGTATGTATCACCGTTCGTTGACCCGATCGCAAATCTATCCCAGTTGATTTGGCCGGTAGTTGCTACAGGATACAGATATTCGTCAGTGGTGACCCGAATGACTCGTTCGGCACTCCTTGAGGTGCTGCGCGAGGACTATATCCGAACTGCACGAGCTAAGGGTTTAATGGAGAAGGTCGTCATTAATCGCCATGCATTGAGGAACGCGCTTTTGCCCGTGGTCACCATAATTGGCATGGAGTTTTCATTTTTCATGGGAGGGCTCGTCGTCACCGAGCAAGTGTTCAATCTTAATGGTCTTGGCAGATTATTAGTCGAGTCGGTGCTAAACGCAGATTACAATATGATACAAGCATTGACGATGGTGGTAGTGGCGATCTTCGTGTGCGTCAACTTCGTTATCGACCTGTCTTACGCTTGGCTCGACCCCCGTATCCGTTATGGCTGAGATCATTCGGGAACACTTGCATTGACGACCGCAACGACGAAAGAGAGTCTCCTTTGGGGCATCACTGGCCAGACCCCCTTACGGCGCGAACGGCTGCTTTGGTGCCTCGGCTTGGCTTGCGGGCGTCCTCCGGGTACGACCGGTTGTGGCCGTTTCCCGCCGTTTAGGCGATGAAATCCATTCGAGGCCACCCAACGGCGACTTGCGACCCTTCTCGGTCAGTCGTGACCTCATCACCGAGCGTCCACTACGCAGCAAGAGCCGCCATTCCGCGCCAGCTATCTGACTGGTGCTATCGGCCAACAGCGGTCAACGCTATTAAACGGATATATTTTCTGTGTTTTCTGTTCCGCTAAGAAGCGTTACCGAAATGATGCGTTTGGCCAACCGCCTCCGGAATAACGGCATCTCCGAAGGCGTTGACAAGTGCCTGTGTCGCACGCCAGCCCGTACAGTGACCTACGATTAGACGCTTCAGCCGAAAGCGAGCAATATCTTCGATGGTTCGACCTATCAACGGCTCCTTGGCGGGACCCGACAAATGCAATCCTCCCATCACCGCGTATATAGGGAGCGAGCCGGATACATCCGCTGCATCAGTTAATACATTCACAATGCCTGCATGTGAACAAGCACTGAACACGACAATACCATGATTCCGGACGTTTACAGCAACGTAGCGTTCGTCAAGTACGAGAGGATCGGGTACCCAGTTACCGTCGTTGTCGAGTCTTACTTGCGTAGGTAGGCCATTTTCGTAGTCGGTCACACGTGGTATTTCACCGCTTATATAAACCGTGTTCTCCAGCACAAGACGTGGCTCATACGAGTTAATAACCTCAGCCCCGGCTGCGCTTAGTTCTTCGGGGGGAGGCACATCCGCAAGCGGAAGGATGCTGCCATCTGGGGAGTCTCTATCGGCACGCTTAAAGAACATCCCGGGGTTGACATGCGTGGGCACATTTTCGCCGCCGTTGGCGGCCGTGATCAACTCTAAGGCTTTCGGCATGCCGCCCGCATGGTCAAAGTGACCATGGGAAATAACAGCACACTCGATGGTGCCAAAATCGAAGCCAAGTCGGGTGGCATTACGTTCGATTGCGTAAGCTTCCGGACCGGTGTCGAACAGTAGACTTCTACTTCTATCGCCTACTCGGGTGGTGATGGCAAGCGACAGGCCCCATGCCCCACAACAAAGACAAGAACCACCCAGTTCTTTGGCTCCAGCCTTGATCAGATTCGGTATTTCTGACGTTACGCAGTCAGGGACCGTAGACAGAATATCCAGAACATTATCTACCAGGACTTGGACCTCTAGATAATCAACTTGTTGCAGGTCGGTGGGTTGGATACTCACAACTCATTCCTTGTAATTCTGCGGTAGCGCAATTGTGCACCAAATCTGCGTACCCAGACAGACCTCGAACCACGCGTTTGGGTCGATATCTTCCAATCGCCAATGGTCTCTGGAATTACCGCTTTCATGGCAAGCGGCCGTTCGCCGGCGATCGGGGAACGACCGGATGTGGCCGTTTCCCGCCGTTCATGGGATGAAATCCACCCGTGGTTGCCCAACGGCGACTTGCGACCCTTCTCGGTCCTTGTCCGGACCTGCACACTGTCAATGCGTAGCCTTGTCCCCCCAAATATCTTTCAATCGTTTATCTCGACCACAACTCCAGCGATAATAATTGTAGCGAATGGGACTTTTTTTATAATAATCTTGATGGTAACTTTCTTCACCTTTAATGGGATAAAAGGTCGATGCATCTAAAATTGGAGTAACAACTTTTTTGTTGGAGAATTGTTCAACAACTTTCTTTCGAGACTGTTCAGCCAATTTCTTTTCTTTTTCATTTGCGACAAATATAGCACTCAAGTAACTATGACCTTTATCGCAAAACTGCCCGTTTGCATCGAATGGATCGATATTAACCCAATAATGATCCAGTAGGTCATTGTAGCTGATTGTTTCCGGGTCATAGTTGATTTCAACGGCTTCATAATGACCTTTATGGTTGCCGGAGTAAGTCGGATTTTTTACCGTCCCACCCGTAAACCCAGAGACCACATCTTTTACACCTTCGAGTTTTTCAAAATCTGCTTCCATACACCAAAAACAGCCGCCAGCCAATACGGTCTTTTCTGCTGAGGCGTTTGAAACATAGGAAAGTAAGCCTACTAACAATAAACATACCAACATGATTTTCATAATGCCGCTCTCTTAAAGGGTGCCGATTCAAGGGCTGAGTTCCCTCTCTATCGTCTAGAGATTAGATGTTGCATCGACCGATTGAGGTCGCAACCCTTTTTGGTCGTTCGTGATCATTGGCGTGGACGTCGGTTTTCAAATCATAAACCGGTCGGCCAACTGTGGCGACCGGTTAGACGGATGTCGAAAAACCACGTTCATCAACAACCTGTCAGGGTGTCGATAGCCATGAGGTGACATTCGGGTAGGTTACACCCGGAGTGAGGGGTATCCTTCGCGGCAAGCAATTCTTTTTGGGGGGCCGAGATGAAGATACTGCACCTATTTGCCGATGAAAGCGGCGAGAGTCATTTTGGAACCTATGAGCTGCCACTGAATCTCCATGACGATTCACCGCCGACTAAACCGCATTACTTTTCGGATCCCGAACAAGCTAAGACGTATGTAGTGGTCCGGTGCCCGGTAGGATGGGGCGGCGAAATTCACCCGGCACCCCGTCGCCAGATTGTATTCTGTATGTCTGGGACCATGCGCATCACGACAAGTCTTGGTATAAGCCGCGACCTCACCCCCGGTGATGCAGTGCTTCTAGAGGACACATCAGGTAAGGGGCATATCAGTATTGTTACTTCAAAAACGGCCTTTGATGGAGTCATCATTCGACTGGAGTGACACTCATCGCGCCGGCGCATTGAACGACCGTACCTGGCCGATTCCCGCCTGACGCGGCGCAGCATCTGCTTAGAAATCGAAACCCATGAAAACAGCCCTTCCGCATGAACAACCAAACCTGGCTGCGCGGCCGCGATGCGCATGAAACCAGCCTACGTTTCTCGCGTCGGCTCCGTGGCTTCGTTAGGCCGCAACGGCATTGATAGCCTCTTGCATAAGGTCAATTGACCACGGATAAGGAGGTTGATACCGAGCGTTTGCGTAGATGAGCTTCAAGTCGTCTAGTTGAAGAAGTTTGCCACAGTGATTTGCCGCCGATACGAGTACATGAGGATGTGGATATGCTTCTGGCACGCGCGACAGTACGTCGTGTGCTGAGTGCAGAAAGTCAGAGTGAGACGTCGTACTCAAGAGCGCGACCGACATCGTGACGCTCCGGCTCTGGCCGCCCACGCATGAGATGAGGATCTTCGAACCCGACTCCCAATGTCTGAGCAGCCACTCTTGGGCTTCATCGAAAACCCCTTTGGGAATAAGTGCACCGTCATCGAAGGGAAGGCTCTTGACGTCCAAGCACTCTCGTAGCCACGGTTCGAATGGCTCCGCACATTGAAGCTGGGCATCAAATCCATGTGTTACGAATTCGTCCCTCCGTCCAATGCCGGGGAATCCGCATACAGCCAGATTGTCACGAATGTAGTGCATCCCGGTCCGTAGTCCGCGGGCCTAACGTCCAAGCTCGGCCACGGACATACCGTGCAGCGGGTTGGTCGTCGACTGCAGTGTCTTGAGACGGCCTCAGCATGTCGAATGGAACAAGCCACCCACAGCCTCTCCGCCCGAGACCAAACCGTTATAAATCTCGACCGCCGCCTTTGTCTCTGCGATTTTCACTGGAATATGCCTTTCCTCAAGCAGGTTAAGCGTCTCCTGACAAGTGCGCAGCATCAGCAAAATCCCCCGACTCAGAACAACCGTCTGGCTACCGTTGTCGAGCAATTCTTTGACATCCGTCGGCTGAATTCCGGGCACATGGTGTGTGTCGGTTTCCCTCCAGTCCCATTCCCGACCACCACCAGGCCAAAGCTTGAAATCCTTACCAACACCTACGCCGTCGACTTCCATACGACCCCAAGAAACGTGATTAATATAGGGAGATCGGATCTCGTCGTTGTTCATGGCAATGCCTCGATTGTCGTCTAACAGGTAATGCACTGACACTTCCGCCAGTATATCCAGGCTTGCCAGCGCGCGCTGCGGCGGTGCTAACGTCTCGGTCCGCCGTGCATATTGTGCGACCGGGTCAGTGTATCCTGGACCACGAAATAGGCCGTTTTCGCCTGCTCATTTCGCCTGATTGCCTGACCCCTACCTACCCTAACCCTCTGGGCTGAACATCGCTTCCAGCATGAGAATTGCCCTGTTACAGTGCCGTGGAGGGGCCTTCTGAGCGACCCTAGCCCAACCTCCACCCTGAAACCGAGAACCGCGCCCACCACGGTCTCACGGACTCAGGCGGGGTGGATTGGTGGGGGCTGGAGCACTAATCCGGCAATTCCGCGCGACCGATCGTGTTCGTGTCGGTGCCAAACCAGATGCTGTTGGTCGCCTGGTCGTAGTGCATGTGCCGCACCGTACCGGCACCGCTCTCGATTTCGACACTAGCGATAAAGACTTCCGTCTTGGTATCGAAGCCGACGAACAGATTTGGATGAGGGCCGGACTCCACGAACCAGATGCGTTCCTGGTTGTCCACTTCCATGCCGTACGGTCGACTGTCCATGCCGGACGGTGTTGGCCATTCCGTAATGGCGCCCGTCGCCGGTGCCAGACGGCCGAGATACCCTTGGGCGTAGTCCACATACCAAGCCAAGCCGTCAGAAGTGATCTCGAGTCGCCGGGGGCGTGCGTCTGCACGAGGCAAAACCACTTCAGTCAGCTCAAACGTGTCAGGATCGTTCCGTGCCAGTTTGGTGGTGCCGAATAAGCTCACCCACACCTCCCGATCGGCCGCGATGTTGATCCCGTAGGGGCGGGCTCGACGACTTGGAATGGGTATGAGGCGCACCGTTTCATCAGCGATGGTCAGCTTGCCGACAAAGTTACCACCCTGCACCGTGAACCAGATGTTACCCGCGGCGTCG
>PVMK01179605.1_pt1 | contig 13163 bp, 12 predicted proteins | sample 1853481 | NCBI WGS metagenome assembly PVMK01 (sample SAMN08533507, study PRJNA380276) | Marine sediment metagenome, whole genome shotgun sequencing project.
GAATAAGATATCAAGAAAAAGAACCAAATGGAAGGGAATTAGAAGAATTATATAAATTTTTTAAATTTATGGGAAGAAGACAAGAAGAACTAAAGGAAGTAAATACAATACTAACAACATAACTAAAACTGGCACCGCAACTGCTATATATCTGCTATAAATACAATGGCTTAACGTTAAAGATACTCAAAGCATATCTTATAGCAGGGAATAGTTGTAAATCAGCCCGAATCTTCTGCTTAGATCCCACCCACCTCAAAATCCAACTATAAACTGTGTGTAAAATTCAAAGCTCCCGGGAAAATTTGCGATTGATTGCGAAAAAATGTACAGACAGATTGGGTGTTACCAAAATAAATCCATGAAAAAATCATGATATTGACCGGGGCAAGTCGAAAAGTCATTGACCCGGTTTCATTTTACCCATAAAGGTTCTCGATCCATTTCAAAGCTTCTGTATCGCTGATTTTTCCCAGGTACCTCTGAGTGGTCGAAAGATGGCTATGGCGGAGCAGGATCTTTGAAATTATTTCAATCGGCGTGCCAGCTCGAGATGCATATGTTGCGCAAAATCGCCTGAGATCATGTGGCCTTAAATGAATTCCAACCGCCTTGCCAGCCTTGCTAACCATCACCCGAGCCGCATTATAGGTAATGGGAAAGATCCGTTGGTCTGGCTCAATACCCTTTTCTTTGATGTATTCCTTTAAACGGTCAGCCACTTTTTGAGGGATAAATACCATTTCAGATTCCTTACCGCTTTTCGGATCCCACAATGTGATTTTACGGTCCTGGATGTCAATGGGTCTGATTTTTAGAACCTCGCCTATGCGCATTCCACCGCGGGCCATTAATTCGAGCATGATGCGATTGCGTGGATTGACCGTTTTAAAAATGATCTCATCGATCAGTTCCTTTTCGATGATAGGCCACGGTGGTGGTTTGCGGTCTTTGAATACTTTTCTCAAAATGGGTGTGTCACACGGATTTAGGATGTTGGGATCAATGGAATTTTTGATGAAATTGAAGAAGGCTTTGAGGCTGGAATAACGATTGCGTTTGGTAGTTTGCTTGTTTCCTTGGGTGAGCCTCGTTAGAAAGGAAAGGATCTCATCCGGGGTGATGGATTCCGGCTCCCTGGGACCAAATGCATCGTTAAAGCGGGTGAAAAGAAACTCATAATTCTTCACCGTATTTTTTTTTAGAATTGATGCTGTGATACTCTTTGTACGATTTGATTGCCTGTGTAACTTTCATGAAACACCTCCTTGTTTGGGGTTAATTATTATTTGACCTTGGCCGACATGTTCGGATAATAGCATAAATGAGGTCGAATTTCAGGAAAAATTATAAGAATTGGGGAGGATCAATGGGACTAAGTATAAGGGTTTTCATTGTCGAAGATGATGATACAATAAAACGCCTTCCACTGGCCCGGTATGAACGGTTGTTTAAGCGTGATCCAGATGAGCGTCTATTAGAATATGCCGGCAAGCGAGTCCGTTACGCCTTGATTGTTGTCGATTTGGTTCATCGAAGACCAATAGAAATAGTAAGGGATGAATTCGGTTTCTTAGATTTTGACGGTGGGGGACGGCTCAAGGTCGTTGAACATGAAAAACAGGAAAGTTTAGCATTTGATATGCTTGCCCCTCTTTTATCTAATCAAACGAATAGCCGGGTTATTGATGCACGTCATAAATTTGCAAAAAAACGCTATTTTAACAAATTCAGCTGGGCGCCAACGGATGAAATTATAGCCGCCATAGCAGAGACTATATTTGATAAATTTTTTTGACAATGGTTTTACACCGTCAAAAGAGGCACAAATTTAAGATTATCTGAACAAATATACAATAAAATCAGAAGATTGGTCGGATTTGATTTAGGCACGAAATCTAAAATCGGTACATCATGTGAGGTTAATCATGAAATTTATAGTTCACAGAAATTGTAGGTTAGTTCAGCAAACCTAAAATATCATGGTTCAAATTTTTTGTAGATTTGAAAGTGCGATCTTCACACTGCGAAAAGAATCGACAAGTTCGGACATTTACAAAACTTTTGAGGTAAAAAATGGTGGGATTAGGAACGATTCTCGGATTTCTGAACGTGCAGTATCAAAATTCAAAAAATCGCTCTAAAAGATGCTATTGAACTCCGCATAATTAACAGAGTAATGCATACTGAAGAGTTTGTCACCATTTGAATGGAAATTGTTTGAAGGAGATAAGTTTTACAAGGACATCTGAATTTTTTCAGCGCCGCTATTCTCAATTTGAAGTGTTGAATTATAAAAAAGGCTGTATTAGACGATCTTTAAGGCGACTTGCTGATGATACCTACAGTAACCTATATATTCGAATGAAAAGGCAGATTTTTCGATATACTCCGCAAACGCCTTATACTCTCCTTCCTGCCACCCCGGATAATTAAAATATTCATCGAACACAATAATGGTCCCGGTCTTAATTCTGGAATGGAAGTTTTCAAGAACCGTTTTAGTTGAAGAATATAGATCGCAATCGATGTGCATGAATGAAGCGCCTTGTGGATGCTTTTCCAGAAATGGTTCGAGTGAATCCCGAAAATGTCCTTGAATCAATCGCACATTCGATCGAACCTTTGGTGGTGCATCTTTTTTAAATGCGCCTTTGGCAAAGCCGTCGCGCCAGTCCTCCGGAAGCCCTTCAAATGAATCAAAGCCATAAATGGTGTGGTCAGGAAAAAGTTGGCTGATAAAGTTGATGGTCTTGCCGGAGGCAACGCCAAACTCGCAAATTAGTACCAGATCTTTTCTCTTGCGATCGATTTCAGCAACGCTGTGTTCAAGAAGATCAAGAGCATCGGGAAAGGAGGGCACTCCTTTCATATAGTGGCCCACGAGTTGGGCAGATTCAGATGCGGCCTGTCTACGCTGGCTCCGCTCTATATTTTTGCTGTCTCTGTCAAGTGATTCCTCTATTATTGGGGCCAGCAGGCGCGCTATAATAAGTTTTATTGATTTGTTAAGCATGGGGAAAAGTCCTTTTGAATTTAGAATTCCAAGTATTAAGTCAATCACGAAAGAAAGCAATTTTGTTAAGAAATTTCAAGAATCAAATTTTATCGAAAGATCCCGGCTCGAAACAGCTGATTTAATTGTTTTGATGGGATTGTTATCATTGATGATTGATTCAAAGAAATAAAAATAGTTCATAAACTGGTAATTTGTCTTGACATGGATTCAGGATTCAATCTAAATATGTAAATACATGCTTACATCATTATATGATCTTTTTGGACAATACTCTGAAAATACCCTAACTGTCAATAAGCCAGCTTCGATCATCAGTCCAGCAAATCTCGAGATACATTAATCGGATAAAAGATAACCCGAAGCTGGAGCTAAGTGAATGAAGTGTTGGAGGATAGAATGAGAGCGTTGAAGCTTTATGCTCCGGGTGATATTCGTCTGGATGAAACTCCAATTCCAGCCATCGATGCCGAGGACGTTTTGGTCCAGGTAATGGCCGTCGGCGTTTGCGGCTCGGACATTCCCCGGATACTTACGTATGGTGCCTATCACCCGCGTCTGACCCTGGGACATGAATTCAGCGGTGTTATTGCGCAAACCGGGGAAATGGTGGACCAATGGCGTGAGGGCCAGAGGGTTGTGGCGGCCCCTTTGATTCCCTGTTTTGATTGCCAGGCCTGCCGGGAAGGTCGTTACTCGCTGTGTGTAGATTACGACTACCTTGGCTCGCGCACCAATGGTGCCATGGCCGAGTATGTACGAGTCCCGGCCAAAAATCTACTCGAATTACAGGATAATGTTTCTTTTGAGGCCGGAGCCATGGTTGATCCAGCGGCGAATGCGATTCATGCGCTCTGGAAAACCAATGTTCAGGAGGGAAAGACAGTAGCGGTCTACGGCAGTGGGCCCATTGGCCTCTTTGCGATTCAGCTGGCACGGCATTTGGGAGCCACCCGGGTCATCGCGGTTGATATCATGGAGGAAAAGCTGAGTCTATCGAAAAAAGCTGGTGCCGATGACGTAATTAACAGCCGTGACGTCAATCCGGTTGAGGCGGTAAAAGAGATCACCCGTGGCAAGGGGAGCCGACATTGTACTGGATATTTCCGGTGCCAAGACGGCTCAGCACCAGGGAATTTGTTCGGCTGGCAACTCCGGCACAGTGGTGCTGGTGGGGATCTCCCACGACAGTCTGGAGTTAAGCAAAAAGGCCGTAGACAGGATCCTTCGCAGGGAGCTGATTATTCGCGGTTCTTGGAATTCTTTTTCACCACCGTTTCCAGGGGAGGAATGGACCCGCAGCTTGTCGCTGATGGCGCAGGGATTGATCTGGAAGCCTGAATTTATCAGCCACCGGTTGCGCCTGGAGGAAGGCCAACAAATTTTTGCTGCGCTAAAAAATAAAGATTTTTTTTTCAGCAAGATAATATTCTTTCCCCAGGAAAAATAGACAGACCGAAAAACAAGGTTTGTGGAAAGGGGGTGATATCTCAGTATTTAATGTTTCCAACTAACGCGCAGTTAAATAAAACAGCCTAATGAAAGGGAGATGGTGACATGCGTAAGAAAATGACAAAATTAACTATTTGTTTGTTCATCGTACCGGCATTGACCGCCTGGTGTATCTGGTCAACCCCGCCCGCTGAAGCCAAAGATAAACTAACCATTGGTTTTGCGCATGTGAGCATGGCCGCACCTTATTACGTGGCCATGCAAAAAACAGCCGAAGAGGTTGCTAAAGAAGAGGGACGTTGACCTGATCTGGTATAATGCGGAAGATGATGTACTAAAGCAGGTTCGGCAAGTTTTGAGCATGATCGGCAAAGGCATCGATGGATTGCTGATCAATCCGGTGACACCCCAGGGCATCAAACGGGCGATCAAAAGCTGCGTCGATGAAAAGATACCCGTCGTGGCTATTGATCGACAGCTTTATGGGGATTATATCGCCTATGTCGGCATTGACCAATGGCAGGCTGGCAATCTTGTGGGCGAGTACATCGTCAAGAAGATTTTCCCAGATAAAAAAAAGGTCCGGTGGGTTGAGCTGCAGGGAAGTCCGGGAGGACCCGCGGCCATCGGCCGTGGTGGAGGATTCAACCAGGCGATTGATCAGATGGGAGACGGCAGATTCGAACTCTTTTATTATGACCGCGGCTATTATGATCGGACAAAGGGCATGCGGATCATGGAAGATGCGATTGTAAAAGCCAAAGGCCAGGGCGTTTCCATCGACTTGGTTTTCGGTCATAATGACTCCATGGTACTCGGGGCACGCGAGGCTTTGAAGAGAGCGGGCATCAGCGATGTTATTCTGTGCGGTGTGGATGCACAAAAAGAAGCCGTGAAACTAATCATAGACGGCGATAAACCCCAATACGTGGCAACACTAGTCAACTGGTCGACAGACATCACTAGAATCGGCTTGAAGACCCTTATCCAAAACATCAGAACTAAAAGCGTTCCCAGCTATACATCACCTGATGAACTTTCAGCTTATTCAAAACAAATCTCTGATCCGACCAAGTATATAAAAACGGGAACCTTTTTAATTAACGGGGAAAATGCCAAAGAAAATTACAACCCCAACGCGGTGTTTTAAGGGTGAACCTACCCTCACCCCGATACAAAATGGACGTGGTTTACTTTACGGCATGACCCAATTGGGCAGGCTCTTTTCAGTTAATAAAGCCGGAACTTATACGGGTCGGATATGGACAGTTAATCACTAACCAGCGGATGACTCAATTCGCACGATGGGGGGGGATGGGGGTCAGATACAGAGGACCTCCGTCCCCCTTTTGTTTGGTTAATTGGCTCATGGAACGTTTCAGGATCCGGCGACAGCATACTATCGCTGTAATCCTGACACAGCGAGGCCGGAGGTCTTGGGATATGAAATAAAATGGAAAACTTTAAAGTTTATTTGAAAAGCTACTGGATCATTGCATTTTTTGTGATCCTTCTTATTTTGGTCAGCATTACTACTCCGTTTTTCTGGTCGAAGTACAATCTGCTCGGGTTTTTGAATTTATTATTCCCGTTTTTATGCATCAGCATTGGTATCACTATCGTGATGTTGGTCGGCGAAATTGACCTATCTATCGGCAGCAACATGGCCCTGGCCTCCATTCTGGTAATGGTCATGTTTTACGGGAACTACATGTTGTGGATACCTGAAGCCGGAGCGCAAACCCATCTGGCAAGCGTCTGGAACCCGGTAATGCCGCCGTTTGTCATCGTCGGCTGTATTTTGCTGTTAGGGTTTGTGATCGGCTCTTTTATCGGTTTCCTGCATTCATTTATCGGTATCCAGGGCTTTGCAGCGAGCCTGGTCATATTATATCTCATTAGAGGAGTTGCGATGTGCATGACTGGCGGGATCCCCTACCACGGCGATTTAGGTGCCGGACCGCTTGAGAAACTGGCCGGCAAAATCGGACCGGTTCCAATGGTCGTGCTTCTGTTGATCGGTATAGTTCTGGTTTTTTATGTATTTCTCAAATACAACCCGATCGGAAGAGCCATTTACGCTGTCGGTGGCAATCCTGTCACAGCCGAGCTGGTCGGCATCAATGTAAAACTTATCAAGGTGGTGGCCTATGGTATTTCAGGCTTATTGGCCTGCTTTGCCGGCATATGGTCGACCGGCTATTTTGGCGTCGGCGACGCCCGTTCATTTGAAGGCTATGAACTGTATGCAATCGGGATGGCGATAATGGGCGGTACGACCTTCAGAGGTGGTCACGGTGGCATCATCCATGCCGTTGGAGGCACCCTAGTGTTTTCTCTTTTGATTACCTGGGTAGATCTGCTGGGCATATCGTACTACACTCAGACGATGATTTTGGGTTTTCTCATTTTATTTACTCTTGGGTTAAACCGGTTCACTGCCGAATCGTCGGTGATGACTAAATAGCGTAAAACCAGGTGAAATACGAATTCGTCTGCGCCTAAAGCTGGGGGTATTCAATGGAAACGCACCTTTGTGAAATGAAGAATATACACAAGGAGTATGCCAGAGCTATCGCTTTGAAAAATGTGGATTTGCATATTGACAGAGGTGAAACCTGCCTGTTGCTGGGCAAAAACGGGGCGGGCAAATCTACCTTAATTAAAATTCTTTCCGGCGCGATTACCCCGACCAGCGGTGAGGTGTATTTCAATGGCAAACGTATTAGAGACTTTAGTACAAAAAATGCTTTCAACATGGGGATATCAGTGCTTTACCAGGAACTGCATTTGCTTCCGAATCTGACGGTCAAGGAAAATATTTTTGCCGGTCATCTCCCCAGACGAAAGGGCCTGTGGGCAGTAGATTACCGGCAGATGCGAACAAGGGCCCGGCAACTTCTGCAATCTCTGCAAATTGAAATAGATCCTGATAAAATCGTCTCTGATCTCAGCACCGTTGAAAAACAACTTGTGTCAATAGCCGGCGCCTTTTCCCGGCAAGCTCAGCTTTTCATTTTTGACGAGCCGTCTGCCATTCTTTCAATGAAAGAGTTAAAAGTTCTCTATGATTTAATTAAAAATATGAAAAAAATGAATCGGGGCATCATTTACATCACGCACAGAATGGAGGAAATTCCTGTGATCGCCGATCGGGTCGTGGTGCTGAGAGACGGCCAAAAGATCATTGATGACCAAATGGAAAATACCAGCATAGACGAACTCGAGTTCAGTATAACCGGCAAGAAAATTGAAAAAATTATAGGAGCCGACAATACGATTCAGACAACAGACGATGTGCCGAAAATAGAGTTGCGGAATATCAGTTACAGGAATATTTTAATGGATGCGAATTTGACGTTCAATCAGAATATGGTTTACTGCATTTATGGGTTAGAAGGTTCGGGCAAAAGAGCTCTGGGGAAGATTCTGTTCGGCGACCTGAAACCCACGAAAGGGCAACTACTAATTGACGGGGAGGTCGTTCAACTAAATTCGCCAAGAGATGCAATCCGCAACGGTATTGGCTATATGGTCGACGAGCGGGCCAGTGAGGGGCTACTGCTGGGCAAATCGATCACCGAGAACATCGCCCTTCCGACGCTGGATCGCCTCAAAGGAAAATTTTTCCTGGACTATAAAAAGATCAACAACCTGGTCACACAAAGGATTGATGAATTAGGAATCGTACCCCCTAATCCGAAAATGAACGTCGGTGAGCTTAGTGGAGGGAATCAACAGAAGGTTTTATTGGGAAAGTGGCTTGAAATAGGGTCCGTGCTGGTTCTGGTAGATCCGACCAGAGGCCTGGATATCGCGATAAAAGAAAAAGTGATCGAGCTGATTAAAAAATATAAAATCGGTAGGACCACGATATTAATTCCATCCGAGATTGAAGAAGGCCTGTTGGTGAGTGACTGGATTTTGATAATCAGAGAGGGAAGAATTGTAAAAAATGAAAAAATCACTCCGCAAACAGACAAAATTGAACTATTGAAACTTGCTGGCCTGGAGTTTTAGGAGATACTATGGGAGCCAACATCGCTGGCAATTCTGATTTTGCCCCACAAGGCTTTACCAATAAAACGGCCAGGGCTGCGAAGCAAAAATTCAAACAAAATCCACAGGTTTTTCTTTCATCCCTGGTGCTGCTGGTACTGTTTAGCTTGCTGTGCACCGTACCCGGTTTTCTCACAACTGCCAACATCTACATTTTGCTTCATCGTATCGTCGCCTTAGGGCTTGTCTCCATGGGTATGACCCTGGTGATCATGACAGGCGGCATTGATCTTTCGGTTGCGTCAGTTGTGGCATTATCCTGCTCCCTGACAGGTTTGTTTCAACACTGGGGCACTTGGTACGGTTATTCCGGTCAAGGATCATTTATCGCGCCCGAACCGATCATTCTGCTCATGGTATTGGCGGCCGGCGGGTTAGTAGGCCTGCTCAACGGGGTTGCCAGTGGCGTTCGCATCCCGGATTTTGCCGTCACGTTGGGAACCATGATCGGCATTCGGGGAGCGGCTTATGCGGTGACCGGAGGAATGAAAACATTCGGCCTGGGACCATTCACCAAGAGTCTTGCCAATGACAGTATAGGCGTCATACCCTATGTTTTTTTTATATTCATAGCCGTCTTAGTGATACTATCCATCCTGGAAAAAAGAACCGCACTAGGAAAGAGCATCTATGCTATCGGCGAAAACCCACGCGTTGCAGAACTTTCCGGCATAAGTTACCTGAAAACGAAAGTAAGCGTATATGCAATTAGCGGGGCATTGGCGGCATTGGCCGGATGGATTATTGCCGGGAGACTGAACACCGGAGACCCCAAAGTCGCTGTCGGCCTGGAACTCGAAGTGATTGCCGCCGTTATCATCGGAGGAACGGATCTTTACGGCGGATACGGTGGGGTGAGGTACACGGTATCGGGGATTCTCATTATTGTTTTGGCAAGGAATCTGATGGCGCTTTACGGTGTTTCGCCGAATGTGCGGATTATCTGGATTGCACTGATCTTGCTGGCGTTTTTGATTCTCCAAAGGCTGGTAAAACGGTGAACAATCAAGCTCACGTCGCTTTAACTTTTTGTCGATGAATTCGCAATTATAAGCGATAGATTATCAAATAAAAAATATTATAGTATCCCTATGAATTGGCAGAATTATAAAAAAGATTTAGAAAATTATCGTAAATTTCTTTCCGAGGAAAGTCCTTTACCCCTGTACTATCAGGTTGCTTACCTGCTTGAGCACTATATCGAAGAGGTAGAATTGCAAGACGGGAATGCATTTTTCAGCGAAGAGCAGGTTGCCATGACGCTCAACGTGAGCCGTCCGACGGTCAATCGCGCCATAAAAATGCTCATTAAAAAAGGATATCTTGAGCGACTGCGAGGTCGGGGGACCATCATTCGCAAGGCCGGGAAAGTTCCCATTGCCTTAATGAGCGAGCTGATCAGTTACGGAAAAATGCTTTCTCGGATGGGAATGGATTTTCGAACGATCCTAATCGATCGCAAGGTCGTGACGCCATCAGCTCGAATTGCGGCCAAGCTAAATCTTCACTCCGGTGGAAAAGTGATCCGTCTGAAAAGGCTGAGGGAAGCCCAAAAAGAGCCCTTGATGGTCGTCGATTCGTTTTTGCCCTATGCCAAGTTCGCAAAGCTCATGGATATTGAAGAAAAAAGTTATTCATCAGATTTGTATCAACTCCTGTGGGGATTATTCAGTGAGGAAATCGTCAAGGCCAAAAGAGAAGTAACGGCCTCCAGAATGTCGCTGGAAGACGCCCAGCTGCTCAAAGTCGAGCTATGGGAACCATGTCTGAGAATGACCGGTGTTGCATTTTCTTCGGCCGGCAGCCAGGTTGAGGTGTTTGATTCAAGGCTCATCGGCAACAAATGTGTATTCATATCAACCTTAGAGCGAAAGCCCTCTCTTACAGGACAAAAGACCACGACCGATTAGAAAATTCCTATAATACCCATTGATGTCTACTACGTCGGTCAGACGCCTTCGTTGAAAATTGTAGAACTATCGGCAGTAAGCATGCGGATAAGATTATCATCCTTTTACTGAGGAAAAACCGAAATGACGACATCGTCACCACTTTTTATGGGAATCGATGTGGGCACTGAAGCAGGTCGGGTCGGTATTTTTAATTCGCAAGGCAATCTGCTGGCCATGGCAGCGGCACCTTACGAAACCGCGCATCCCAGGCCCGGTTGGGCGGAACAGAATCCGTTCGATTGGTGGCACGCTATCTGCAGATGTTCACGCGCAGTTACGGAAAAAATTAAGGGCCATGGCAATGTATGCGCAGTGGCTGTCTGTGCGACTTCTGCCACTGTGTTGGCGGTTGATCAATCCGGGCTGCCGCTGGAAAACGCCATTATCTGGATGGACAGCAGAGCAGGAAAAGAATGCCGCGACATCAATGCCACCCGCCACGAAATACTGAAGTTTTCCGGTGGGGAAGTCTCGGTCGAGTGGATGGTGCCCAAAAGGCTTTGGCTAAAACGAAACCGGAAAGACATATATTCGCAAGCGTCCATGATCGTCGAAGCCCTCGACTGGATCAATTTCAAGCTCAGCGGGGTTTGGGCGATATCCAAGTGCAATGCCGGCTGCAAGTGGAACTATGTTGACACGCAAGGCGGCTGGAACTCAGATTTTTTCCGACAGATCGGTCTTGAGGATTTCTCCGAAAAATGGCCGGAGAAAGTTTTAGCCATGGGCGAAGCCGTGGGGTATCTGACCAGGGAGGCATGCATGGAACTCGGGCTTTCCGAGGCGCCCTTGTTGGTTCAAGGCAGTATTGATGCCCACACCGGCATGCTCGGTTTAGGCGTTACCCGGACCGGCGAGCTTGCAGTCATCATGGGCACATCCTTTGTTCACCTGGCTCTTTCGGACAAGCCCATCTTTGCCAAAGGCCTATGGGGGCCTTATCCCAACGTCATTGTTCCCGGACTGTGGCTTATAGAAGGCGGACAGATTTCTGCCGGATCCATCACCCGTTGGTTTCGCGATCATCTGGCCCAGGATCTTATTCCTGACGGGCATACGGCCTATCAGCACCTGGCCGAAGAAGCCGGCAGGGTGCCTGCGGGCTCGGAAGGCTTGATAGTGCTTGATTTCTGGCAGGGCAATCGCACACCGTTTCGCGATCCGAATCTGAGCGGCGCCATATGGGGGCTGCGATTACACCACGCAAGAGGCCATGTATATCGGGCAATTCTTGAAGCAGTGGGATACGGTACCAAAAATGTACTGAAAACCTTTGAAGATAATGATTTTAAACCCCATAGATTTATCGCCTGCGGGGGGGCGACCAAAAATTCGCTGTGGCTTCAAATGATAGCCGATATATGCCAGATGCCGATTACCATAACCAGGGAAACAGAGGCGGTCTTGCTGGGGGCGGCCATTAACGCTTCGGTTGGTGCCGGATTCTACGACACTTTCTCGAATGCATGCCAGGAGATGGTTTCAGACCAAAGCGTTGTGCAACCCAATGAAAAAATGAAGAATGTCTATGAGTATTACTTTGAAAAATATCTTGAGACTCACGAAGTGCTGTCTTCGATGATGTCTCGCATGGAAAATGAACGATCCATTGGATAATATCGACACACTTAAAAATTTTCAGGGATATGGAGATACGGATATGAATAAAAAACAATTGGCAGGTTATATTGATCACACTTTGTTAAAGGCCGTGGCTACTGAAGACGCAATAAAAAATCTGTGCCTTGAAGCGCAAACTTATCGTTTTGCTGCTGTCTGCGTAAATCCAACTCATGTAGAGCTGGCTTCAAATGAGCTGTCCGGCTCTTCAGTCAAGGTGTGCACGGTAATCGGATTTCCGCTGGGTGCCAATTCCAGCCAAGTAAAAGGATTTGAGGCGGCACAGGCAGTAAAGTCAGGAGCTGAAGAAGTGGATATGGTGATCAACATTGGTGCCCTGAAAAGCGGAAAATTGGAAGTGCTGGAAAGAGATATAACAGAGGTTGTCTCCCAGGCAACCGGCAACAATCTTGCAGCCCTCGTGAAGGTAATCATTGAAACCTCCTATCTGACTGACCTGGAAAAGGTGACCGCCTGCCAAATTGCTGTGAAGGCGGGTGCGCAATTTGTCAAAACGAGTACCGGCTTCGGCCCGGGAGGGGCTGACGTGCATGACATTAAGATCATGCTGGAGAGCGTCGGCCCGGAATTTGGCATCAAGGCCTCGGGGGGCATCAGCACTTACAGCCAGGCGGCGGCTATGATTGAAGCCGGGGCGACACGAATTGGAACGAGTGCCGGTGTCCAAATATTATCAGGGGCAAAAGACTGAGTTGCAATGTGAAATGATTGGTGTAAATGTGTTTGCTGGGACTACGGTATTATTATGAGTTGAATATGGAAATCGTTGAAACGCAGTTTGGGAAAAATCATCCGTCCACAACAGACTGCGAAACAACCTTCAAATTTTGTTATCGGATTTGAAATGAAGGGATGGTCAATGAAAACTAAGCTATTTTTGATTTAGGCTATCAATACACAATTATTATTTAATTCAAAATGTTATAAATTCCGCTTACAAAGCCATGTTTGGTGTACCGTGAGAATAAAATGCCGGTAAAAGTGTAGATTAGCAGTCGACATCTACAAGATCTTAAATTGCATATTGCTTATGGCAATGTATC
>PVMK01161025.1_pt1 | contig 13162 bp, 13 predicted proteins | sample 1853481 | NCBI WGS metagenome assembly PVMK01 (sample SAMN08533507, study PRJNA380276) | Marine sediment metagenome, whole genome shotgun sequencing project.
AAAAAGAAGGGACGATTATCTCCGACGGCGATATCGTCCCTTCTTTTTGGTAATCAATGCCATCGGGAGCGGGAACATGGCAGACCTCCTGGCGCAAGGCTCTAGTTTTGATTTTCATGCCTTCTTCCACTCCGGCCATGCGGTTGATGATATAGGAGTGGGGGCCGGCAACATTGACCACGATCGGCGCAGCAATCTGAGTTCCATTCTTCAACTTAATGCCGGCCACCCGGCCGGCTTTTTTATAAATATCGACCACCTCGGCGTTAAACATAAACTCTGCACCTTTGGCTTCGGCCGCCCGCTGAAGGTTATGAGTGGAAAGCTGCGGATCGGTGATATAGCCCGACTCGGGAACAAAAATGGCCCCCTCCACGGCGTTGCCGGTAGGCTCTCCAAAATCTGCGTCATCGGGCAGCTTCACCGGAAAGTACTTGCGGGTATCTAAAAAGGGCACTTTCTTCTTAATTCCTTCGATATTCAGCTCTTCATACGCAACCCCCAGGTCGTCAAGACTGGCCATGACGTTTTTAAGGTATTTGTTGAGTTCGGTTTTTATCACCAGACAGCCGGTATTAATGTAATTTGCCAGACCGAGTTCATCCTCCACCTCCAGATATTCGGGCCAATTGATCCAGTAATAATACCCTTCTCGAGCGGTTGCCACCCCATCTGGCGTGGAGTAATGCAGACGAATGATGGCACAAGAGCCGGACGTAGAGCCATAGCCGGCCGATGGCAGCTTGTCCACGTTAAGCATTTTGTAGCCTTTTTGGGCAAGTTCGAAAGCGATGGCAGCACCGATGATCCCGGCACCAATGATAATGGCATCATATTGTCTATTCACTTGGACTCCTCTTACAGCTATTTTTTTGGCGCCTAGCTTTTTTCGTTTGGTCAAAAAAATCAGAGTTGTCAAATCTAAAATTCCGCTAGATGGGATTTTGAAACCGCTTCTAAACTTATGCCCATGAACATGTCCCCGTCAATATTTTTACCGTTTTCCATAATAATATTCCGGGTCACCGACCACACGCAGAGCGGGTGGCTTGGATTTTTCCGCTATAGCCGGGAAAATCCAAAGGCACGGCAGTGCCTTAGCCGGTGCGGGTGTAACCGGGTGCTTTGCACCCGGTTTAAAAACACCCAAATACGGAATTTCGGCATAAGTGGTTGTAGAAAAAAACGTTTGAATACCGAAACGTTTTTTTGACAACCACTATATAAGGGCATCGGCCAACTTTCTTGGGTGCCTCTTCGTAAAGCACCTTAAATCCTGCCATCTGCATGATGACCCCAGCGGCTTGCCCTATGCGCCAAACTTGATCATCGGTTCGGATTCTGATATACGCAGGGGCAACTCACAAAAAGGGGTTACGACTGACGGGTACAAAATATAGATGAGCGCTTATTTAACGATAAAGCCCATTTTAGTTGCTCTTGGGCTTGTGGGGAGCTTTGGGTTTTTTTTTATCCGATCTCGCCATCTGATTCAGTTGATGACCATCGCAGCGGGCCCGATGAATATCACGCTGGACCAATTATCTAAACGCATCAAGATCTTTTTCAAAGAAGTCCTGCTACAATCCAAAGTGCGTGAAAAACGTTTTCCCGGTTTAGCGCACACCATGATCTTTTTCGGCTTTATTGCCGTACTGCCCCACACAATTGAATTGATGATTGCCGGCATTTTTCCTGGATTCAGTTTCGCCGACCTCGTACCCGGGATATATGGGCCATATGCATTTTTTGCAGACATTCTGGCTTTGCTGACACTTCTGGGCCTGGCTTACTGTCTGTACCGGCGTACAATTTTAAAACCAAAATATCTGACCAATGGATTAGATTCGCGGCTTATTCTTTTTTTAACGGCTATTATCATCTTAAGTTTTTTTTCAGTAAATGCGTTTCGAATGATCCTTTACCAGGAAACATCACGGGATCTCATTCAATATTACGTCGTTTCGAATAACATTTCGGAGTTTTTTGATTTAGGAAATCTGACCCGACAGCAATTAATTATCGGGCTGGAAGTCTCTTACTGGATTCACCTGTCGGTTATTTTATATTTTCTCGTTTATATTCCCGGGTCCAAGCATCTTCATATCCTGGCGGCCATCCCTAACGTGATTCTGGCGCCTTTAAACACTCCTAAGCCGATGGTTAAAACCGATTTAGAAGATGAGGATGTCGAAAGTTTTGGGCTGGGGAAGATTAATGAATTAAACTGGCAAAACGTTCTTAATTTGTATTCCTGCACGGAATGCGGAAGATGTGAAGAACAGTGCCCTGCGGATATGACCGGCAAGCCCCTTTCTCCAAAAGCTGTCGTGGTGGACATGAAAAATGATTTGATCCAGCAAACCTCCGGAAATAGGGATACGATCAAACCGATTATTCGAGACGGGTCGCCGATTACTGAAGATGTCATCTGGTCCTGCACGACTTGCAGGGCCTGTGAAAGCATTTGTCCGCTTCACATTCAACATCTTGATTTCATTTTAGAGATACGCAAAAACTTGGTCATGATGGAGTCCAGGTTTCCCGAAGAATTACAAGAAACGTTCACCAACCTGGAATATCAGTTTAATCCATGGGGCTTTGCTCCGGAGACCAGGGCGGAGTGGTGTCAGGGACTGGATGTTGCCTTAATGAGCGACCGGCCGGAAGCCAAGATTCTTTACTTTGTTGGATGTGCGGGCTCCTTTGACGAAAGGGGTAAGACAATCGCCAGAGCCATAGTCAATCTTTTGAAAAAAGCAGATCTTGATTTTGCCATACTCGGTCCGGAGGAAAGGTGTACCGGAGACGCTGCCAGACGGGCCGGTAATGAATATATTGCTCAAGTGCTCATACAAGCTAATATAGAGACCCTCAACAAATATAAGCCCGCGAAGATTCTGACAGGTTGCCCCCACTGTTACAATACATTAAAGAATGAATATCCCCAATTCGGGGCGATGGTTGAAGTGGTCCACCATACAGATTTATTTGCAGATCTTGTCAAAAGTGGAAAATTAAAATTAAACCGCACCCTGGAAGAAACCATCACACTGCATGACTCTTGTTATCTATGCAGGTGGAATGATAGGGTTGATGCACCCCGGACAATACTGGGCTCGATTGCCGGTCTTCAAATCAGGGAAATGGACCGCTGCGGCCGACAAGGGCTTTGTTGTGGTGCCGGCAGGGTCCAGAATGTTTATGGAAGAAAAAATCGGTAAGCGCATTAACATCGAGCGTATAGAGGAGGTGATGGCCACAAATGCTGAAACCGTTGTGGCGACTTGCCCCTTTTGTAATACCATGCTCAATGACGGTCTGAAGCAAAGCTCATCAGCTGTTGCGGTTAAAGATATAGCCGAAATTCTTGATCTGGCAACCGATCCGTCATAGTGGTGAGTCCCTTTTTAAGCTGCAAATATAACCTAAGTTGAGCGATTGTCGAGGTCGAAGATCCGCCTCTGGAGGGTTGCCGTAGCTACAAGGAAGATGTCATTCCGCTATCCGCCAGACAGTGTGGCTCAATTTAGGCATAGTGTTGGGAGGCAAGCATGGCCGCTAAAATGAATGCACTGGTAAAGGCAAAACCGGAGCCGGGGCTCTGGTTGGAAGAAGTGCCCGTTCCGGAGATCGGCCTCAGCGATGTGCTCGTAAAGATCCAAAAAACTGCGATCTGCGGCACGGACGTGCACATTTACAACTGGAATGCGTGGGCCCAAAAAACCATTCCGGTGCCGATGCCGGTGGGTCATGAGTTTGTGGGCCGGGTGGCCGAGATCGGTGACAATGTCCATGATTTCAAGCCCGGCGATCTGGTTTCCGGTGAGGGCCACCTGGTTTGCGGCCGCTGCCGCAACTGTCTGGCCGGCCGACGCCATCTGTGTATGCGGACCAGCGGCGTCGGTGTTAACCGACCCGGTGCCTATGCAGAATACTTAAGCATCCCCGTGACCAACATCTGGTTTTGCGACCCCAAAATCCCGTTGGATATTCTGACCTGTTTTGATCCGCTGGGCAACGCCACTCACACCGCGCTCTCATTTGATGTGCTGGGCGAAGATGTGCTGATCACCGGCGCCGGACCCATCGGGTGCATGGCCACCGCCATCGCCAAACAAGCCGGGGCCCGCTATGTAGTGGTCACCGATGTCATTCCTTACCGCTTAAAGCTGGCCAGAAAAATGGGTGCCACATTGGCACTCGATGTGCGCACCGAAAAGATCGAAGACGCCCAGAAAAAGCTGGGCATGAAGGAAGGCTTTGACGTCGGTCTGGAGATGTCGGGCAATCCGGATGCGCTGCGTGCGATGCTGGCCAACATGTGCCATGGGGCTAAAATAGCGATGCTGGGCATTTTACCGGCTGACACCGCCATCGATTGGGACCTGGTCATTTTTAACGGCCTTACCATCAAAGGGATCTACGGCCGTGAGATGTATGAGACCTGGTATAAAATGACTGCCATGATCCAGAGCGGCTTGGATATCAGCCCGGTGATCACCCACCGTTTTAATTATACCGATTATGAAAAGGCTTTTGAGGTCATGCGATCCGGCAAATCGGGGAAAGTCATTCTCAATTGGTCAAATGAAAAGTGACTAAAGTGCTCCCAAAAGAGAGTGACTAAAGTTACAAGTGATCTAAAGTGACTAAAGTTGATGAATTCTGTCATTTATATTAAAAGATGGAGCGCAGCGACACCTTAACTTTAGGCATTTTAGTTCACTTTAGCTCACTTTAGTCACTTCTCTTTGTTACAATCTGAAATAATTCAAGGTTTTGAAATTGGCTATATAGCACCCAAATATGTAAGGAGACAAAGAATGTACGGAAAAATAAAGGAGCATCTGATCAATGAACTGGAGCAGATTCGCGACAGCGGCCTTTTCAAGGACGAGCGGATCCTTGCCGGCCGTCAGGGTGCCAAGGTAAAACTGGCCGATGGGAGGCAGGTGATCAACCTTTGCGCCAATAATTATTTGGGCTTAGCCGGCACGCAGGAACTGGTGGAGGCCTCAAAGGAAGGCCTGGAGCAGTGGGGATATGGCCTGTCTTCGGTGCGCTTTATCTGCGGCACCCAGGAGCTCCACAAGCAGCTTGAGCAAAAAGTATCCGAGTTTCTCGGCACCGACGACACCATTCTTTATTCTTCCTGTTTCGACGCCAATGCCGGCCTTTTTGAAACCCTGCTGGGTCCCGAGGATGCGATCATCTCAGATGAGTTGAATCATGCCAGCATCATCGATGGCATCCGGCTTTGTAAGGCCCGCCGATTTCGTTACAAAAACAATGACATGACGGATCTGGAGGCCAGGCTTAAAGAAGCTCAGGATGCCCGCTTCCGACTGGTCGCTTCCGACGGATCTTTTTCCATGGATGGTATCGTGGCAAATTTGAAAGACATTTGCGACCTGGCAGACCGCTATGACGCGCTGGTCATGGTGGACGATTCCCATTCGACCGGCTTCATCGGACCCACCGGCCGGGGCACGCCTGAATACCACGGGGTCATGGACCGGGTGGATATCATTACTTCCACCTTTGGTAAGGCGCTCGGAGGGGCATCCGGCGGGTTTACCAGCGGGCGGCAAGAAATTATCGATATCTTGCGGCAGCGCTCACGTCCCTATCTCTTCTCTAACACCCTGGCGCCCGGAATTGCTGCGGCTGTATTTAAGGCCCTGGAAAACCTGAGTGCGTCCACGGAATTGCGGGATCGCCTGGAACGCAATACCATCTATTTTCGGGAGGGCATGATCAAAGCAGGCTTTAAGATTAATCCGGGAGATCATCCAATTGTACCGATCATGCTGGGCGATGCTAAAATCGCCGTGGAAATGGCGGATCGAATGCTGGCAGAGGGCGTCTATGTGATCGCATTCTCCTATCCCGTGGTTCCCAGGGACAAGGCCCGCATCCGGGTACAAATTTCAGCCGCGCTCACCACGGCTGATCTCGATACGGCCATAGCGGCTTTTACCAAGGTGGGCAAAAAATTAGGTATCATCTAAAGTAGCTTTAAAACCACTTCTTTTTTGACATGATATCCTAAGTTTTGGTTCGGCAAAATTTAAGCCGATTTAAACCCAATCCACAAAATCCCTAAATTTCATATTGCGTCATCACATCTAACGAATTTTCAAGTATCCCAGATTTAACCATCAGGCACGAAACCTATCGTTTCATGTAACCCTAATTTTGTTCTATTACCTAAAGCAACCTACAATCAGGTTTTTCGGAAAATTTCTCTATAAGCGGATCTTTTTGGTTTGGCTCTTTTTGCCTTATGTGATTCTGCTCAGAAACTGTAGGGTGTCATCTGAGGTAATTTCATAAAAGGTTTTTTCACCGAATTGTTGGCGGAAATAGGAGAAGTACTGTTTTGGACGCAATGATCGTATTTTTTTTGGGATTGGTTTTGTCGTACTCGATAAATAATGCGCCTGCTTGTGAAATTTTCATGATGTGCCTCATTTAGCTACATGATTGATGGCGCCCATTTGATTTCCGATTGCGTAACATTAAAATATACAATACAAATATGCAACAATTGCAGCTGGATGATAGATTTCTGGTGTAGCAAGAAATCATCAATTTAAGCAGACATTTAAAGCTAAAGATGGAAATATAAAATCATAATTGAGGTTTCAGAGAAAAAGCGCCATACACCACCACTTCCAGTGGTGGACCCGGAAAGGTTCTACCGTTCCGGTGAGAAATAATATAGGTTCTTCCCCCGGGAAAGCCCCCGAAGGAGCATCCAGGAGGAAGAACCTATGCATGATTGGCAAAGTTTATCGCATGTCCGATGGGAATGCAAATACCATGTGGTGATTGTTCCGAAGTACCGTAAAAAGAAGTTGTATGGTAAGTTTCGCGAACGGGTAGGGCAGATAATAAAGGATCTGTGCCGGCAGCGAGGCGTTGAATTTATCGAGGACCACCTGATGCCGGACCATATCCACATGTGTTTAAGTGTTCCACCCAAATTCAGCATTGCGTTTGTGATAGGGTTTTTGAAAGGCAAAAGCGCAGTTCGCATCCATCGGAATCTCACACTTCTTATAAGCTTGACCGACAAGCCCGTTTAAGCCTATATTGATTTGCCAAAAAAGGGGAGTTCTTATCAAGTAATGCATACGGTTTTTCAATTCCTGGGGCCGTTTCTCAAACTGATTCGCCGGGAAAAATTGCACCGGGTAGGCCTGGTATTGATTTTCCTCATTCTTCTCGGGGCGATGACGTTTTCGCTATTTGAGAAAAACATGGGGTTCTTAGACTCCCTGTGGTGGACCCTGGTGACCATCACTACCGTAGGGTATGGCGACATCTCGCCGGTAACCGTTGGCGGTCGCATCGTCGCCACCGGGGTCATGCTCCTCGGGATCGGATTGTTAGGAATCTTTACGGCCACGGTGGCCGGGGTATTCATCGAGAACAAGATTATGGAAGATAAGGGGATGCGAGTGAGTAAAGTCAAGCAGCATTTTGTAATCTGCGGCTGGAATTTTCGGGGTTCTGAAATCGTGGCCGAACTTCGGGCCGACCCCAAGTCCAAAAAATTGCCCGTAGTGCTTATCGCCGAGATACAGGAAAAACCACTGGACGATCCGAACCTCCATTTCATCCGCGGCGAACTCGATCCGGAAACCCTGGAAAAGGCCAATATGGCCGAGGCCCAGGCCGCGATCCTGCTTTCTGATGACAGCCTTGATGCCAACGCCCGGGACGCCAAGACTATTTTGACTACCCTGACCATTAAAAGCCTGTATCCCTCTGTCTACACCTGTGTCGAACTCATGCGCTCCAAAAACGTGGATCACTGCCAGAGGGCCAAGGCGGATGAGATCATTGTTGTGGGCGAACTGAGCACCAACCTTCTGGTCCAGGCGGCCCTAGACCATGGCATCACCAGAATGATCTCTGAATTGGTCAGTACCCGATACGGGAGCGATCTTTACAAGATCAGAGTACCGGAAAGCATGCGCGGCCGAACCTTTTTTGATATCATGTGTGAGCTAAAAAAGAGTCACGGCTTTTTGTGCGTGGGGGTTGAAGACTCCAAGGGTGAAAGACTGCTGGCCAATCCAAACTCAGAATACAGCGTCGGGCCGGACGACCAACTGGTCATAATCGCCTCATCCAGGCCAAAATTGACCTAAGGCGTTTAAAAGACCTGGCGCTTAGCTGGACATCATAAATAATTAAACGTGGAAATTGAATGATTATCTTTCATGAAGGAAATAGGAGGTGCTTATGTCTGATAAATTCGAACTGGTAAAATCGTATCTTCTTGACATGGATATACCCATTGTCAGCGAAGACCCGGCCGAAGAACTGGTAGTGGTTGATGATGAGGACAACGGTATCAAGGGCCTGGTGATCGACTGCGAGGCCCCGCTCCTGGTCCTGGAACAGGTGATCATGGAGATTCCGTCCAGCCCGGGAGACCTGTATAAACGCCTGCTGCAGATGAATCGCGAGCTGGTCCACGGCGCGTTTGTCATGGACGAGGAGGCAAGGTTCATTCTCTTTCGGGACACGCTCCAGTTGGAGAATCTCGACCGGAACGAACTCGAGGCCTCCATTCAGGCTCTGGGTATGGCCCTGGCCGAATTCAGCTCCGAACTAATCAGTTACGTACAACAATGATGGGTATGGCTCCCTACCCATCCTAAGGAGGTAACATAATATGTCAGTTTTCAAACGTCTTTTCAGAGTTTCTCAGGCCGAGGCACACGCCATAGTTGATAAATTCGAGGACCCGATCAAAATGACCGAACAGGGCATCCGGGACCTTAAGAAAGATCTTCAGGCATCTATGACCAGCCTGGCCGAAGTCAAGGCCATTGCCAGTTCGCACCAGGCGGGAGGCCGACAACCACAAAAAACTGGCCGTGGATTACGAGCGTAAGGCCATGACGCTGCTTCAGAAAATGCAGAGCGGCGAGATGGATCAGGCCGATGCCGAACGTCTGGCCACTCAGGCCTTGAACAAGAAAGAACAAGCCGCTGCCGATGCCATTAGGACTCGCCCAAGAGGCTGAACGCCACGAACAGATGGCCGGCCAGCTTCAGGCCAATGTCAACAAGATCAAGTCAGGCGTCAACACCTATGAGAACGATCTGGTGACTTTGAAGGCCAGGGCCAGGACCGCGGCCGCAACTAAGAAGATCAACCAGCAGATCGCCAGGGTCGACTCCTCGGGCACCATGGCCATGCTCGAAAAAATGAAGAGCAAGGTCGAGGAAGATGAAGCCTTGGCCCTGGCCTACGGAGAGATGGCCGACCTGGACAAAAGCGTGGACGATGAAATAGAAGCGGCCCTGAAAAACGGCAATACGGTTACCGCTTCAGTGAATCTTCTGGACCTCAAGAAAAAAATGGGCATCAAAATGATTAACGGCCCGGTTGGGAAAAGTTGAGAGCATGGGTTTCAAGGACCTATTTAAAAAAGACAAGCCCCAGCCTGACCCGCTGAGAGAGCTTACCCTGTCCAACCTGAAGGTAGGCTACTTCCTGGATTACGACCTCAAGACCTGGGAAGTGACGGCCTACAATGTCTACGATTTCAGCGAAGGCGACAAGGCCCACGAGTGGCAGCTAAAAAGCAGCGAGGAGACGGTCTATCTCGAACTGGAATCCGACGACGAAGATTACTGGAGTTGGAACAGGAAGATCCCTTTTGGGAGTCTGGGCAGCGGTCTCAAGGAACACATACAACAGCACGGAGACCCGCCGGACGAAATCGAATTCGAAGGGATGACCTATTATCTGGAAGAGACGGCCGGCGGCCACTTTCTGAAGGGAGGCCAAGAACCGGGCCGGGAGTTTCTGCGGTGGAGTTTTGCCGACGAATCCGGGAAGAAGCTCCTGGAAATCGAGCAATGGGGTGAGAACGACTTTGAGGCCTCTGCGGGCGAAGAGGTAGAAGAATACCAGTTTACTAACATTCTGCCTCGAAGCTGAAGGCACGGGGAAATGGTCACGGGCGGGGACAAACCCGGCTCAACCCTCAATAGACCCCCCACGACCCGGAACGATAGTACCTCATCAGCACCGGATTGCTCTCTGTGTTTATTTTTATCTTGTCCGCGTCAGGGGCTTCCAGGATGCCCTTGCCGAAATGGGCCATGGAGATCATGGCCCCGGTGTTGAAAAAACGAGTGTCCAGGCCTTCAAAATCAAAGGCCAGGACCCTCCGTTTCAGTATTTCCTTGGAAAAATCTTCCGCCCTGGCCCCCAAGACCCAGCCCCATTCGCCCATGGTCGGAATCTGATTGTGGTAAGGCAGGACGCTGAACCCGGCGGCTTCGACTGTTTTCAAGATGGAAAGAAAGGCCTGGCGTGAAAAGTAAGGGCTGGTGGCCTGAACGGCCAGCATGCCCCCGGCCATGAGACGCCGGTGGGCCAGGCGGTAGAAGTTTTGGGAATAAACGTGCATCAGGTCCACGCTATCCGGGTCGGGCAGATCGATGAAGATGGCCCCATAGAAGGTGGAATCATCTTTGAGAAAGGCGGCGGCATCCTGATTGATAACCGTGACCCGGCTGTCCTTCATGGACCCCTGATTGACGTCCAACAGGACGTAGTGCGTCTGCGCCAAATCAGTCATGGCCGGGTCCAGATCTACGAGGGTGACCGAGGAGACATCGGGATATTTTAGGACCTCCCTCAAGGCCAGCCCATCCCCCCCGCCCAGGATCAAAATCTTTTGCCGGTCCGCAGTCAGGTTCATACCCGGATGAACCAGAGGCTCGTGGTATTTCTCCTCATCGAAGGTGCTGAACTGCTCCTGGCCGTTGATATAAAGCCAATAATGGTTTTTCCACTTAGTGATCACGATTTTCTGGTGCGGGGTCTGTTTAGTAAAGATGATCTTGTCCCGAAACTGCCTCTGTTCCCCGTATAGGATAATAGGTTTGGACAGAACTCCCAGAGCCATCAGGACGCTCAAAGAAACGACAAAACTCGATACCAACAGCTTTTTCCGGCCGATGAGGTCGAAAAATCGCCATAGAAGCAGAGAAGCCACGAGGAAATTAATAACCCCCAGGGCAATGGGCGTATAGGTCAGCCCGAGGTAAGGCAGGGCAAAAAAGGCAAACAAGAGGCCGCCCAGGAGGGCGCCGTAATAATCCTTTTCCATGATGGCGGCAATGTTTGACCGTAGCTCTTGATAGGTATTGTTCAACCGGATTACCAGGGGTATTTCCAGACCGATGAACAATCCGATGAAAAAGGCCTGGGTATAGATGAGCAGGCTCGTGTATACGGTGTAGGCGGCCAGACCGTAAGCCAGGATGGCGGCTGAGGCACACAGCAGGGAAAGGCTGAATTCAACGATGATGAAGGTATCCAGGAGCTTATGACGGAAAATCAAGCTGACCCGGCTGCCCAGCCCCATGGCGAAAAACATCAGGGACATTACCACGGTCCACTGCAGGACCGCGTTACCGATAATATAGGTAGCCAGGGTTGAGAGAACGAATTCGGCTACGATACCGGCAAGGCCGGTGGCAAAGATGGAAATCTTTAGGACGGCGCTTACAGCGCGAGGCTTAGACACACCAGCTGATGATAAAGGCCGCGGCAATATAGGAAAAGGCCTCGATATAAGCCGCGCCGACATTGGGTTTTTCCTGGGCCGAAATCTCGTCCGAAAGCTTTACCGTGGGGAGGAGCACCTTATCGGTAAGCAGGCGGATTATGGGCAGCAGGATAAGCCCCAGTACGGCAAAACCTATATAAACAGGCAGGTCTATGGACCAGGCCGTAAAGTCACCTTCTCCGGCCAGACCGATAATGACCCCGATAGACACAAGGGCACCGGCGAAACTCACTCCGGCGGCCACGTTGTCTTTTTCGATTTCCTCGTGGATGTTGTAAGGCGTGATCAGTTCGTAAACCAATCCAGCCAGGATAAGGAGGACCTGACCTAAGGCCCAGAAGACCAGGACTGTCCAGATACTCCCGCCTTCACCCGAAACGGCGCCGTAAATGATAAAGCCGGATGCCACGCTGATACCGGCTGAAACCACGCCGGTTCCCTGGTTATGGTCACGAATGAGTTCTTCGCTGACTCGAAACTTAAAAAGGATGAGTTTATCGCACAAAAACCAGGAGATATTGAGCAGTATTATGCTTAAAATGCCATAGATAACGAGGTCGTACAAGTCTTCAACCAGCCCGACGCTGGGCCCGACAATGGTCCCGCCGATAGCCAGGACCAGGCCGAAATAGTAGCCGACCACGGCCAGGGCCAGGGCGGCATTGTCTTTTTCCACCAGTTCGAAATTGAGCTTGTATTCCCGGTGGAGCAAGTCGTTGATGACCTTGCCGATAAAGAAGAAAATGAAGAAAACGATGATGAAGATCGCCGCTGAAACCAGGTTGTCAAGGTCCATGGCCTATTTCCCCCCACTATACTCCGGCTGCCATAACCGGACCGAGTCCTTCCAATACGCTGATTCACCCTTTGTTTAAACGATGTCTTCGAGGCCCTGACTTTGGCCGCTCGCCGAGAGTAAAAATTGGGTTTCTGGCTCTTGGTCAGACGGCCGCTGGTGCCGTATTGTTTGTTTCGCCCGTAATATGGCCGTCCTTGACGGCGTAATCCCGATAGGTATTGTAGTCGGTCCTGTAGACCCGAGAACCTCCGAGCAGATGGGAAATGAGGGCATATTTACCGTAAAATGCCCAGAAAGAATTACCGCTGGAATCGCGCTGCCATTTCCCGTATTGTTCATCGCCAACATAGTTGTAGCCGGGAGGTCCCACCGAAGTGTTATATTGACCTTCCTTCTTGGACAACAGGGTCATGCCCAGGAAGTTTTCGTTTCTTTGATAGTAATCTTTAGGCACCTCCATCCAATCGGTTGTCCAGGCCCGCTCTCCCTGCACTATACGGTATTTGTGGTAATAAGACTTGAAAAAGGTGCCCTTTTCATCCATATCTTCGAGGTTTATGGAATAGGACGGGACATCCCGGAGGTCTTTTTTGATGATGTCGATGGGGAGTCGCTGGCCGCGCATCCGTGAAGAAACGTGGCCGCCAGGATCATGGCCAAAAAGAGAGTAGAGAATCGAGACATAGGTCGATTTCCTTTTATCATCCCGCCTTTGAATTTAGCGGCACAGTGGGCATAAAACGAACAG
>PVMK01120235.1_pt1 | contig 13160 bp, 9 predicted proteins | sample 1853481 | NCBI WGS metagenome assembly PVMK01 (sample SAMN08533507, study PRJNA380276) | Marine sediment metagenome, whole genome shotgun sequencing project.
TATCAGGGAACGCTGGATGCCGCCGTACTGCGCCTGGACAATGCGGAAGTCATAGCACTGCACCAGAACTAGTTACTCGACTCCTGCTCGTGGCGTAGGCAGCAGGTGGATCTGCTCTCCCTCGGTCCACCTGTTGCCTATTTTTCAAATGGCGTCGGGCGCAGAGTCTGATCCGCTGAAGGCCGGGCTTATTCCCCGGCCTTCAGCATTACCGCAGCCCCAAAGCCCAGCTCGCCAAGCCCTTCAGCCTGGGTGGAGGCATCGCCCACAACGATGTATTGCATTGCATCCGGGCGCAGGTACTCAGCGGCCAGATGTTTGAATTGCTCCAGCGTCATGGCGTCAACGAGCCTGGCGTTGCGGGCCTGGAAATCAACCGGGTACCCGAAATTACTGATGTTTTGAATCGCGCTAAGTTTCGCGCTCAGTGTTTCATTTTTCAGAGCCTGGCCGCGCAGCACGGCCCCTTTAAGTACTACGAGGTCTTCCGCGGTAAAGCCCGGGCCATAGCCAGCGACGATGTCGCGAATCAACTCAAGCGATTCGCGGGTCACATTGGAGCGTACGCTGGAGCCAATAAAGAAGCCGCCCCGGTCTTTTTCACCAATAAATTTTGAGCGGATACTGTAGGTATAGCCTCTGTTCACACGAAGTTCGGTCATCAGTTGTGAAGTGTAGATCCCGCCCAGCAGAAAATTGAGCGCATTTGCCAACGGGTAATCGGGATCAAGTGCGGACAGTGATGGGCGCTGAATTCGCAGCACCGACTGCTTGGCGCCGGGCACGTCATAGAAATAAATACCCGACTGTTCGACTTTATTGGCCTGAGGTAGAGAAGTAACTTCGGTCCCGAGTGTCGTCCAACGCCCGGACAAACCACTCATGGCAGCCTGCACGGCATCGGCATCAACTGCGCCAACCACATTGAATTTTGCCCGCACTGGCGAGTAGTTGGCCTGGTAGAAGGCTATGAGGTCGTCCAGTTTTACCACTTCCAGCTTGTCTTTTGTGCCGTAGGGCAGGTAACTGTAAATGTGGTCAGCCGGGTAACGCAGTTTTGCCGCTTCCCGGCGGGCTAGCGCATTTGGGTCGCCGGCATCCTGGTCAATCTGATTGATTTGCTTGCGCTTGAGAAGGTCAAATTCCTCGGCGTCCCAGCGAGGTTCCAATACCATTTCCTCCACCAGGGCCATCGTTTGGGCAAAGCTGCGTGACAGGGTTCTACCGCTTACCGTGGTGCTGGTGGCGCCGGCCGAAATCCGGATGGTTGAGCCAAGTGACTTGATGGCATCTTCAAGTTCTGCAGTGGTCTTGCCGGCAGTGCCCTTGTTCAACAGGTCCGCGGTGAGGTTGGCGACGGCAGGCTTGCTGATATCGGCACGCTCACGGCCGGCATCGAGCACCAGGGTAAAATAAACCAGCGGTGTTTCGCGTGATTCGGCGCCATAAATCTCAATGCCGTTATCCAGCCGGTCGCGCCAGAGGGTGGGGGTGGGCAGCGAGTAGGACTTGCCAAATGGTGGCTCCACGGTACGGTCGAAACTGGACGGGGTGCGTTCGTATTCTTCCGCCGCCAGGTCTTGCTCAGCCTCCGCTTCAGCACCCTGTACAACGATCTCTTCCACCACTTCGGCGCGCAGACTTCCGCTCAATGCCAGGCTGGGTTCACCCTTGGGGACGAAGCTGGTCGCGATGTACGGCTGGTCTTTCAGGTAAGTATCGTAAACCCGCATCACATCGGCAGTCGTCAGCGCCTTCAGCTGTTGGATATTGCGATTGATCCGGTCCGGGTCGCCAGACAAGGCGTTGTATTGACCCAGTTCGATGGCTTTGCCGAGTGCACTTTGCAGACGGTTGTGAAAGTCAACTTCATAACCAGCCTTGATCCGGTCCAGGTCTGCCTGTGCAATGCCGTTTTCTTCGAATCGCCGGAATGCCGTTTCCACAGCGGGCATCAGCGCATCCAGGTCACCGCCGGCATTGGCATCGACAAACAGGTAAAATTCGCCGGCTAGTTCCTTGCCATAGTTGAAAGTCGAGACGCTCGAGGTAAGTTTTTGCTCGTCGATCAATACTTCGTTGAGCGGCGCCCGTTTACCGTCAGACAGGTATTCCGACAACACGTCAAGCACCAGGCTGTCGGGATGAAATTGATCCACCGTGGGCCAGACCATAGTGAGTCGCGGCACCGTGGCGAAGCTGTCTTCGTGGAACAGTGATTTGTTTTCGCTGAGTACACCGGGACGCGGCTGTCGTGAGTCCACTGCGGGCCCGCGCGGGATCTCGCCAAAGTACTTTTCAATCAGTGACTTTGCTTCTGCGACGTCAAAATCACCCGACAGGGTCAGGGTGACGTTGTTGGGCACATACCAACGGCGATAGAAGGTTTTGACATCCTCCAGTGACGCCGCCTCGAGGTCGGCCAGTGAACCAATAATCTGCCAGTTGTAAGGGTGATCTTCGGGGTACAGTGCTTTGCCAACAATATAAAAGTTGTGTCCATAAGGCTGATTGTCTACCCGCTGGCGTTTTTCGTTCTTGACCACCTGCTTTTCGGTGTCAATGACCGCCTGCGTGACGGTATTGATGAAATAGCCCAGCTTGTCGGCTTCGGCCCAGATAACTTTTTCCAGCGCATCGCTGGGGACTGCCTGGAAGTACTGGGTCATGTCGGTGGTGGTGAAGCCGTTGGTGCCTTCGCCCCCGATCCGGGTGTTCATCTCGTCCAGGCCGCCATAGCCGAGATTCTCAGAATTCATAAACAGCAGGTGTTCAAAAAGATGCGCGAATCCGGTGCGCCCACTAACCTCCCTGGAAGACCCTACATGGGCGGCCAGGTTGATTGCCACTACCGGGTCGGAGCTGTCAACATGGAGAATGACATCAAGCCCATTATCCAGCGTGTACTTCTCAAAGCTGACCGACGGACCTGCTTCAGTCTGTGTGGGTGGTTCGGCCGCAGGGGCCTCGGCTGTAGGCGCTTCGGCATTTTGTTGCGGGTCGCAGCCAGCCAGGATAAATCCGAGTGTCAGCGCGGTGATCAGTCTTGATGCTGTCATTTGTTTCTCCGTTATTCTTTGTTGACGACCAGCTCTTCGCACAGGCTGTATGCTCGGGGTTTTCCTGCAAACCACGTTTTGGCCTGGGCCCAGGTAGTTTTGAAAAGCTCGCTTTGACGGTAGATTTCCAACGCGCTTTCGCCATCCCATTTACTGTAGGTATAAAAAACGTTGGACTGGCTGGCGTCACGGTGGAGTTCGAGCTGCCGAACACCCGGAAAATTTCGTATCAAATGTGCAATGGTCCTGAAATGAACCAGGAAATCATCCACATTCTCCGGCTGGAATTCCATTCTTACGATTCGTGTAATCATAGCGGCCTAGGATACCGTAGGAGCGGCTTTAGCCGCGAATTGCGTTCTGGCTCCGTGAACGAGACAATGTGCTAATAATGTGTGGATAATATGATGACAGAGTTTCAAAAGAAAACCCTCAAAGACTGGCAAGAGCTCGCAGCTAAAGAGTGTAAGGGCCGGCAGCTTGAGGAGTTGACCTGGAAAACGCCCGAAGGTATCGATGTCAAACCTCTGTACTCTGCGCAAGACCTCGAGGGCCTGGACCACCTGGATTCGATGCCCGGCATGGCGCCTTTTGTCCGTGGGCCCAAAGCGACGATGTATGCAGGCCGGCCCTGGACCGTGCGCCAGTATGCGGGCTTTTCCACCGCTGAAGAATCCAATGCCTTCTACCGCAAGAACCTGGAAGCAGGGCAGACCGGCCTTTCAGTGGCTTTCGATCTTGCCACCCATCGCGGCTATGATTCTGACCACCCGCGCGTAGAGGGCGATGTGGGCAAGGCGGGCGTGGCGATCGACAGTGTCGTGGACATGAAAATCCTGTTCGACGGCATCCCGCTGGACCAGATGACGGTTTCGATGACCATGAATGGTGCGGTGTTGCCGGTCATGGCCATGTATATCGTCGCAGCGGAAGAGCAGGGGGTGTCGCCGGACAAACTGGCCGGAACCCTGCAGAACGATATCCTGAAAGAGTTCATGGTGCGCAATACCTATATTTACCCGCCTGCGCCATCCATGCGAATCGTGTCTGACATCATCGCGTACACCTCTGCGAACATGCCCAGGTACAATTCGATGTCCATTTCCGGTTACCACATGCAGGAAGCCGGAGCGACCTGCGCACAGGAACTGGCCTACACCATCGCTGATGGTATCGAGTATGTACGCGCCGCGATCGTCAGCGGTCTCGATGTGGACGCCTTTGCTCCGCGGCTGTCATTCTTTTTCGCGATCGGCATGAACTTTTTCATGGAAGTGGCCAAGCTGCGGGCAGCGCGCTTGCTCTGGTCCACGCTGATGGCGGACAAATTTGCCCCCAAGGATGCAAGGTCGCTGATGCTGCGCACCCATTGTCAAACCTCCGGTGTCAGCCTCACCGCCCGTGATCCGTACAACAACATCGTGCGCACCACCGTCGAGGCGATGGCCGCTGCCCTGGGTGGAACCCAGTCGCTGCATACCAATTCCTTTGACGAGGCGCTGGCTCTGCCCACCGAGTTTTCGGCCCGCATCGCCCGCAATACCCAACTGGTGTTGCAGGAAGAGACCGGCATTACCCGGGTGGTGGATCCGCTGGCCGGTTCCTACTACGTGGAAAGCCTGACTGATGAATTGGTTAAGGAGGCGCGCATACTCATTGATGAAGTAGAAGAAATGGGCGGCATGACCAGGGCGGTGGAATCGGGCATGCCAAAGATGCGTATCGAAGAAGCTTCTGCGCTGCGTCAGGCGCGGATCGACCGCGGTGAAGAGGTTATTGTCGGGGTCAATAAGTATCAACTGGCGGAAGAACCCGCGATTGATATCCTGGATATCGACAATACGGCTGTGCGCGAGGCCCAGATCAGGCGCTTGCTGGAAGTGCGTGACGGCCGGGATGAGGCTGACTGCAGCAGGGCCCTGGATGCGCTGACCCGGGCCGCGCAAGAAGAGACCGGTAATTTACTGGCGCTGGCCGTGGATGCGGCACGCGCACGGGCCACAGTCGGGGAAATTTCCGACGCACTGGAAAAAGTCTACAGCCGCCACCGGGCCGTAACCCGCTCCATCGCGGGTGTGTACGGGTCCGCCTATGAAAGCGACGCGGAATATATGTCAATGCAAAAAGAAGTGGAAGAATTTGCCCGGTCCGAGGGACGCCGGCCGCGGATGCTGGTCTGCAAGCTGGGTCAGGATGGACACGATCGCGGCGCCAGGGTAATTGCCACCGCTTTCGCCGATATCGGCTTTGACGTTGATATCGGGCCTCTGTTTCAAACACCAGAGGAAGCAGTGCGCGAGGCGATTGAGAATGATGTCCACGTCATCGGCATCTCCTCCCAGGCCGCAGGGCACAAGACACTGGTGCCGCAGGTTATTGAAGGTCTGAAACGGGAAGGGGCGGAAGAAATCATCGTGATTTGTGGTGGCGTCATACCGCCACAGGATTATGATGAAATGCTGGGTTTGGGTGTGGCAGCCGTTTACGGGCCGGGCACCAACATCCTGCTTGCCGCTCACGAAGTTCTCGGTCTTATCCCGAGGCGCTAAAGGAATTATTTATGCAAGAGATTGTTGAACAACTGGAACAGAAACGTAAGGCGGCCGCTCTTGGGGGTGGACAGCACCGGATCGACACCCAGCACAGCCGCGGTAAACTGACGGCCCGCGAGCGCATCGATTTGCTGTTGGACGAGGGTAGTTTCGAAGAGTGGGATACCTTTGTCGAGCACCGCTGCACTGATTTTGGCATGGCGGACAAGAAGATCCCCGGTGATGGCGTAGTCACGGGCTACGGCACCGTGAATGGCCGGGTGGTGTTTGTGTTCAGCCAGGATTTCACTGTTTTTGGCGGTTCGCTGTCCGAAGCGAACGCTGAAAAAATCTGCAAGGTCATGGAGCAAGCCATGAAGGTGGGCGCGCCCGTTATCGGCCTCAACGATTCCGGTGGCGCCCGCATCCAGGAAGGTGTGGCCTCGCTGGGTGGCTACGCCGATGTATTCCAGCTTAACGTGCTGGCCTCGGGTGTGGTGCCGCAAATATCCGTCATTATGGGTCCCTGTGCCGGCGGCGCTGTTTACTCTCCGGCGATGACTGATTTTATCTTCATGGTGAAAGACAGTTCTTACATGTTCGTCACCGGCCCTGATGTAGTCAAGACCGTGACCCACGAAGAGGTGACAGCGGAAGAACTGGGTGGCGCCATGACCCATTCCACCGTATCCGGTGTCTGTGATCGTTCCTATGAGAACGATGTGGAAACCCTGTTGATGGTGCGCCGATTCATTAACTATTTGCCAGCCAATAACCGGGAAAAACCACCATACCGGCCCACGCCCGACCGCGCCGATCGGATGGAGAAATCACTCGACACGCTGATTCCGGACAACCCCAACCTGCCATACGACATGAAGGAGTTGATCTACAAGGTGTCGGATGACAATGATTTCTGGGAACTGCAACCGGAGCATGCGCAAAACATCATCATCGGCTTTGCCCGCATGGATGGTCATGTGGTGGGCGTCGTGGCCAATCAGCCGCTGGTGCTGGCGGGCTGCCTGGACATCAAGTCATCGATCAAGGCGGGACGATTCGTGCGTTTTTGCGATGCATTCAATATCCCCATTCTTACCTTCGTTGACGTACCGGGCTTCATGCCGGGCACGGCGCAGGAATATGGCGGGATCATCAAGCACGGCGCCAAGTTGTTGTTTGCTTACGCCGAGGCCACGGTTCCAAAGATCACCGTCATCACCCGCAAGGCTTATGGCGGCGCCTATGACGTGATGGCTTCCAAGCACCTGCGCGGTGACGTCAACCTGGCCTGGCCCAGTGCGGAAATTGCCGTGATGGGGCCCAAGGGCGCGGTGGAGATCATTTTCCGCCAGGATATCGGTGATGAAGAAAAGATTGCTGAGCGCACCGAGGAATACCGGCGCAAATTCGCCAATCCGTTCATTGCCGGCAGCCGCGGCTACATCGATGATGTGATTGCGCCCCATGCCACCCGCAAACGTATCTGCCGCTCACTTGCCATGTTGCGGGACAAGAAACTCGAGAACCCGTGGCGCAAGCATGACAATATACCGCTCTAGAGGGCCTGCATGTGTTTGATAAAATCCTGATCGCAAACCGCGGTGAGATTGCGTGCCGAGTAATCAAATCAGCGCGCAAGATGGGCATTAAAACTGTCGCTGTCTATTCCGATGCGGACCGCGATGCCCTGCATGTGCAGATAGCTGATGAGGCCGTCCACATTGGGCCGCCGCCCTCGGTGGAAAGCTACCTGTTGAAAGACAGAATCCTCCAGGCCTGCCTGGACACCGGCGCCCAGGCAGTACATCCGGGCTATGGATTCCTGTCCGAGAATTCCGAATTCTGCGAGTTGTTGTCGGCAGCGGGAATCGCCTTTATTGGCCCGAAGACCCGCGCCATCGAAGCCATGGGTGACAAGATCACTTCCAAGAAGCTGGCTGCTCATGCAGGCGTCAACACTATCCCTGGCTTTGACAGTGTGCTGCGCGATGCTGAACACGCCGTGGAAATCTCCAACGAACTCGGTTACCCGGTGATGCTCAAGGCCACAGCCGGCGGTGGCGGCAAGGGTATGCGTGTCGCCTGCAATGATGAAGAGTGCCGGGATGGTTTCGAGCGGGCAGCCAATGAAGCGCGTTCCAGTTTCGGCGACGATCGCATCTTCGTGGAAAAATTCATTGAAGAACCTCGCCACATCGAAATCCAGATCATTGCCGACAGCCACGGCAATATTGTCCACCTGAATGAGCGTGAGTGTTCCCTGCAGCGCCGTCACCAGAAAGTGATCGAGGAGGCGCCATCCCCCTTTCTCGACGATGCCATGCGCCAGGAGATGGGCGAGCAGGCGATAACCCTGGCCCGGGCGGTCGATTATGAATCCGCCGGCACTGTGGAGTTCATCGTCGATACCGAGCGGAATTTCTACTTCCTGGAAATGAATACCCGCCTGCAGGTCGAGCACCCGGTTACCGAACTAATCACCGGCATCGACCTGGTAGAACTGATGATCCGCGTAGCCGATGGCGAGAAACTGCCCATCACCCAGGCGGATGTGGGCATTGATGGCTGGGCTATTGAGTCCCGGGTTTATGCTGAGGATCCGTTCCGCAACTTCCTGCCCTCCACCGGCCGCCTGGTGTACTACCGCCCGCCCACGGAAGATGGCCATGTGCGCGTGGACACAGGGGTTTTTGAAGGGGGCGAAGTCTCCATCTACTACGATCCGATGATCGCCAAGCTGATTACCTGGGGCGATAACCGCGAAGAAGCCACTGCCTATATGCGCTCGGCGCTGGATCGTTTTCTTATACGCGGTGTTACATGCAATCTCAGCTTCCTGTCGGCGCTGATGATGCATCCACGGTTCGTGGAAGGGAACTTGAGTACCAATTTGATTGGCGAAGAGTATCCGGACGGTTTCCATCCAGCTGATGTACCCCACGACGACCCCACGCTCATGATCTCCGTAGCGGCCTCCATGGTTCGCCGCTATCGCGATCGCGCGGCCCAGATCGATGGACAACTGGAAGGGCATGAGCGCCGTGTACCCAGTGGCTGGGTGGTGGTGATGAACGATGAGTACCACCCGGTTTCCGTGGTGCCGGCAGAGGGCGGCCACGACGTGGAATATGATGGCAAAATATTTGCCGTTCGCAGTCGTTGGGAATTTGGGCAGTACCTGTTCAACGGCACCATCAATGGCAAGCAGGTATACGTTCAGGTCGAGCGCCAAGAGCAGATCTATCGCCTGTTCCACGGAGGTTCCCAGGCCGATGTACTGGTACTCACGCCACGGGCGGCTGAACTGATGCAGTTCATGCCGGTAAAAGAGCCGCCGGATATGTCCAGGTTCCTGCTTTCGCCGATGCCGGGTCTGCTGGTTTCGCTGGCGGTCAAGGAAGGCGATACCGTCAATACAGGCCAGGAACTGGCGGTGCTCGAAGCCATGAAAATGGAGAATACTCTGTATGCCGAACGCGATTGCGTGGTGGCAAAAATCAGCTACGAGCCCGGCGCCAGCCTGGCTGTTGATGACCAGATAATGGAGTTTGAGTAGGGCGTGACCCCGGAAACCGCAGCGCTGGCCGATGGAGTACTCGAGGGGAACCGGCGCGCCCTTGCGCAGGCCATTACCCTGATCGAGTCAACCCGTCAGGACCACCTTGCCGCCGCCAGCGCCCTGCTCGAGCGATTGATGCCGCACGCGGGTAATTCAATCCGCCTGGGAATATCGGGTGTGCCGGGGGTCGGTAAATCGACCTTCGTAGAAGCGTTGGGCAATTACGTTATTGATGAAGGTCACCGGGTCGCCGTGCTCACCGTGGATCCGTCCTCGGCCATCAGCGGCGGCTCCATCCTGGGCGACAAGACCCGCATGGAATTGCTGGCACGTCGCCCCGAGGCCTATATCCGGCCGTCACCCGCCGGCAAAACCCTGGGAGGAGTCACCCGGCGCAGCCGCGAGGCTCTGGTCCTGTGTGAGGCTGCCGGTTTTGACGTCATCATCGTGGAGACGGTCGGCGTCGGACAATCCGAGACAAAAGTGGCGGAAATGACCGATATGTTCATGTTGCTGCTGTTACCCGGTGGCGGCGATGAACTCCAGGGCATCAAACGCGGCATCATGGAATTGGCCGACCTGGTCCTTATCAACAAGGCCGATGACGACCTGTTGTCGCTCGCCGGGCAGTCAGCTGTGGAGTATCGCAGTGCCTTGCGACTGCTTCATCCACGCTTGGCGGACTGGAAAGTCGAGGTTCAGACCTGTTCCGCCCGGGATGGCGTGGGTATTGCCGAGGCCTGGGCGGTCGTGTTGCACCATCGCGAAGTCCTGGAAGCCACTGGCCAGTTTACGGTGCGGCGCAGCGCGCAGGCCCGGGACTGGATGTGGTCTGAAGTGAACGACAGCCTGGTTGCGGCGCTGCAGGGTGATCCGGAGGTTCGCAAGCAAATCCCGGCCCTGGAAGCAGCCGCCAGTGAGGGCAAGATACCGCCTACCATCGCGGCAAGGCAGTTGCTGGATATCTTCCTCAAAAACCATAAACAGTGGGACCAATGAACAACAGACCTTTCAAAGTGCTTGGTATTCAGCAGATCGCGGTGGGTGGACTGGACAAGAATCGCCTGCGCACGCTGTGGGTGGATACCCTGGGCCTCAACCTGACCGGCAACTTCCAGAGTGAGGCGGAAAATGTCGATGAAGACATCGCGGTGATCGGCTCCGGCCCCTTCCAGGTAGAAGTGGACCTGATGCAGCCGCTGGATCCTGACCGGAAACCCCAGGTACAAAGCCCGCCACTCAATCACATTGGCCTGTGGATCGACGACCTGTCAGCGGCAGTGAAGTGGCTGCAGGCTCGAGGCATGCGTTTTGCACCCGGTGGAATCCGCAAGGGCGCATCCGGCTTCGATATCTGTTTCATCCATCCCAAAGCCAACGAGGAGTTTCCCATCGGAGGGGAGGGTGTGTTGATCGAACTGGTCCAGGCGCCGCCGGAAGTGCGTGAGGCTTTTGCACGATTCAACTGATCAGCGTTTCCGTAAGGTGAGCGAATGCATTAAAACCATGGGGTTCAAGGGTGATTGCCGGAACCCTCTGTTGAGATAGAATTCTTTTGCTGCACCATCCAGCGCATCCAGCAAGATTATCCTGGCGCCTACAAGCTCAGATACTTGATATGAGCGAAGGAATGCATCTTTCAACAGGCCAGATCCAATCCCCTGGCCAGCATGTTCTTTGTCCACTGCCAATTGGCCCAATAAAATGGCTGGTATCGGATCAGGAGCCCCGTGCCGGAATTTTCTGGCAGCCGCCTGACGTTCTATGGAAGCGGTGGCCAGGGAATAGTAAGCAAGCACCTGTCGCTGTTTACAAACCACGTAAGTCCTGGAGTCCCTGGTTTGCTGATTTGCCAATGCATGAACAGATAGCCACCGATTGAGTGCTGGTTTCCCACAATCAAACCGGGACAGGTCATGATCTGCCGTGAGTAACTCCGGTGGGCTTATTGCTCCCACGGAGCAGGTGTATCAAGCATTTTTTGGAGTGCAGGGTTATCAGAAACCGGGCTATCCATAAGCCGGAGAATCTGCTTGTACCGATCATCATCGACAAGAAAAATTCGTTGTTTCAAAAGCGCATCTTCAGCAGCTTCAGTGGCCGCATCGATCACAAATTCACTGACTGATTTGTGGCGCAATTCTGCCGCACGGGAAATTAGCTCACGTTGTGCTGGTCGTATTCTCATGTTGATTTGCATGCTTTTTGACTCGGTTGTCACACTCACCTCCTGAGATACATTTCCTGACTATCAAATAATAGTCAAATGTATATCAAATGTATAGACAAATTGTGTCGAACCGTTCTCCAGATTCTGAAAAGCACAGTTTGAGCCAGGACCGATCTAACTGAAACAGGCAAATACACCGGACTGGTGTAGGAAAAAGCCGGAAGTATTGGCGCACTCCTGTTTTCTTGCTTTCACTGACGCTGCTGGCTATTCTATGCTCCCGCAAATTCTCCAGGTGACAGAGCTGTGCCAGTTTCCAAAAAAACCTTGTTTATCTTCCCAGGGCAAGGGTCACAGTACCCTGGTATGGGCAGCGATATCTGCCAGGAGCATGCCGCAGCCAAAAGTATTTATGATCAGGCCAGCAATGTCCTGGACTATGATGTGGCGGAGCTTTCGTTCAATGACCCGGAAGATCAGCTCAACCTGACCCGGTTCACACAACCCGCCTTGCTGACCCATTCCATCGCCTGCCTGGAGGCCTTCAGGGATTTGACCGATGACTGCCTTAAGCCGGCAATGGCCGCAGGGCACAGTGTTGGCGAGTACGCTGCACTGGTAGCGGCAAACGTCCTGACCTTCGAAAGCGCTCTGAAACTGGTGGCAAAGCGCGGGGAATTAATGGGTGAGTATGGCGAAGGCGAGATGGCAGCTTTTCGCATGGACCTCGATACCGTACAGCCTTTTGCCGAGCGTTACTACTGCGCGGTAGCTGGTTGCAACCTGCCTGATCAGACGGTTATTGGTGGCCGCAGCGAAGACCTCGCATTGCTGGAACAGGCAGTGCTGGAACATTCTGCCCGAAACCGCTGTGTTCGTCTAAAGACCGAGGGCGCTTTCCACACCTATTACATGGTCAAGGCAGCGCAACATTTCCGGCCTGTGCTGGACGAGGCCAAGTTTGATTCAACTGAAATGCGGGTTTTGTCCAATTTCACCGGTGGCTATCACGGATCTGATCCAGCCGGCATCAGGGCAGGCCTGTTCTTCCAGTTATTCCATCCGGTGATGTGGTATTTGAATCTCCAAACAGCATTCGATGACGGCATCGATACAGTAATTGAATTTGGCGGCGGAATCGGCACGGCCAGCGAGCCCGATGGCAAGCGGCCGAACCTGGAAAGTATCGTCAAAAAGGCCTTACGCGCCACCAGCCATGAGGCAGATTATTCAGCCGTCATAAATAGCCGGACCCTCAGAGGCGGCAGAAGTTGTGTGCATTGAATGATGAAAATCCATTAGCGTGGGGCTAAAAGAAATACCAGGAAAGAGAGCCATCAATGAGTGGAGGCTGTTCTGGCTCATCGCTGGCCCGATATCCATTGCCATGATTATCGCTATGATGCGGACCGACCTGTCCACCGGACCGGGCGTCTCTTCCATGATCCAGTTTTCGGTGCGGTGTGCGATACCCTGGCTATACCTGGCTTTTGGGGCGTCTTCAATCCGGGTGCTGTTTCCCGGGCCGTTGAGCCTCTGGCTGTTGCGCAATCGGAAAATTTTCGGCTTGTGTTTTTCGGCTGCGATGGCCTGGCAAGCGTTGTTTATTGTGTGGTTGGTGACTGTTCACCGTGATTACTACATAGAAGATGTCTACGTACTCCGCGATGTGATTGAAGGGACCCTGGGCTACTTCTTCCTCATCGCCATGACGCTGACTTCCTTCCAATTTGGCCGCAGGTATCTGAAGCCCAGGCAGTGGAAGTACTTGCATAAATTCGGTATTTACTCCTTGTGGATATATGCCTTCAGCGTGTACTGGTGGGCGCTCTTCTACT